>Ga0247830_10000056_pt1 | contig 29818 bp, 29 predicted proteins | sample 12C_Control_Day5_FD_207766 | JGI IMG/M metagenome (GOLD analysis project Ga0247830, IMG submission 207766) | Soil microbial communities from agricultural site in Penn Yan, New York, United States - 12C_Control_Day5 | ecosystem: Environmental > Terrestrial > Soil > Agricultural land | place...
TCCCTCCCCCTTGCGGGGAGGGGTTAGGGGTGGGGGGAACCACCCACGCTGCTGACTGGAGACCGTGTCGTGCTGTTCAAGTTCAAGATCGTCGTGAAGGACGACGAGCGCGCATTCCTGTTCCGCGACGGCCGCTTCGAGCGGCTGCTCGGCCCCGGCCGCTTCATCGCGTTCGACTACGGCCGCCGCCTCACCGCGGAGACCGCCAAGGTCGTGCGCGCGGAGATTGCCGCCGACAAGGCGCTGCTGTTTGCCAAGTCGCACCCGGCCGTTGCCGCGGAGCACTTCGAGATCGTGCAGGCGGGCGCCAACGAGGTCGCCATGGTCTCGCTCGACGGCGAGCCCAAGCACCTGGTCGTGCCGAACACGACGCGTGCGTTCTGGAAGACGCTGACCAAGGTCGACGTCGAGCGCATCGACGCGGCAGCCGAGGTTCGCGTCGCCAAGCGCCACCTCGACAAGCTCGACCCGGCGCGCTCGGCGTCTCTGGTCGTGCACGCCCAGGTGGAGGCGCACGAGGCGGGCCTGCTGTTCATCGACGGCAAGCTCGTCGAGCGTCTGCCTGCCGGCCGTCACGCCTTCTGGGCGGTCGGCCGCACGGTCAAGGTGGCCAAGGTCGACACGCGCCCGACGCCTCTCGAGGTGACGGCGCAGGAGATCCTGACCAAGGACCGCGTCGGCATCCGCGTCACGCTGACGGCGTTCACGCGCGTCGTGGACCCGGAGAAGGCGGCGCTCGCTGCGGGCGACATCGCCAACACGCTCTACCGGCTCGTGCAGTTCGCGATCCGTGAGGCGGTGGCGACGCGCACGCTCGACGAGATCCTGGCCGCGCGCGACACCATCGACCGCGAGGTTCGCGAGTTCGTGGGTGCGCGTGCGGGCGGCCTTGGCGTCGAGATCGGCGAGATCGGCGTCAAGGACGTGATCCTGCCGGGCGACGTGCGCGAGCTCCTGAACATGGTCGTGGAGGCGGAGCGGACGGCCAAGGCCAACCTGATCCGCCGCCAGGAGGAGACGGCGGCCACCCGCTCGCTCCTCAACACGGCCCGCCTGATGGAGGACAACCCGCTGCTGCTGCGTCTGAAGGAGTTGGAGGCGCTGGAGAAGCTGGTCGAGAAGGTCGGCCGCATCGACCTGCACACGGGCAACGCGGCCGGCGGCTTCGACGCCCTGCTGCAGAACCTCTACCGCCTCCGCGCCGAGGGGGATGCAGCCAAGCCCGCCTGATCCGCGCCCTCACCGCGGACCGCGATTGGAAGGAGCCGCCCTGACCGGCGGCTCCTTCTTCTTGTTGAATCCCGCATATCGCTGCATCCCCGGACGGAGCGCCGAGGATGCAATCCGAGGTGCTCCGAGCCGGGGCCCAGCCGCTCAATTGTACCCGGGCCCCGCACCCCTTGCGGCCACCGAGGGTCCGCTCCATCCTCACTTCTTGCATCCCCGGCCGGAGCGCCCTGTCAGGGCGCGCTGAGCCGGGGCCTTGCCGCGTTGTTTCAAGGCAAGCGCATCATGCGCGACAGGCTGCCGAAAATTTTCCACGTCTACATCATGGCCAGCAAGCCGCGCGGCGTCCTCTACGTCGGCATGACGAGCGACCTCGCCAGCCGCGCTTGGAAACACCGTGAGCACGTGCTCGAGGGCTTCACCAAGCGCTATTGGGTCGATCGGCTGGTCTACTTCGAGCGCCACGACGACGCGAGCATCGCTGCCCGCCGCGAGCGCGCCATGAAGCGGTGGCGGCGCGATTGGAAGATCGAGCTCGTCGAGAAGCACAATCCGACGTGGCGCGACCTCTTTCCGGACGTTCTTCGGGACAACGGCTTCGAGTGGTGAGCGCGACGTGCTCGCGATTGAGGGGCAAGATCCCGGATTGCCTCGCTTTCGGCCCTGCGGGCCGCGCTCGGCCTCCGGGAACGCAGGCGCACCGACGTGGCCCACTCCCTGTCAAACCAGCCTCCTCTCCGCTCGCATCCTCGGCCGGAGCGCTCCGTCAGGGGCGCGCAGAGCCGGGGCCTTGCTGGGTCCTTTCATGCGCGACCAGCTACGGCCGGCGGTGTCGCTCGATGGAGTCGACCAGCAGCCGCAGATTGCGCTCGTTGGCGCGAAAATAGATGTCGAAGATGGTGCCGATGATCGGGACCGCTCCCAACAGCGTGTCGACCAGGACATTGAGAACCATGCGCGATGCAAGACTGCTGTCTGCGCCGAGGATGTGCGCACGGCGAACGAGATGGAGGCTGACCGCAGCGGCAGCAAGGTCGCCGACAATCGGCAGCAAACCCACGATCGGGTCCCAGCCGAAGCGAACCTGCGTGTAGGGGACGCGGTATTTGCTGTCGAGCAGCGTGGCCATCCGGTCGAGATCCCTGAAGAGCCGCAGATACTCCGGATCGACAGGGTCTTGCGCGCGCGGGATGGTGTAACGCATGCCGACCTGTTGCTGTCAGCCCATCTTGACAGGCGACCGGGGCCATTGTCGCACCGTCCCTCGACGGCTCTTCCTGGATCTGTATCGATTGGACGCTCTCGTGTCGCAGGCCTCGCGACGCTTCCGCGTGGCTTCCGTGCGCCCAAAGTGATAGCCGTTAGCGTCAGTCGCCGATTGTGGTGCCCGACCTTGATGTTTCCGACGGACCTCACCTCGTTCCTCGACCTCATACGCCAACATGGCGATGCGGCCTACAGCTTCATGTTCGCCTATGCGGCCTCGCACAGTCTACTGTTTGGGCTATTCGCGGGCTACGCGGCCGCTTCCGGCGCGCTGAATTTCACGACCCTGCTTGCCGTGTGCTGGTTCGGCAGCTTCACTGGAGATGTGATCCGCTTCTGGATCGGTCGGCGATTTGGCGTGCGCTGGCTCGGGCCATTTCCACGGCTCGAGCGCGCCATAAAGACCGCAGCCCATCTCGCCAACCGCCACCACGTCTGGATGATCCTGCTGCATCGCTACCCGCACGGCATCAGGGGCGTCGCGGGCTTCGCCTACGGGATGTCGCCGCTGCCCTGGTCCACGTTCCTGGTGCTCAACTTCGTCGCGGCGGGCCTATGGTCCATCGCGGTCGTCTCTGTCGGCTATGCGTTCGGCCAGGTGTCGGAGAAGGTCATGAGCGATGCCTCCTCGGGCCTGGGCCTGGTGATGTTGCTCGCGTTCCTCGCCCTCGGCTGGGTTCTGAGCAAGAGACTCGAGCGCGTTCTCGAGCGCAGCTGAAGCGCACGTCTCCGGCCGGATCGCACAGAAAGCGGACGGGGGCGCCGCCAAGTACCGCCGACAAGGTCGGCTCACCCTGTCAAACCGGCTTGCGCTCCAGCAGCTCGATCGAGATCCCCTCCGGTCCGCGCAGGAAGGCGATGCGCACGCCGGGGCGGATGGTGTTGGGCTCCATCGTGAACTCAGCGCCCTTGGCCTTGAGCCCGGCGACCACGTCGTCGATGCCCGTCACGGTGAGCCCGAAGTGGTCGAGCCCCTGATACGGCGTGCTCGGCGGCGGGTTGACCTTGGCGTCCGGCGTCACCTCGGCGATGAACACGTCGGCGCCGCCGACCTTCATGTCGATGCGCGGCTTGCCCTGCTGCATCGAGCGGATGATCTCGGCGCCAAACATCCTCTCGAAGAACGCCGCCGTCGCCTCCGGATTTGGGCTCCTCAGGTGCACGTGGTCCCAGGTGAACTTGGCCATTTGTTTCACTCCCTATTCATCATCGTCTGAAGCAATCTTATCACCGCGCTCGCGCGAGCGAGAGGCGCAGCCGACGGATCGCTCGGCACTGCTGCGTTGTCGGATTTGATGCGCGGGGATCGCTTCTCCCTCTTGACACTTTGTCTCGGCTGAGGCATTCACCCGCGCTCACTGCTCCGCCCGCCGACGGATTTTTCGGCGCAGAGACCCTGAGGACCCCGATGCGCTCCGCATCACAGATCGCAACCGCGCTCAGCGCCGCCGCCCTTCGGTCCACGCGACCGAACGGTTGGCTGCTCGTGGGCGTGTGCGCCCATTGGGGTTTCGGCTCGATCAATAGCATCGAGCCCGGCTCGAAATCGAACCCGGAATAGCCGGCGCAGGGACATAGCCCTCCGCCGAACAGGCAGGAGGGCAGATGGCCCAAAGATCCACGCAACTAGACCCCGAACATCGCCCCAGAACCTGGTCATGTGCCGTCGGCGCACGCTTCTTCGCGCGCGCCTGCAGCCCATGATCCGCAACGCTTTTGCCTGCGGCGCTTCATGCGCCGTCGCTCTTTGACATCGTCGATCATCAAGATTTGGACGCGGGCTCCGGGCCTGGCGCCGCACGCGGCGCTTCCACACCGGGAGCGGCGCCCGCGTCCCTCTTTGTCCCTTTTTTTGAATGGATCAGGGCTGGCTTAGCTCATCAGGCAGAGCGCTCGCCTCGTAAGCGAGAGGCGGGAGGTTCGAGCCCTCCAGCCAGCACCAGCGCCCATTCTTGCACTCGTGGCGAAACGGCAGACGCAGCCGCCTCAGAAGCGGCCGCCTTACGGCATGGAGGTTCAAGTCCTCCCGGGTGCACCACTATTGTTGCGCGCAGCCGCCACACCAACCCTGCGCGCGTGCTCGCTTCGCCAAGCGGCCAAGGCATCGGTCTTACACACCGACACACCCAGGTTCGAGTCCTGGAGCGAGCACCACCGATCCGTCTGCCGGGCACTCTCGCGCAGCGCCGGGCGCCCCGCCCACGGGCGTCACCCGCGCCCCGCGAGTGCCCGGCAGGGGGTGAGCCAATTCGGAACTCACAGCAATCTTCTCCCGTAGCTCAAAGGCAGAGCGCCCGGCCGATAACCGGAAGACCGCGGTTCGATACCGTGCGGGAGAACCACGCTCCCATCGCACACGCACGACTAGCTCAACCGGCAGAGCGCCGTCCTCTTAAGTCGGAGGTTCGCGGTTCAAGTCCGCGGTCGTGTACCAACTCAGCCACGCGAGGAAGGCTCCGCTGGAGTGGCCGGCACCCCGTCTCGAAAGCGGGTGGGCACTGAAAGGTGCGGCGTTCGAACCGTCAGCCTTCCGCCAATTCATGCACACGTCAGCAGCCGTAGCTCAATGGCAGAGCCGCGCGGAGCCACCGCGAGGACGCGAGTTCGATTCTCGCCGGCCGCACCAATCTCTCGTTTCGCCTGGGTAGCTGGTCTGGTGACAGCGCCGCGCTGAAGCCGCGGAGAGGTGGGCTCGGAACCTACCCCAGGCACCAGGTATGGGGTCAGATCCTACGGCTCTGCCCGTCGCCGAGACGACGGCGCGGGCCGAGGTCTGACCCCGTGAGACCAAGCATCTGTCATTGGGGCACGCGCAGGGTCCGCGGGTCTCCCTTGCAAGGAGGCGAAGCTCGGTTCGAGTCCGAGGTGCTCCACCAAATTTTCCCCGATCGTCCAACGGTAGGAGCCCCGGTTGTTACCCGGGAGATCCAGGTTCGAATCCTGGTCGGGGAGCCAGCGCGTTGCACCAGCGTGTAGGGGAGCCTGGCCGTCCCCACCTGCCTTGGAAGCAGGAGATCGGTGGTTCAAATCCACCCACGCTGACCAATCCAGACGTCGTCCGAGTCGGCGGCCAGACGAGCAATTCCAGCTATTACATCTTTGATCTATCAGATGTCCTGCAGATAACATAAACATCAGATCCAGTCTTACTTTTTGTTCTATCTGTGCATACACCATGACATGTAATGCCATTCAGCTGGCTGCTTGGTTATTCCTCGTGCCTCGCGATGGAGTCTTTCCTCCGCGATGGGGAGTCGACGTAGTAACAGCAACGCTGACGCTTCTTTTGAGGGACGCGCCATGAGCCAAGCAGCAGCCGAGACCTTCGAATCATTTGCCAAGCGGATAACCCCGCTTCAGAACGCCCTGTACTCCGATTTTTCGGACTGGGAGCAGGACACCTACCGCACGAGCCATCTCAATCTGGTCGGCGGCGCGGAGGCGGTCGTCTCTCTGATCCGCTCGGTCGAATACGTCTTGCGGAAAGGCATCCCGGGCGCCCTCGTGGAATGCGGCGTCTTCATGGGCGGCAACATCGAGGTGATCATCCGCACCCTCAACAGGCACGGCGTTCGCGATCGCAATATTTATCTCTACGACACGTTCGAGGGCATGCCGGAGCCGCAAGCGGTCGATGACGATGGCCTCGACGGCAGGCCCATGGCCGCGACGTGGCAGGCACACCAGGACCCGGCTGTCGGCAGTGCCGGATCGCAATGGATGCGCGCCGGCCTGGACATTGTGAAGGCGAGGCTCGAGCCCCTGGGCTACCCCGCGGAACGGCTGCACTTCGTCAAGGGGATGGTCGAGGACACGATCCCGGGCACGATCCCCGACAGGATTGCGCTGCTCCGGCTCGATACCGACTTCTACAGCTCGACCAAGCACGAGCTGATCCACCTCTATCCCCGCCTTTCACGCGGGGGGATTCTCATCAACGACGACTACGGGGCAATGCCTGGCTCGCGCAGGGCCACGGACGAGTACATCGCTCAGAACGATCTTCACCTGTTTCTGAGCCGTGTCGACGCCCATGTCCGGTTGGCCGTCAAGCCGTAACAGCTGCGCGGTTCGCACTGGGACGATCTCGGTGACGGCGGCCGAGCCGAAGCTGCCGGCACCGAAAGGCGTGCCAGCCGAGATCGGCCCGCCGGAGATTGAGGGTCTGCAGGCCATGTCTCTCTTTCTCTGAGCTATGGCGACCAAACCGCCGACGGAGGGTTCACGATGGCCGACACTCTTCCATGTCTACTCTGCAGCGACATGAAAGGTCACGAGCGCGAGGTAGCGGTTCTGGCGGACGCGCTGGGGGGCGGGACCATCGCCGTCCGCCACGCCGAGCACGTCCTGCGCGAGCTGTGGTCGCGCGGAATGTGGATCGTGGACAAGGGCGAGCACCCCAAGCTGGTGCCGAAGCAGACCGACATCGGCCTCGGGCAGCACACCTAGCGCACCGTCAAGCCATGACGTCGTAGGCGGCAGCCCGGAACGCCCGGCGGTGGCGCGGCCGCCTACTTGAGCGGCCGCCCCGCCTCATAGCCGCGCCAGCGCGCATCGCGCTCGTCGACGTAGCGCGGCGGCGGCGGGTACATGTCCCCGTACGCCTCCTCCATCACGGCCTCGTATGGCGCCACGCGGCTCCACGCCGGCGGATAGCTCCAGCCGTTGGGCGTCCACATCGGCCCGCGCTTGGGATCGTAGGAGGGCGCATACATCGGCGGATAGACCTCGCAACGCCACAACAGGAAGCAGGCAGAGGCGCTCCCGCCAGAGACGGCGAGCAGCGCCAGCGCGATTGCGAGCCTGGCCCAGACCTGAGCAGACATGGAACGTGCATCCCCCGTGGCACCGCGCGGCAGGGGCGGAGCCGAATCACCGCTCGAGCCTACGGAGTTGGGGGTTAAGCAAGCGTTGCCGGAGCCGCCCACAGCGCCCGCGCGTCAGCCCCGGAACGTGGATATGCCCGTCAACTCGCGCCCCTCGATCAGCGCCAGGATCTGGTTGGTGCCGTCCGGGATCGGCAGCATGCGGCAGTCGCGATAGAGCTGCTCGAGCCCCACCTCGCGGCTGATGCCCATGGCGCCGTGCACCTCCATGGCCATCGAGATGGCGCGCTGGCAGGTGGCGAGCGCATAGCGCTTGGCTTGTGCCGAGACGCCGTTGGCGCGGTCACCGTTGTCGATGGCATCGAGCGCGTAGTAGCAGATCAGCCGGCTGGTCGTGACCGCCGCCGAGATGTCGGCCAGCAGCTCCTGCACCAGCTGGTAGCTGGCGATCGATCGTCCGAACTGGCTGCGGTCGCCGGCATACTTGACCGCCGCATCGAGCGCGCGCTGCGCCATGTTGACGGCCATCAGCCCGAACAGCGGCCGGTTGGCGAGCCATGTGAGCGTCAGCACGCGCGCCGCGTCGCCCTCCTGGCCCAGGATGTTGCGCTTGGGCACCCGGCAGTTGTCGAACAGCACCTCGCCCAGATGACCCTGCGCGAAACCGAGACACGGCGTCTTGGAGGTCTCGAACGGCGACTCCTCGCGGTCGACCACGACCCGGATCATGCGGTTGGCGCCGTCGCTCGCCTTGCCCAGCGTCGCCGTGATGTTGATGACGTCGCAGATGCTGGCGTTGGTGATCCACATCTTGCGGCCGTTGATGACGACATGCTCGCCGTTCATGGCCGCCCTGGTCTTGATGCCGCGATGATCGGAGCCCGCGTCGGGCTCGGTCGATCCCGTGCACGTGATCTTGCGCGCGGCGATGATGTCGGGCAGCAGGCGCTCGCGCTGCTCGTCCGAGCTGTCGTAGGCGATGCGCGTTGCCGTCGCCTCCTGGCCGACGATGGCAAAGCCGACGACCGGCGGCAGCTGCTCGAACATCAGCCCGTAGGTCAGCGTCGGCAGGCCGGCGCCGCCCACCGCCTGCGGGACGCGCGCCGAGGTGAGGCCCTGTCCCGCGCACACCTGCAAGAGCTGGCGCATCACCTCCTTGGGCAGCGGCTTCTCCCTATCCTGCTTGTCGAGCACCGGCTGGATGTCGCGCTCGACCATGCGCCGCGCCGACTCCTGGATCATCCGCTGCTCGCTGGTCAGCTGAAAGTCCATGCGCCTTGTTCCTCAATCCATCTCTGCGGGTGCCTTCGCCTGACCGGCCGGCAGCACAGCGCCGCTGTCGATCAGGCTCGCGATCTCCGTGCCGCCGAGCCCGAGCAGCTCGCCCAGGATGGCCGCCGTGTTCTCGCCGGCAATCGGCGGGAAGGAGTGGCTCCGGCGCCGCGTCTCCTGCATGAAGAACGGATCGCCCATTACCTCGACGCGACGCCCGTCCTTGGCCCTGAGCTCGACCACCATGCCGCGATGGGCGATCTGGGGATCGGCCGCGACGCGATCGATCGTGTTCACCACGCCGACCGGCACGCCCGCCGCATCGAGCTCCACCGTCCATTCATCGGCCGTGCGCGCGAGGAACCGCTCCTCCAGCATCGGCCACAGCACGGCGCGATTGTCGGAACGGTCACCGGCCTTGGCGAAGCGCGGGTCGCGCACCAGCTCCTCGCAGCCGAGCACGCGGCACAGCGAGGCCCACATGCGCTCCGTCAGCGCCGCGATCACCAGCTCGATGCCGTCCTTGGCCCTGAAGGTGCGGTAGGTCGCAATCGAATCGTGCTCGCGCCCCTGCCGCCCCGGCACCTGCCCCGAAAGCAGGTAGTAGGACGCCTGGTAGCAGAGCATCGCCGCCTGGCAGTCGAGCATGGAGATGTCGATGGTCTCGCCGCGCCCGGTCGCCGTGCGCCGGTGCAGCGCCGCGAGTACCGCGGTCGCCGCGTACATGCCGGCCGACAGGTCGGCGATCGGGATGCCGGCGCGCACCGACAGGCCCTCGCGCTCGCCCGTCAGGCTCATGCCGCCGGAGAACGCCTGCACGATGATGTCGTAGGCGGGCTTGTTGCGGTACGGGCCGTCCTGCCCGAAGCCGCTGATCGAGCACCAGATGAGCGAGGGCTTCTCGGCCCTGAGCTTGGCGGCCGACAGTCCAAGCCGCTCGCACACGCCGGGGCGGAAGTTCTCGATGACGATGTCGCACTGCAGCGCCAGCCGCCGCACGATGTCGACGCCCGCCGGCGTCTTCATGTCGACCACGATCGAGCGCTTGTTGCGGTTGATGGCGAGGTAGTAGGCGCTGTCGGGGCCGACGAAGTGCGGCGGCATGCTGCGGGCGATGTCGCCCACCGGCGACTCCACCTTGATGACGTCGGCACCCAGGTCGGCCAGCATCTGCGTGCAGAACGGCCCGGACAGCACCTGCGTCAGGTCGAGCACGCGCACGCCCGTCAGCGCCGGCGCGCTCGCTTGCGCGTCGGCGGTGCCTTCGCTCGGCTTCGCGCTGGATTTGCCGCTCTCTGCCACCTGGTCGCCGCCCTGTCCCAGATATTCCGATGAGTGGAATGCATTTTCAAGAATAGTCGGCCAAGTTGTCGACCCTGTCAATTTCGGGCGGCCTCGACGCATCGCGGCAGGTCCGCGCACCCGTCCACGCGACAAGCCGCGCGCCGCGCTCTTCTACTCGCCCTTGAACTCGGCCTTGCGCTTCTCCAGGAACGCGGAAATCCCCTCCTGCTTGTCGCGCGTGCCGTAGATGCACGTCACCATGAATGTCTCGAGATCGAGGCCGGAGGCGAGGTCCATCTCCATGCCCCGCCGCGCCGCCTTCTTGGCGAATGCCAGGCTCATCGGCGCGCGTTCGGCATGCACGGCCGCCATGGCCAGCGCCTTGCCCAACGCGCCGCCCCGCTCCGTCTTCTTGTTGATGAGCCCGATGCGGAACGCCTCGTCGGTGCCGATTGGCTCGGCCGAGAACAGCAGCTCCAGGGCATTGGCGAGGCCGACGATGCGCGGCAGCCGCTGCGTTCCGCCCGCGCCCGCCACCGTGCCGATGCGGGCGCTGGTGATGGCGAAGCTCGCGCCCTCGCCGGCAACCCTGATGTCGCACGCCAGCGCCAGCTCGCAGCCGCCCGTCATGCAGAAGCCCTCGATGGCCGCGATCACCGGCTTCGACAGCGCCTCTAGCGAGCCGTTCAGCCGATGTAGGCTGCGGAAGTAGGTGAGGCCATCGGCCGGCGTCTTCACCTCCAGCGCCTCGGTGAGGTCGGCCCCCGCCGAGAAATAGTCGGGGCCCCCGGTCACGATCAGCGAGCGGACGGCCGGATCGGTCTCGGCCTCTTGCGCGGCAGCCATGATCTCGCCCATCATCTGCAGGCTGATGGCGTTGCGCCGCTGCGGCCGGTTGAGCGTGATGATCGCCGCCGGCCCTTCCCGGCGCACCAGGATCGACGCGTAGCTCATCGTTTCCTCGCTGCGGGCTGGGCTGCGGACTGGCCCCAGGCCTCCTGTTGACGCCCTCCATCCTAGCGCATACTTTTCGCCAATCGAGATAAAATTCCGAACAGCGGGATAGCCCCTCGCATGGCGGACAGCCCCGTGCTCAAGGCCATCGCCGTCCTGCGCCGGCTTGCCGAGCGCGGCGAGCCTGTTGGCGTGCAGCAGCTCGCCTCCGACACCGGCCTCAACGTCTCGACCGTGCATCGCCTCCTTCAGCTCATGGTCCAGGACGGCATGGTCGCCTACGACGCCCAGGCCCGCCTCTACAGCGTCGGCACCGAGTCGATCCGCTTCGCCACCCTGGTCCTGGGCTCGGGCTCCCTAACCGACCGCGTGCGCCCGATCGTCGCCGACCTCGCCCGGCATCTGGGCGAGACCTGCGCGTTCACCCTCTACGAGCCCAGGACCTTCACCAAGGTCTTTGCCATCGTCGAGCGCGGGCCGCATCCCCTGGGCTACGATTTCGCCGTCGGCACGTGCGACGGCATCCATGCCGGCGCCAGCGGCAAGCCGATCCTGGCCTTCCTGCCGGACGAGGAGATCGAGCGCTTCCTGGCCAAGCCGCTCGCCTCCATCACCGAGCGCACACTCGTCGACCCCGACCAGCTGCGCCGCCAGGTCCGCCAGATCCGCAAGCGCGGCTACGCCACCTCGCGCAGCGAGCGCGTCGCCGGCGCCGCCACCGGCATCGGCGCCCCCGTGTTCGGCGCCAAGGGCCAGGTGATCGGCGCGGTGGTGGTGACGATCCCCTCCTTCCGCTGGCATAACGACCGGCTCGAGGAGACCGCCGCTACCGTCATGCGCCATGCCCGCCGCATCTCCGGCATCCTCGATCCGACGCTGGCGCGGGAATCGGGAGCCGGCCGATGACGGAGACGCTCGGCACAGTCGCCCGCACGCTGTCGGTGCTCCGCGTCGTCGCCGAGGCCAAGGGCACGGTCGGCGTCAAGGACGTGGCCGATGCGCTGGGCCTGCCCATGAGCACCTCGCATCGCCTGCTCGACCTGCTGCTCGAGGCCGGCTTCGTGCAGAAGGAGCAGATCAAGCGCCGCTACGCCATCGGCTCGGAGTTTTTCCGCCTCGCCAATCTGATCGCCCACAAGGCCTCCTATGCGTCGCTGGTGCAGCCGATCCTCGACGAGCTGGCACGCGAGACCGGCGAAACCGCGCTGTTTGCCGCCTACCTCCCGGCGCAGCACTGCGTCGCCTACGCCGCCAAGAGCGACAGCCCCAACTCGCTGCGCTTCCGCATCGATCTCTTCCAGAAGCTGCCGCTCGAATGGGGCTCGACCGGCCTCGCCGTCTTAGCCTTCCTGCCCGAGGAGGAGCAGGCTGCGGCCTTCACGCGCGCGGGGCCGTCGCCCCTCGGCGGGCGCCGCCTGACACGCGCCGCCTTCGCCGAGCGCCTTGCCGCCGTGCGCCGCAACGGATACGCCTTCAGCGAGGGCGAGAAGCTTCCCGACTCCGTCGGCATTGCCGTGCCGCTCGAGGCGATGCCGGGCGAGATCGTCGGCTCGCTCGCGCTCACGGTCCCCAAGATGCGCTTCACGCAATCCAAGAAACGCGGCTACGTGCAGTTGCTGCGCCGCGCGCAGGCGCGCTTCTCCGGCCGGGCCTTGCAGGAGTAGCTCCGCAAGTCTCGAGCGCGCTCGCCTACCGCGACACCTTGAAAAAGTCGCCGCGCCGCATCGATGGGTGCGAGCGCTCGTACTGCGGCGGATAGAACGCGTCTTCTCCGAGCTCGGCCGCCGCATGCCAGGGCCAGCGCGGGTTGTAGAGCATGCCGCGTCCCAGCGCGACGAGGTCGGCGCTGCCCTTCGCCAGGATCTCCTCGGCATGCCGCGGCTCGGTGATGAGCCCGACGGCGATGGTGGGAATGCCGGCCTCCTTGCGGATGCGCTCGGCGAACGGCACCTGGTATCCCGGCCCCAGCGCAATCTTCTGCTCCGGCACGGCGCCGCCGCTCGAGGCCGCGATGTAGTCGCAGCCTAGCCCCTTGAGCTTCCGCGCCAGCACCACGCTGTCGTCCACGCGCCACCCGCCTTCGACCCAGTCGGTCGCCGAGATGCGCACGCCGAGCGGCTTCGACTCGGGCCAGACATTGCGGATCGCCTCGAACACCGCCAGCACGAAGCGCATGCGTCCCTCCGCGCCCGCACCGTATTCGTCGCCGCGCTGGTTGCTGAGCGGGGACAGGAAATTGTGCAGCAGATACCCGTGCGCCGCGTGGATCTCGATCAGCTCGATGCCGAGCCGGTCGGCCCTGCGCGCGGCCGCGGCGTAGCTTGCGAGCAGCCCCTCGATCATGGGCTTGTCGAGCGCGGTCGGCGTCGTGCGGCCCGGATAGGGGATGGTATCGGCGCTGTGCACGGGCCAGCCGCCCTTCTCCCGCGGGATCTGCTGCTGCTTCTCCCATGCGAGCGTCACCGATCCCTTGCGCCCCGCGTGCTGGAGCTGCAGGCCGATGCGCGCCTTGCCGTGCTTGCGGCAGAAGGCGATGACGGGCTCCAGCGCCGCCTCGTTCTCGTCGCACCACAGGCCGAGATCGCCGGGGCTCAGCCGCCCGTCGCGCTCCACCGCCGTCGCCTCGATGATCAGCAGCCCCGCGCCCGAGATGCTCATGCTGCCGAGGTGCATCAGGTGCCATTCATTGGCGCAGCCGTCGACGGCCGAGTATTGCGCCATCGGCGACACCACGATGCGGTTGGCGAGGTCGAGACCGCGTAAGCGGAACGGCGAGAACAGATGCGAGGGCATTGCTGCGAGATGCTCCGGTTCAGGATCGCGACGCGACGGGGATCTTCAGAGCTTCGAGGATGGCGGCGGTGTCGCGTCCGAGCGCCGGCATCGCCTTGCGCACCGCCGGCGGCGTGCCGAGCAGCCGCATCGGGCTCGCCAGCAGCGGCCACGTCTCGCCGCCGTGTGTCACGTTGAACCACAGCTCCCGCGCCGCTGTCTGCGGTTCCTCCAGCATCTCATGCACCGTCCGCACCGGCGCCGCTGCCACACCGCAGCGCGCCAGCCGCGCCACCGCCTCGTCCCTCGTCAGATCGAGCGCCCCCATCAGCGCCTCGCGCGCCAACCCGGCCGGCCTCCCGGCCCCGATCTCCGCAACGATATACCCATCGCGGCAGACGACGAGCGACACGGGCGGGTGCGCTGCCTCGCCCCATGCCGTCTGCGTGAGCCACGCCGTGATGTCCTGCATCGACAGGTCGATGTACTGACCGCGCCCCGTGCGGTCGCGCCAGGCGAGCGCCGCCAGCACCGCCAGCACGCCCATCTCCGCGCCTATCAGGTCGGCCGACGATATCCCGCACTTCACCGGCACGCCGTCGGACCGCACCACGTCCATCAGCCCCGACATCGCCTGCACCACGCTGTCGTAGGCCGGCCGCCCGGCATAGAGCGAATGCGCGCCGAACCCCGAGATGCTGCAGTAGATGAGCCGCGGATTGAGCGCCGCGACGCCCTCCGCCGAGAAGCCGCGCCGCGCCAGCGCGCCCGGCTTCAGGTTCTCGATCAGCACGTCCGCGTCCTTGATCAGCTCGCGCAGCACGCCCGTATCCGCATCCTTGCGCAGGTCGAGCACGAGGCTCTTCTTGTCCGAGTTCGTATATGTGAAGAAGTATCCCTGCCCGCGCTGCACCGGCGGCCAGTCGCGCGTCGCCTCGCCCTCCGGCGGCTCGATCTTGATCACCTCCGCGCCAAGGCTTGCCAGCATGCGCGTGCTCAGCGGCACCGTCGTGTAGTGGCCGATCTCGACGATGCGGATGCCGGCCAGCGGCGCCTTCGGCGGTTGCGCGGCACCTCGCGGAGCCACCGGCGACCGAGTTTCCGCCGCGAGCTTGCGCACCTCCTCGCGACCCGCATCCGGCGCCGGCACTCGCTGCGGCGCCCGCCCAGCGGACGCGCTCATGCACAGCGGCGAGCCCGGCAGCACGACCTCGCCGCCCGACACCGGGTCGCGCAATCGGCGGATCATGCCGCGATGCTCGAGGTTGGCCTCGCGCGGATGGCCGTCGATGCGCACGATCGGCCCGCAGGGGATCTCGTCGTTGAGCGCGGCCACGCAGTCCTCGATGCTGCGACCGCCGACCCACGCCTGCACCTGCGCATCGACCTCGCCCGCGCGCGCAAGCCGCCCCGGCGTCCGCGCGAGCTGCTCGGATGCGCCTAAGTCGGACCGGTCCATGATCTCGCACAGGCGCCGCCACTGCGCATCGCTGCCGACGCAGATCAGGATCCAGCCGTCGCGCGCCTTGTAGACGTTCCACGGCGCGATCATGGCGTGGCGGTTGCCGGCGCGCCGGATCGGCTCCTTGCTCCCCGCCAGCGGCCGCGGCAGGAACGTCGCCATCGCCGAGAACGCGCAGTCGTAGAGCGCCATGTCGATCGCCTGGCCGGCGCCGTACTCGCCTCGCACGCGCAGCGCTGCGATGATCGATGCCGCCGCATACACGCCCGTCATGAACTCCACGATCGGCAGCGGGATGGGCACCGGCGCACCGTTCGCCATGCCGGTCGTCTCGATGATCCCCGACAGCGCCTGGATCTGCCACTCCGAGCCCGGCTGTCCGGCGCGCGGCCCGGTCCGCCCGTAGGCCGTCACGTCGCACACGATCTTCTCGGCCTCGAGGCCAGCCGGCAGAAATCCATCGAGCCCGCCATCCACCTCGCTCGACACGACCAGCGCATCGCAGCGCGCGATCAGACTGCGCAGCAGATCGCGATCCGCGGACTTGGTCGAGTCCATCTGAAAGCTGAGCTTACCCGCCGTGAACTGCGCGCGGTGCCGCCACTTGCCGGCAACCGGCTGCGCGGCCGGCGGCTCCACGACCACCACGGTCGCGCCCAGCTGCGCCAGCAGCGACCCGCACACCCCGGCGCCGATCCGGCCGCCGAGCTCCACCACCACAGTGCCGTCCAGCGCGCCTGCAGCCGGCGACGCCTGCCCTGTGCGCGTGTCGCCAGGCATGCCGTCACTCTCCCCGGCGCGACCCGGCCGGCGGCCGCCTGCCCCCAAGCTCCCGCCGCACCTCCTCGCCGTGCTCGCCAAGCTGCGGCGACGGCCTGCGCTCTGGCGCCGTCAGCCCCGCATGGAACAGCGGATCGCGGAAATAGGGCACGGCCCCGTCGACGGGATGCTCCCCGAAGCCGATCACGCCCCGCTCCTTGGCATGCGCGGAGTTCACCGCCTCGTCGGTGGAATAGACCGCGCAGATGGCGATCTCCTCCTCGCGCATCTTCTCGACCAGATCGTCGCGGTCGTGTGCCACGCAGAAATCGCCGATCGCCTTGCGGAACGCCTCGCCTCTGTCGCCGTGGTCGCTGTGGCGGTCGGCCCAACTCTCCTCCGGCGCCAGGTCGCTGCGCCCGATGTAGTCGCAGAAGCGCTTCCAGCCGCGATACTCGAGCAGGCACACCGTGACGAACTTGCCGTCGCGCGTGGGATAGATGTTGTAGCGGGGGTTGCGACCCCACGGCTCCATCTCGGGCCTGCCGGAGTAGCCGGCGAGCCGCGACATCGCCCCCGACAACGCCACGTTGGAGACCGTGATCAGGCTGTCGTAGAGCGGGATCTCGAGGTAGCAGCCGGTGCCCGTGGTCGAGCGCCGGATGTAGGCCGCCAGCACGCCGATGGTGGCGAACGCGGCGCCCGTGAAATCGCCTGCCTGGAATGTCGGCATCGGCGGCGTCTTGCCCGGCGCCAGGTACTTGCCGAGCGAACCCGCCACGCCCTGGATCGAGAGGTCGTGCCCGGGCACGCGGCCCTGCGCCGACTCGTTGCCGAAGCCCGTCACCGAGCAATAGATCACGCCGGGGTTCTCGCGCGACACCGTCGCGTAGTCGATGCCGAGCTTCTTCGGCACGCCCGGCCGATAGGACTCCACGATGATGTCCGCGCGCCCCGCCAGCTCCCTGGCAACCTTCTGGTCGGCCTCAACCGTCAGGTCGAGCACGATCGAGCGCTTGTTGCGGTTGACGCTGTTGAAATAGGCGCCGACGGTTTTGTAGTTGGGCGGATTGAAGCGGCTGTAGTCGCCGATCTCGGGCTGCTCGACCTTGATCACGTCGGCGCCCAGGTCTCCAAGCGTCTGCGCGCACCACGGCCCTGGCAGCAGGCGGCTGAAGTCGACCACGCGCACGCCCGCGAGCGGCAGGTTCGACGGTGCAGTGTGCGGCATTCTCACTCCCTGAATTTGTCCCGTGGTGGATCGAGGCTCACGCGCGCTTGGCCTTGCGGCTGTTCGCGGTCGCCTCGGCGGGGGCCCCCGTCAACAGCCGCTCCAGGGCCACGACATCCTTGGCCTTCGGGAGACCCTGGATCATCTCGCGCAGCAGGCCAAGGTCGAGCGCCGGCCGGCACGGCGCCGTGAGCGCCTGCGCCTTCTCCTGCAGCTGGTCCCAGGTGAAGGGCCGCGCCGGCGTCCCGCGGCTGTCGAGCACGCGTTCGATACGCTTGGTGCCGTCGGCGAAGCCAACCTCCACCTCAGTCCCGAAGTGCGCGGGATACTGCGCCTGCAGGTCGCCGTCGTATCCGACCTGCACCATGTCCGCCCAGCGCAGGATCGCCGTGTTGCCGAGGTTCTCCGTCGCGAACGCATCGTAGCGCGTCGGCCCCATCTCCAGCGTCGCCCCCACCACGAACGGCAGGCTGTACTGCGCCGCCATCGGCGATGCCGGCCGCCGCAGCATGTGCTGGTCGGCCAGCACCTTCGGTCCCCGCACGGTGATGTTGCGCACCGATCCGAGCCGCGCGAAGTCCTCCGTCACCGTGCGCAGCCCGTCGATCATCGAGTGGAACTGCCGGCAGCAGGCGTAAGGCTTGAAGCTGATGTCGTGGATCGCAAACCGCTGCGGCTTCTCCCGCAGCAGCTCTGGTCGCGCCTCGCGTCCATAGAGCTTGAAGAAGCCGTACTTCCCGTCGAGCGCACGCTGCGGCGCCTCGATCCCGGCCACGGCAAGTTCCACCGACAGCACGCCCTGCTGCGCGGCGTAGCCCGCGTGCGTGCGCTTCACCGCCGTGCCCGTCGTCTCGTCCGAGAACTGCATGGACCCGCTCGCCATCGACAGCGCATGACCCCAGGCGCAGCGCAGCCCCTCACTGTCGAGCCCCCTGAGCTTGGCTGCCGCCGCCGCCGCGCCGAACCCGCCGAACAGGGCGGTCGGATGGAAGCCGAACTCGATGACGTGGCTGGCATTGGCCGCCGTGCCGATGCGCGTCATCGCCTCGTAGCCGGCAACGACCGCTGCGAGGAAATCCCCGCCGGTGCTGCCGCGCTCGGCCGCCACCGCCAGTGCCGCCGGAATGACCACCGACGCCGGGTGGCTCATGGAGGGGTCGTGCGTGTCGTCGAGCTCGTAGCTGTGCGCCGCCGTGCCGTTGACGAGCGCCGCCACCGGCCCCGGCACCCGCACGCCGCTGGAGATGACGCCCGCCTTGCCCGCCCCGGCATAGGGCTGAGCCCAGCGCACCAGCGCAGCGACCGTCGACTGCCGCGTGCCCCCGTAGGCGCAGCCGGCAACGTCAAAGAGCAGGCGCGCAACCTGCTCGTGGTCCTCGCGGTCGAGGGTCGGTGGACCGATTGCGAGGATGCGTGCGGCGAAGTCGGCGGAGAGGTCGGCCATGAATTCCATCCATCGGAATTTGATTTTATTGTAGGCTCTCGACCGCACCAGTCAACTGCGGCGCGGGGCGTGGCAACAGGCCGGTACCCTGCTGCGACGTCATCGTAGCGCTTGCCTGACCTTCGCGTCCCGACGCCGTCGCGAGGCCGGCTATCCCACGCGCTCTTGCGGTGCCGCGTCGTCGGCCGGGAAGTGGCAGAACGGCAGATGCACGAGCCGGCTGTTGTAGTACCGCTCGTCATGCGTGATCTCGCGTCCGACCCATGGCGGCAGGTCGAGCGCCTGCTGCTCGTGCGCCAGCTCCACCTCGGCGATGATGAGGCCCGCGTTCTCCCCCTCGAACACGTCGACCTCCCAGGTCACGGCGCCCCACGGCACGATGTGACGCACCTTGGCCAACAGCGCGCCGTCGCGCAGCTCGATCAGCGACAGCGCCTCCTCGACGGGGATCGGGTATTCGTACTCGAGCCGGCTGGTGCGGGCGCCGCGCGACTTGATGGTCAGCGTGGCCGATGCGTCATCGACCGTGCGGACGCGGACCGCGGCCTTTCCCTGCCTTGCGAGGTACGCCTGCCGCAAGTGCTTGCGGCCGGCAACATGTGGCCTCCATCCCTCGCTGATGACGAGGAACTTCCGCTCGATCTCGATGGCCATGTGAACTCGCCCGTACGCACCCGCGAAAGCAAACTGTCACAGCGGACACTCGGTCGCAAGCCTCAGGGGCGCAGCAGCAGCGGCTCGCCCATGCGAATGCGATGGCCGGGCTGGATCGTATCGCACAGGCTGAAACCGTCCGGCGCCAGCGCAATGATGGTGGAGCCCTGCTCGAACCACCCCATCTCCTCTCCCTTGGCAAGCTGTGCGGCCGGATGCGCCGTCCAATTCCTGTCTCTGCCTTCGACGGGAATGTCGAGGAACCGCAGCCGCACATCCGCCACCAGGATCGCAGCTACCGCCACCAGCGTCACGATCTGGCCGCCGCCGAGGTCGAGCCGAAGCACCGCGCGCTCGTTCTTGCAGTAGATCTTCTCGACGCGCTTCAGCGCGCTCGGGTTGACGTTCCAGGCATCGCCCGCGATGTGCGTGACTTGATCCACGCGGCAATCGAATGGCGCATGGAACCGGTGATACATGCCGGCCGTCAGCCGCAGCGTCGCGTAGCGTCCGTTGCGATAGAGCGCGGCGAGCTCGGCATCGCACAACAGCTCCTCCAGCGTGTAGGGAGCCCCCTTCACCTGCAGCAGCTCATTCTCCACCACCGTCCCCGCCGCGCCGACGATGGCATCGCACGGGCTCACCAGCACGCCGTGGTCCGGATCGATCGGCCGTGCACCCTCCCTGAGCTCGCGCGTGAAGCAGTCGCGCATGCTCGCAAAGCTGCTCTTCCTGGCGTCGCTCAGGTCCACGTCGCAGAACAGCCGCCACATCGCGATCGACAAATCGCGCACGAGCGGCTGCTCGATGCGGCTGAACCGGCCGACGAATCGCGTCAGCGCCCGGCGCGGCACGCGATTGGTCAACAGGAAATTGAGTCCCTCGTGGTCGGTCAGCCGGGCGATCGCGGAGCGCACTGTCATGTTTCTGTAGTCTTTCTCGGATTCATAGTGTCCCCATGGATTCGCAGATTCTCACCTACCTCATCGCAGGCGCCGGCGCCGCTGGCGCCGCCGCGGCGATCGCCAGGGCCCGCAGGCGCCTGCAGCTGTCGGGCGCCAAGCATCCCTCCCTTGCCGGCCACGCCCGCATCTCGAGCCGCCTCGCCAAGCTCATCCCCTTCTACGAGTTCGGCGAGGACCGCTTCTTCTGCTCCGACGGCGCCCCGCCCGAGATCGCCAAGCGCCGGCAGATGGCGTTCGAGGCCCTGGCGCGCGACTACGAGCATCGCTTCGCCAACACCATCGCGCTCAAGGCCGAGATCAAGGACGCGACCTCGGACCTGCAGTTCACCGACGCCTACCGTGTGCCCTATCAGTACAGCCGCCTCGTTCGCGAGCGCCTGGGCGGCGGCCCGCTGCTCCAGTCCTCGCACGGCGTCATGCTGACCGACGTCGACGGCAACCAATTCTACGACCTCGCCGGCTCCTACGGGGTCAACCTGTTCGGCTACGACTTCTACAAGGGCTGCATCGAGCGCGGCGTCGCCCGCGTCGGCGCCCTCGGGCCGGTGCTCGGCGCTCTGCATCCGGTGGTTGCCTACAACGTCAAGCGCCTGCGCGAGATCTCCGGCCTCGACGAGGTCTCCTTCCACATGTCCGGCACCGAGGCGGTCATGCAGGCCGTGCGCCTCGCCCGCTACCATACGGGCCGCCGGCGCATCGTGCGCTTCTGCGGCGCCTATCACGGCTGGTGGGGCGACGTGCAGCCGGGCGTCGGCAATCCCGTGCCCGCCGGCGAGACCTACACGCTCGCCGACATGTCCGAGAAAACTCTGCGCGTGCTCGAGACCCGCCGCGACATCGCGTGCGTGCTCGTCAATCCCTCGCAGGCCATGCATCCCAACGCGCCGGCGCCCGGGGATTCCGCGCTCATCGACAGCTCGCGCCGCGCCGGCTTCGATCGTGAGGCTTACGCGGCGTGGCTGGGGCGTCTGCGCGAGGTGTGCACCCGGCGCGGCATCGTCCTCATCTTCGACGAGATTTTCGTCGGCTTCCGCCTCGCTCCGGGCGGCGCGCAGGAGTACTTCGGCGTGCGCGCCGACCTCGTGACCTACGGCAAGAGCCTCGGCGGCGGCCTCCCCGTCGGCGTCGTCTGCGGCCGCCACCGCTACATGAAGCGCTACCGTGACGATCGCCCGGTCGACGTGTGTTTCGCCCGCGGCACCTTCAACGCCCACCCCTACGTGATGGCGGCGATGCACGAGTTCCTGCTGCAGCTGGAGACGCCGCAGATCAAGGCGCTCTACGCCGGCCTGGACGAGACTTGGAGCACGCGCACCGAGGATCTCAACCGCCGCCTCGAGGCGAGAAGCTTGCCCGTCCGCATCGCCAACATGTCGAGCATCTGGACGGTCTTTTATACCAGCCCCTCCCGCTACAACTGGATGCTCCAGTACTACCTGCGCCGCGAGGGTCTGGCTCTGAGCTGGATCGGCACCGGCCGTCTGATCTTCAGCCTCAACTACACGGCCGAGGACTTCGAGGCGATCGCCTCCCGCTTCGTCGCCGCCGCCGAGGCCATGGCGCAGGACGGCTGGTGGTGGGCAGGCGACGGCGCCGAGGCGCGGCGCCCCTCGATCAAGCGCCAGGTCCTCTACGAGATGCTGTCTCATCGCTTTCCGATATTTGCCGGTGCCCGCCGCTAGGGCGTCCCGTCGTGCCGGGACCTGCCTGCACCGGCGGAGGCCGGTGCCCCCCGGCATCCCGCAATCCACTGATACCGCAGGCCAGCATCGCGGCGGAGCCCGGGCACCGGGCTCCGCCGGATCGTCGGATCCGTCAGGGCGCGTGCTCGGTTGCAATCGTCGGGTCGATCAGCTCGCCCTTCAGCAGATAGATCGGCGACTTGTAGTAGAGCTTGATGTCGTGGAAAGGGTCGGTGAGGATCTTGGTCGCCCACACCAGCGCGGCCTGCAGGTCCTTCATGAAGAACAGCTGCACCATGCGGAACACGACGCCCGCCACGCCCAGTACCAGCCAGATCATGCCGAGGTTGCGCGCGTAGCCCAGCCAGTCGCTGTGCGGCGGCAGCAGGCCGAACAGCGTCGGCTCCAGCAGCAGCACGGCCGGGAACAGCGCCCAGATGCCCATCAGCACGACCTTGCGCTGCAGGTTGTAGCCGACCTTCACGTCCTCCTTGTACTCGTGCGTCGCGTGGTTCACGTGGTCGTAGCCCTTCGGCTCGAAGAAGAAATGGCCCGACTGCCGTGTCGTCATGCCGATCAGCCAGGCGACCAGCGCCGCCACCGGCGGATCGACGAACAGTAGGAAGTAGGCGACGAGAAAGCTGCAGGCGCTGAGGAGATGCAGCGACTGGTTGATGCGGCTGTGATGGTAGTAGCGATGGTCATCCCACCGCTGAGTTGCGAGCTCTTTGAAGAAACCGTGCATGGTGTCCCCCGTTGTCATGTGCACTGTCTGGCGATTGGGTCGATCCGCCGGCATGTCCGCGGCCCGACGCTGCCTCACGCGGAGCCGATGCTGCGATGTTGCTCGGCGTGGCTCCCGGCACCGAGCTTGCCGAAGCGGATGAGCGAGAAATGGCCGAGCGGCGGCACCGGGCGGCGCTCGATGAGATATGCCGCCGGCGAGCGGCCGGCCCAGCGCTCGAAGCGCGCCCACGGAAACTTGGACCGCCAGCCGAGCCGTTGCGCGATCGGCTGGAACATGTGCTCGAGCGCCTTGCGCGAGCCGCCCGTCGCACCCACCCGGTTGACGATCACCAGCTCCCCGCCCGGCCGCAGCACGCGCAGGAACTCGTCGAGCGCGATCTCGGGATGGGGCACGGTGTTGACCACGTACTGGGCGACGACGACATCGAAGGAGGACTCCGGAAATTCCAGGTTCTCCGCATCCATCAGCTCGAGCAGCTCGACGTGCTCCAGCCCCTCGTCGATCACCCGGCGTCGCGCCACCTTCAGCATCGGCTCGGAGATATCGATGCCCACGACGCGGCTCCTGGCGGAGTAGTAGGGCAGCGAGATGCCCGTGCCGACTCCCACCTCCAGGATGCGTCCGCCGACGCGCTCGCTCGCCTCCACGGCCATGCGGCGCGCATTCTCGAAGACGGACCCGAAGACCACGTCGTAGACCGGCGCCCAGCGGGCGTAGGTCTTGATCACGGCGTTGCGGCTGAGTTCAGTTGCCATGCTGTTTCACCTTCTCCAGTTCGATGCGCAAAGTGTGGCGCGCCGGGTGCCAACCACGACACAACGCCGAGCCACTTGCTGGGGGACTGCTGCAACGGATCGCGGGCGGGTCCATGCTGTGAGCTGCTTCAGGTTCGGCTCAAGCCGTTCGCGAGACGGAGCCCAGAGACCCGAGCACTGCACCCGCTTCCGCATCCACCCCGCGTGCCGACTGACGGGCGCGAAATGCGCTCGTCGCGACGCAACTCACATGATCGAGGAATTGCGTGGCGCTCGCGGCCCACGAGAACTGCAGCGCATGTTGCCGACAGGCCTGCCGCGACATCTCGAGCGCCGCGAGACAGGCGCGCCGTAGGTCATTGTCGAGCATGCCCACCGGCGCATCGCCGATCACGTCCTTGGGCCCCGTCACCGGAAAGGCGGCAACGGGCACGCCGCTCGCCAGCGCTTCGAGCTGGACGATGCCGAACGTGTCCGTCTTGCTCGGAAACACGAACACGTCGGCAGCCGCCACATGCGCCGCCAGGTTCTCCCCGCTCAGCGCGCCGAGGAACCTCGCATCGGGAAACCGCGCGCGCAGCTCCGCCTCCTGCGGCCCATGCCCGATCACGACCTTGCTGCCTGGCAGGTCCAGCGATAGGAACGCCTCCAGGTTCTTCTCCGGGGCGATGCGGCCGACGCACATGAAGATCGGGCGCGGAAATCCCAGATCAATCGCCCGTTCGGGCCGGAACAGCTCGGTATCGACGCCGCGGCTCCACATCTTGAGCCTCGGAAACCCGCGTCCCGCAAGCTCGGTCATCAGCGACTGTGTCGATACCATCGTGATGGTCGCCGCCTTGTGGAAACGGCGCAGCGCCGCGTAGCCCCAGGTCACGGGAAACGGCGCGCGCGCAGCGATGTACTCGGGGAACCGGGTCGTGAAGCTGGTCGTGAAAGGCAGGCCCCTCGCCATGCAATAGCGGCGGACCATGAAGCCGATCGGGCCCTCCGTTGCGATGTGTATCGCGTCCGGCGCCGCCTGCTCGATCCGCGCCGCGATGGTGGAAGGCCTCGGCAGCGCGCAGCGCAGGCCGGGGTATGTCGGCAGCGGCACCGACGCGAACCCATCCGGCGTCAGGAGGCGGACGGTGGCGCCAAGTCCTTCGAGAGTCTCGGTGAGTGATTGCAGAGTCCGCACGACGCCGTTGATCTGCGGATGCCAGGCGTCAGTCGCGATCAGGACTCGCATTGTCCGTCAGCCCCCCGTTTGTTGGCGTACGCGACACGCGACTCGGCTATCGAGGGGCGCACCATCGCCGCTTCGTATCTCAGTTGTGTGACAGCGCGCCGTTGCGCACAGGCGTGGTCGATCGAGCACCACCTCTTGCGCGGTGCCCCTCGCGGCCCTTAGCAATCTTGTGCAATCGCTGAGTGACAGTGTCGCCAGTTGTCGGTGCGACGCTGTGCGCACGCCACATGAGCGCCGACATCGAACTGTCGTGAACCGCTGTTAGCGTTCGCGAAGGCAAAGAGGCGGCAGCGGGGTCGGTCTGTGGCGCTCGATGTTGTGGCCGAGGCAAGGGCCGTTGCGTTGTCCGTCGTCGCGCCCTGCTTCAACGAGCAGTCCTGCCTGCGGGAGTTCCATCGCCGCACCAGTGGAGCCTGCCGCCGCGTTGCCGGCGACGACTACGAGATCGTGCTCGTCGACGATGGCTCGCGCGACGGCACCTGGCAGATCATCCAGTCCCTGTCGGAAACCGATTCCCACGTTGTCGGCGTGCATCTGATGCGCAACCACGGCCACCAGCTCGCGGCGACCGCGGGGCTGTGCGCGGCCCGCGGCCAGCGCGTCATGCTGATAGATGCGGACCTGCAGGATCCTCCGGAGCTGCTCGCCGGCATGATGCAGAGGATGGATCAGGGTGCCGACGTGGTCTACGGCAGGCGCACCGCGCGCGACGGCGAGACCTGGTTCAAGAAGGCTTCCGCCGCGGGCTTCTACCGCCTGCTCTCGCGCCTCGCCAACGTGCCGATCCCCCAGGACACCGGTGACTTTCGTCTCATGCGCCGGCGGGTGGTCGACGCGCTGCTGGCAATGCCCGAGCGCGAGCGCTTCCTGCGCGGCATGGTGAGCTGGATCGGCGGCAACCAGGTGCCGTTCGACTACGCGCGCGACGCCCGTCACGCCGGCCGCACCAAATACTCGCTGGGCAAGATGCTGCGGTTCGGCACCGACGCCGTCACCAGCTTCTCCATCGCCCCGCTGCGCTTCGCGGTCTGGCTGGGCCTCACCATCGCCGGCCTCGCCATGCTGCTCCTCGCCTACAGCGTCTGGCGCTGGCTCGCCGGCGAGGTCGTCACCGGCTGGACCAGCATCATGACCGCCGTCGCTCTTTTTGCAGGCGTCCAGCTCCTGGTGCTCGGCATCATCGGCGAATATCTGGGCCGGCTCGTGCAGGAGGCAAAGGGCCGGCCGCTGTTCCTGATCGACACCGTCTCGATCGGTGGCAACAATCACACGTTGCCGTTCGATTTCTGGCGCATGTCGACACATGCGCGCCGGACGGCGCTGTCAGGACTCGCCCAGTCCCTGCCCGAGTCAGAGACACCTGCCAAGCTCGAGTCCGCACCCGCTCCGATCCGCGAGGGCGCGCGTGCGTAGCGCTGCATCCCCGCAAACGGCACTCGGCGGGTGGCTCGCGCTTGCCGTGGTTCCTGCGACATTCGCGCTGGTCGGCGTTTCCAGCACGGCCATCGACATTGCCATCTTCTGGGCCCTGGTCGAACTGGCGCAGGTGCCGCCGCTGCTCGCCAACGCCATCAGCTATTCCACCGGCGCGATCAACAGCTTCCTGCTCAACAAGTTCGTCACCTTCCGCGACAGGGCTACGCGCCGCCGCTCGGGCGAGCAGCTCGCACTGTTCATCGTCGTGAGGCTCGTCTGCCTCGCCATCGCCTCCCTCGTGCTCGCCGTCGCCCTCCATTTCATGCCGAGCCTCCCTGCCAAGCTCGTCTCCATCGTCGTCACGTTCGTCGTGGCCTACGCACTGTCGAGCTGGCTGGTGTTTCGCTGATCGAGCTGCCGCCTCGGGGGACATCACGCATGCAACGTCCAGCGCAGATGTCGTGGCAGGCGTTGGAGCCCGGCTCCGGGGCGCCCGCCGTCAGTGACACCGGCCCACGCTGGCTCGCTTGGTTTCTCGCGGCGAGTCTGGCGACGCTCATCCTGCCGGTGCTCGTCGCGGACGTCCCACCCCTCCTCGACTACCCCAACCACCTCGTCCGGCTGTGGCTCATCTCCGGCGGCGTCGATACGCCGCCCCTTTCGCAGATGTACGCGGTGTCCTGGGGCACCGCCCACACCAACGTCGGCATCGACTACGTCGGCGCGGTGATCGGCCGCGTCATCCCGGCCGCCGCTCTCGGCTCCGGCCTCGTCCTCCTCGCCCTCGTGCTGCCCCCGCTAGGCGCCATTGCCCTCAACCGCGTCGTCTTCGGCGGCGCGCACTGGTGGCAGACGGGCTTTTGCCTTCTTTGCTTGCAACGCCACGCTGCTCGGCGGCTTCCTCAATTTCCACATCGGCCTGGGGCTGGCCCTGCTGGGTGCAGCTCTCGAGCCACGCCTCGCCGCCTCCGCGCTCGGCTCCCGCATTGCTGCAAGGCTCGCCATCGCCAGCGTGCTGGTCTTCGTCCACATCTTCGCGCTCTTCTTCTACTGCGCTCTGCTGGCAGGTCTCGCCTTCGGTCGCGATCTGCCGAGGCTCGACGGCCTGGCGCCGCGCATCGCCAGGTCCGCCCTGGCCGCGGCCACGGCCGCGACCCCTGCAATCCTTCTCATCGCGCTCGCCCCACGGCTGCCGGGCGCGCACGTTGATCAGGCGGGCAATGCACCCCTGTGGGACTTCTCGCTGCTTGCCAAGGCCTATACGCTGCTGACTCCGATTGCCACCTATGCGCTCTGGCTCGATCTGCTGCTCGCCGCCGTCATCCTCGCGCCCCTGGCGTGGGCGCAGTCGACTGGCCGCCTGCAAGCGCACGCAGGCCTCTTGCTCTCGACCGGCGGCCTCGTGCTGCTCGCGCTCGCCGCGCCCACGGCGGTCGCCGGCACCTGGTGGATCGACAACCGCTTCCCCGTCATGGCGGTACTGGCGCTGCTCGCCGGCACGCGCCCCGACCTTGCGCTCGCGGGCACCGGCAGGCTGCTGGTCGCGGCCGTCCTGACCGGCGTCGTCCTCGTCCGCAGCTGCTCTGTCGCCTACGTCTGGCACCAGCGCCAGGCCGACGTCGAGGCCGTCCGCAAGGCCATTGCACACCTGCCGCCCGGCGCCGCCGTACTGCCGCTCGACAACGTGCTCGCCGAGAGCGAGGCTCGCGCCATCCCGATCGGTCGCTACTTCCACAACGGCCACCCCACGCACTGGAGCCTGCCGGCGCTCGCCATCATGTGGCGTCAGGCGTTCGTGCCTAACCTGTTCTGGGCTGCCGGCAAGCAACCCCTGCGCGTTCTGCCGCCCTGGGACCAGATCTCCTTCCCCGAGGACGGCCTGCTCGGGTGGGATGCGCTTCTGAAGCCCGAGACCACGCCGGCGCACTTCAAAGCCTGGCGCCAGCGCTACCAATATGTGCTGCTCCTCAACGCCGACCTGGGCAAGGGCATCGACCCGGTCGCCTTCCCCGAGTTGCAGCTCGCAGCCGACGCCGGCTTTGCGCGCCTCTATCTCGTCCGCACGCCCTGACGGAACGCGAACGCTGCAAGCCCACTTGATGGCATTCCCGGACGCGGCGGCCCGCCGCGGCGATCCGGGACCTTGCCCCGGCTCCTATCGCATCTGCGCCGCGCCCGGCGTCGCCACGCGGATGCGGTAGACCGAGGTCGACGCCGTGATGAACAGGCTCCTGAGGTCGTCGTCGCCGAAGCAGAAGTTGGCGACGTACTCCGGCATCTTGATCACGCCCAGGCTCGTTGCGTCCGGCGCGAACACGTGGATACCGCCGGGCCCGCAGCAGTAGATGTTGCCTTTGCTGTCGATCTTCATGCCGTCGGGCGCGCCCTGCCCCTCGCCGACCGTCTTTGCCCAGACGCGGCTGTTGGCAAGCGTGCCGTCCGCCTTCACGTCGAAGGCGCGGATGTGCTGGTTGTCGGTGTCGTTGACGAACAGCACTTTCTCGTCGAGCGAGAAGCACAGCCCGTTCGGCTGGCCGAAATCGTCGGCAAGCAGCGTGAGCGTCTTGCCGTCGGGCGTGAGGCGATAGAGGCCGCGGAAGGAAAGCTCCGGCTCGCGCGGCAGGCCGAAGTGCGGCTTGCGCCCGTAGGTGGGATCGGAGAAGTAGATGGCGCCGTCGCTCCTCACGATCACGTCGTTGGGGCTGTTCAGCTCCTTGCCGGCGTGATGGCTGGCCAGCACCGTGATCTTGCCGTCGGGCTCCGTACGCGTGAGGTGGCTCGAGGCGTGCTCACACACGATCAGCCGCCCCTGCAGGTCCCAGGTGAGCCCGTTCGATTTGTTGCAGGGCTTGCGGAAGGTCGTGACGCCGTCCTTCTGGCTCCAGCGGCGCAGGTGGTCTCCCGGCATGTCGCTGAAGAGCAGATATTTGTCGCGCCGGTGCCAGAGTGGGCCTTCCGTGAAGACGAACCCGGTCGCCAGCCTCTCGAACTGGACGGAGTTGCCGACGACGCCCTCGAACCGCTCGTCGCGGATCTCGACGCCGCTCACGACTTCGCCCCCGCTAGGGCCGCCTTCTTCTGCAGCTCGCTCACCCGCGATTGGCCCACGTACCAGTCGTCCGCCGTCACGTCCTCGAATACCACCCACACGGCTTCCTTGGGCAGCTTGGCGACCTCGGCGATGGTCTCCGTGACGCGGCGGGCGATCTCGTCCTTGCGCTCCTGCGGATGCCCCTTGAGGATGCGGATGTTCACGAACGGCATGGCGGTCTCCTCCTTGTGCTGCGGGCTTAGAGTGCGAGCAGCTTGTGACGCAAGTCGGCGTCGTCCCTGAGCTGGGCTGCGGCGCCCGAGAAACGCACCGCTCCCTTTTCCAAGACATACACCCGGTCTGCGAGCGAAAGCGAGAAGTCGACGCCCTGCTCGGCGAGCAGAATGGTCAGGCCCTCGCCCTTGAGGCGCTGCACCTGGGCCAGCAGGTTCTCGACGATCACCGGCGCCAGGCCTTCGGACGGCTCGTCCAGCAGCAGCAGCTCCGGGTTGCCCATCAGCGTGCGCGCGATCGTCAGCATCTGCTGCTCGCCGCCTGAAAGCACGCCGCCCATGCGGTCGCGCAGCTCGCCGAGCTTGGGGAAGAGCTGCACGACGGTGTCCACCGTCCAGCGCCCGGCGCGGTTGGCCGAGCGTGCCGCGACGTCGAGGTTCTCCCACACGGTGAGCTCCGCGAAGATGCGCCGGTCCTCCGGCACGTAGCCGATGCCGTGCCGCGCCAGGCGGTAGGGCGACTGCCCCGTGACGTCCTTGCCCTTGAAACGCACGCTGCCCTGCGACGGCGGCGTCAGCCCCTTGATCGAGCGCATGGTGGTCGTC
>Ga0247830_10000057_pt1 | contig 29730 bp, 25 predicted proteins | sample 12C_Control_Day5_FD_207766 | JGI IMG/M metagenome (GOLD analysis project Ga0247830, IMG submission 207766) | Soil microbial communities from agricultural site in Penn Yan, New York, United States - 12C_Control_Day5 | ecosystem: Environmental > Terrestrial > Soil > Agricultural land | place...
GATCAAGCTGCCTCCTGGATTCGTCATCCAGCTCTATGCGGACGGGGTCCCCAACGCCCGCCAGATGGCACTTGGCGACAAGGGAACCTTGTTCGTCGGCAGCCGCACCGCGCACCGCGTGTATGCCGTCGTCGACCGTGATGGAGACAAGAAGGCGGACCAGGTCTACACGATCGCGACTGGTCTCGCATCGCCCAGCGGGCTCGCGTTTCGCGACGGGGCGCTCTACGTGGGAGACATCTCGCGTGTCATTCGATACGACGGAATCGAATCGAAGCTGGAGTCGCCGCCGCAGCCTGTGATTGTCAACGACAAGCTGCCGAAGGAAACACATCACGGGTGGAAATATCTCGCGTTCGGTCCCGACGGAATGCTTTACGTGCCCGTCGGCGCGCCGTGCAACATCTGCGACCGCACCGGGGAAGACGAGCGGTTCGCTACGATCACGCGCATGAAAGCCGACGGCACCGGTCAGGAGATCTTTGCGCGCGGGATCCGCAACACCGTCGGCTTCGACTGGCACCCGCAGACGCACGAGTTGTGGCTCGCCGAGAACGGCCGCGACGAGATGGGCGACAACGTACCGCCAGACGAACTGCTGCGCGCGTACAAGCCCGGCCTCCATTTCGGGTTCCCGTTCTGCCACGCCGGCGACACGCCGGACCCGGAGTTCGGCGCGAAGCGTCCGTGCAGCGAGTTCGAGCCGCCGGCGATGAAGCTCGGCGCGCACGTCGCGGCGATCGGGATGAAGTTCTACACCGGTCGCATGTTTCCGGAGGAATACCGGAATCAGATTTTCATTGCCGAACACGGCTCGTGGAACCGCTCCGAGCCGCAGGGCTACCGGATCATGCTGGTCAAGTTGAAGGGAAACAAAGCGGTGAGCTATACGCCTTTCGCGGAAGGCTGGCTGCGCGGCACGCGATCCTCGCGCGGATCGAGGACGATTGCCGACGCGTGGGGCCGTCCGGCAGACGTCCTCGTGATGCCGGATGGATCGATGCTGATCGCCGATGACGAGGCGGGCGTCATTTATCGGATAACCTACAAAGGGTGAAGCGTCTGAAGAGCCGGCGACGCGTTTCTCCGACAAGAAAGGCTCTCTAGATGGATTCCTGGAGCAGCCTGAGTTCGCAGATCCGCGCGTGCTCTTCGGCCGCGATCCGAGTCTCGACAGCCTGACCGTTCTTCAGCCGCGCATTCAGCATCGCCAGCATTTCCTCCGCGGTCTTGCCGGTGGCGCAGACGATGAAGATGTGGCCGAATCGCGCTTCGTAAACGCGGTTGCCGTCGAGCAGTGCCTGCAGGACCGCCGGTGGCGCAGCATCCACGCCCGCTTGCTCACGTTCCGAAAGCGGCGCGCTCGACGGGAACTTCCTTCGCAGCGAGTCGAGGTCGCCGATCCGCGGATGGTGTGCGAAGGCCTCGCGCCACTGATCGGGGGGAAGCGCGAACCAGATGTCGCGCGCGGCGTTGAGCACTTCCTCACGGTCGGCATACGGACGAAGGGCAAGCATCTGCTCGATCCATGCGGACGCACCACAACAGAGCCGGAGCAGCTCGCGCGCTTCGCTATCGGCGGCGACGTTAATCCTTTGCCAGCGTTCCATGCACGCGCAGCCGACTGACGCCGCCGTCCGGGTAAATGCTGAGGCGCACGTGCGAGACGACACCTGCATCGTGCAATTCGCGCGTGAAAAAATGACGGTGATGCGCCTGCAGTTTGGCGCGAGGCAGCAACTCGAGCCAGTTCACCGACGCCAGCTGACTGAGATCCCCGCCGGGCGCATGACAGGCTTCGATCGAGGCTGAGTCGGGATAGTTCCCCTTGAAGTGATTCGTGTCGATCTCCACTTTTCGCACGCGCCCGGGAGCGCCGAGGCGCATGACGAGCCAGTCGTGGCCGGGACCGCGCCGCCGCTTCGTCTCCCACCCGTCGCCCATGTTCGCAGCACGCCCCGGCATGATGACGTTGTCTTTCGCGCCGTAGTGCATGTCGCTCGCGCCGAGCACGAGTCCGCCGTGTTCGATGGCCGCGAGGTCCACGACGCCGCCGCGTGGCGCGACGCGACTCCAATCGACGACGACGTCGCCGTAGACGCGCAGACGGGCAACGCCGCCATCCGGGTAGATGTTGAGCCGCACGTGCGTCCATGGCCGGTCGCTCGCAACGGCGATGAAGTTGTCCGAGTCGCCACGGAGCGGTGTCTGCTCGAGGATTCTCGTCCACGGAGCGCCTTCCCTTGCCGCGACCGATTTCGCCACCACGCGTGCGGTGTCGAGGGCGTCCACGGAACAGTGCGTAGGGAAATTGCCCGTGAAGAATGCGGTGTTGACGTTCACTCCGCGAATTCTGCCGCGCATGCCGAGCTTCACGACGCACCAGTCGTGACCCGGTGTTCGTCGACGCCGCGACTCCCAGCCGTCCATCCATTTGCCGCGCGTCGTGAATTTGTCCGGGATGAAGACGGCGGGCGAGGGCTTGACGAGATTGCCCTTCGGCGCGAAGAACTCGTCGCTCGCGGCAATCGCGCGCGCGCCGACGCGGGCGGATGCCAGGTCGGCGAGGCCGGCAAATGCCGGAGTGTTATGATCGGCGGCCACTTATTCGGTCCTTTCTCGGAGCCTCTCGATGCTGGCTGATACGGCGTACGGAAAATCCGGTGTGCGTCTCGTGCAGGTGGCGCGGCCGGGCGATCGGCACACGATCCGGGATCTCACACTCGCGGTCCGCTTCGAAGGGGACTACGACGCCTGCTACACGGACGGCGACAACACCGACGTGCTGCCGACCGACACGATGAAGAACACCGTCTACGCGCTGGCCGCGCGGGAGCGGCTCGCCGAGCCGGAACACTTCGGCCTCGTGCTCGCGGAGCATTTTCTCGACGGTAACCCCCGAGTCCGTCGCGTGACGATCGACATGCGCGAGCACCTGTGGAGTCGCATCACGGTCGACGGCCGCGAACACGGGCAGGCGTTCATACGGGAGGGACCCGAGTCGCGAACGGCGCATGTGCGGATGGACCGGCTCGAAGCGCAGGTGCACGCGGGGGTCGCCGACCTCGTCATCCTCAAGTCGTCGGGTTCGGCGTTCGCCGGGTTCAAACGCGACGACTTCACCACACTCGCCGAAACCGACGACCGGTTGCTCGCCACCGCGCTCACGGCGACGTGGCGCTACGACTCCGGCACCGCGTACGGCCCGGCATGGCACGCGGTGCGGCGCACGCTGCTCGAGACGTTCGCGGATCACGAGAGTCAGTCGGTGCAGCATACGCTCTACGCTATGGCACGCGCCGTCCTCGACGGGATCGCGGATGTCGCTGACATTCATCTCGTCATGCCGAACCGTCATCATCTGGCGGTCGATCTCACGGCGTACGGCCTCGAAAACCGGAACGAGATCTTCGTCGCCACGGAGGAGCCGCACGGCGTCATCCAGGCGACGCTTCGGCGATCGTGATTATAGCGGCGCGGACGTGATCGACCTCGTCATCCGGAGCGAACGCGTCGTGCTGCCCGACAGCATCAGGCCCGCAGCGATCCTCGTCGAGGACGGCCGGATCGCCGCGATCGCGCGCGAACACGAGATCCCGACCGGCGCTCGCCGCATCGATGCCGGGGACCTCGCCCTACTGCCCGGCCTCGTCGACACGCACGTGCACATGAACGATCCCGGCCGCGACGACTGGGAGGGAGTCGAGCACGCGACGCGCGCGGCAGCGGCGGGCGGCGTGACGACGCTGATCGACATGCCCTTGAACAGCGTACCCGCAACGACCGACGTCGCCGGTCTGGAGGCGAAGCGTCGGGCGATCCGCGGCCGGTCCCACGTCGACGTCGGCTTCTGGGGAGGCGTCGTTCCGGGCAACGCACGCGAGCTCGAGCCACTGGTTCACGCCGGCGTCCTCGGGTTCAAGTGTTTCCTCGCGCCGTCCGGCATCGACGAGTTCCAGCACGTCGACGAAGCGGACCTTCGTCGCGCGATGCCGATCCTCGCCGCGCTCGGTGTTCCGCTGCTCGTCCACGCGGAACTGCCCGAAGCATTGCGTGAACCTTGCGGTGATCCGCGGCTGTACGCCACGTGGCTGGCGAGTCGTCCGTGCGCCGCAGAGAAGCAGGCCATCGAGATGCTCATTTCGCTGGCCGAGGAACATCACGTACGGGTGCACGTCGTGCACCTTGCCTGCGCCGATGCGATGTCCACGTTGCGCGACGCACGCGCCCGCGGCGTCCCCATCAGCGCCGAGACGTGCCCGCATTACCTGATGTTCGCGGCGGAAGAGATTGCTAACGGCGCGACCGCATTCAAGTGCGCACCGCCGATACGCGAGCGCCGGCATCGCGAGCGGCTCTGGAAGGGCCTGCTCGACGGAGACATTGACTTGATCGCCAGCGACCATTCACCGGCCCCGCCAGCCGCGAAGCACCTCGCGGACGGCGACTTCGTGAAGGCATGGGGAGGCATCGCATCCCTTCAGATCGGCCTGTCCGCGATCTGGACCGGTCTCCGCTCGCGCGGGATGGCCATGAACAAACTTGCTGAATGGATGGCCGCGGCACCCGCGCGCCTCGCGCGTATCGATGCGGCGAAAGGCTCGATCGCACCGGGCAAGGACGCGGATCTGGTGCTCTGGGATCCCGATGCCGTATGGACCGTGGATCCATCCCGGCTGCACCATCGTCATCCCGTAACTCCCTACGCGGGGATGGCCCTGCGTGGACGGGTGCGGACGACCATCCTCCGCGGCGAAGTCGTGTTCAACGAGGATCGCGTGCTGCCGCAAGCGGCCGGACGAATGATAGGGTCTGCATCATGAGCGCGATCACCACGCACGTGCTCGATACGGCGCACGGTACGGCTGCCGCGGGAGTGCACGTCGAGCTTCAGGTCGGCGAGGGAAGCAAGTGGCGCGCTGTCGCGGATGGAACCACTGACGCGGATGGCCGCCTGCGGTCGCTGACCGACGCCACCGAGCCGCTCGAAAGCGGCGTCTATCGGCTGGTGTTCGACACCGGCAGTTATTTCAATCAGGCGGGAACCGTTGCGTTTCATCCCCGTGTGACGGTGGAATTCACGCTCGACCGTGCCGTCTCTCACTATCACGTACCGCTGCTGATCAGTCCGTTCGGCTACACCACTTACCGCGGTACGTAGGAGCGTCCATGCGGAAAACAGCGGCGGGATCACTATCGGCTCGCGACCTCGGTCCAGTACTCAGCGAGTTGCGGCGAACGAACGCCAATGTAGCGCGGGCATTCCCCGGTGAAACCGGCGAGCGTCAACCGGTCCACACGATGTACGGCGGCGCCCACCTCTTCAAGGCAGACACGGCAGTCAGACTCGGACGTCTCGCGCTGGCAGCGCTCCACGAGTACGCACCGGACGGCGCCGCGCTTGCCCGCGCGCTCGACCTCGCATCGGATGTGGATGCGGCCCTCGTGCGATCCCGAGTCGTCGCGAAGCTCGAACGCGAGGCGGTCGAGGATTTCAGGATCGACTTCGAGGACGGCTACGGCAATCGGCCGGATGCAGAGGAGGACGGCCATGCGGCATCCGTGGCCACCGAGCTCGCCGCGGGTGCGGCTGCCGGAACGCTGCCGCCGTTCATCGGGATCCGCATCAAGCCGTTGTCGAAGGAGCTGCACGGACGCAGCCTGCGAACGCTGGACATCTTCGTGAGCACTCTCGCTGCGGCGACACGGCGTGCCCTGCCGTCGAACTTCGTCATCACGATTCCGAAGGTGATGGCGGCGGGCCAGGTCGCCGCGGTCGCGCGCGCGGGCGCGTTGCTGGAGCAGCGGTTGAAGCTCAAATCCGGGGCGCTGAAGCTGGAGCTGATGATCGAAACGCCGCAGTCCATTCTCGGCGCCGACGGCAGCTCTCCATTGCGTGCGCTCGTGGCGGCCGGCGGTGGACGCGTGCTCGGCGCGCATTTCGGCACCTACGACTACACCGCGCTCTGTGGCATCACCGCGTCGTGGCAGCACATGCGCCACCCCGTCTGCGATTTCGCCAAGCACATGATGCAGGTCGCCCTCGCCCAGAGCGGCGTCCGCCTCTCGGATGGCGCGACCAACATCATGCCGGTGGCGCCGCATCGCGCACCTGCCGGCGGGACGCTGACGGATGACCAGAAGCGCGAAAACGCAGAGAGCGTGCATCGTGCGTGGAAGGTCCACTTCGACGACGCGATGCATTCGCTCGTGCACGGCTACTATCAGGGTTGGGACCTCCACCCGGCGCAGCTGCCGATCCGCTACGCGGCCGTGTACTCGTTTTTCCTGTCGTCGCTCCCGGCGGCGACGACTCGCCTGCGCAACTTCGTCGATAAGGCCGCGCAAGCCACTCTGGTCGGTGATGTGTTCGACGACGCCGCGACGGGGCAGGGGCTGCTGAACTTCTTCATTCGCGGCCTCAGCTCCGGCGCGATCACGCTCGATGAGGCTCGTGCCACTGGCCTGACGATCGAGGAGCTGCAGGGCCGGTCGTTTCTGCGAATCCTCGAAGGACGTCGCGCGGGCGCCGTCCGCGGCCGCGCACGAGCATGAACGTTGCGACAACTGCGCGCAGTGCCGACGAACCCCTCATTCGCGCCATCGGCACCATCGGCCTGGCGGCGGGCATCGTCAACATCACGATCGGCGCGGGCATCTTCCGGCTCCCGTCGAGTGTCGCTGCATCGCTCGGTACCGCTGCGCCGCTGGCATACCTCGTTTGCGCGGTGGCGATGGGCCTCATTGTCTTCTGCATCGCGCAGGCAGGCAGCCGGGTGTCGCTCACCGGCGGACCGTATGCGTACATCGCGGTGGCGCTCGGACCGTACGCCGGCTTCATCTCCGGTGTGCTTCTGTGGCTGCTCGGCACGTTTGCTTCGTCGGCGGTCGCGACGGTCTTCTCGGCCAGCGTTGGATTGCTCGTTCCCGCGCTGAGCGGCCCCGTCGCCTCCGCCGCGACGCTTTCGGTGGCGCTGCTGTTCTGGTCGGCAGTCAACATCGGCGGCGTCGCGGCAGGCTCGCGCCTGAATTCGATCGTCACGGCGGCGAAGCTCATTCCCTTGCTGCTGATTGCGGTCGGCGGCGTGTTCTTCGTCCGCGCCGACAATCTGACGTGGACGACGCCCACCGCGCTCGACGTGGCACGCACTTCGTTGCTCCTCGTGTTCGCGTTCGCGGGGATCGAGGTCGCGCTGATGCCGAGCGGAGAAGTCAAGGATCCCGTTCGAACGGTGCCGCGCGCCATTGCCCTGGCGATGATCGGCATCACCGCGCTCTACATCCTGCTGCAGGTCGTTGCGCAGGGCGTTCTTGGCGCCGAACTCGCCCGCGGGACGGCATCGCCGCTCGCCGATGCCGCCGGGGCATCGCTTGGCGGCTGGGCACGCGCGGTTCTCCTCGCTGGCGCATCGATCTCGACCTTCGGTTACCTCGGTGGCATGACACTGTCGATGCCACGCATGGTGTACGCCTTCGCGCGCGATCGATTCCTGCCCGCCGTCCTGGCCACCATTCATCCCCGCACCCGCGCACCGCACGTGGCCATCGTGGTGCAGTCGGTCCTCACGCTCGCGCTCGCACTCACCGGCAGTTTCGAGAAGCTCGCGATGCTTGCGAACATCTGCGCGCTCGCAGTCTATTTCGGCTGTGCGATAGCCGCGTGGCGGCTGAGAACGGTGAGCGCATCGGTGCCGAGCAGCGGATTCGCATCGCGATTCGCCGATATCGTCCCGTGGCTGGCGTGCGCGGCGATCCTCTGGCTCCTCACCGGTGTCACTCGTGACGAGTGGTTCGCCTTCGGTGGCTGTGTGACCCTCGCGTCCATTCTGTATGCTGTATCGCGCCGCCGGTCATCGCCGGTGTAATGGTCTGACACAGCTGAGGGCGGCCGCCGAATGGCGCGGCTGCTGCTCTTCGATCCGACTTTTGTCGCGGGGATGTGCGTGGTAATGTCCGCCAACGCTGGCGGGGAGAAATTCGATGGAAAGACAGAAGCTGGAAGTTCTCGAGGGTGTCGGCGAGATCTACGCCGGAGATCGCCTGCTCCGCACCACGACCTACCACATCGAAGTCTCCACACAGCGGTCTCCTCCGATCAGCTCGGATGAGACGGTCGTCGAGGGTACCATCGACATCAACGGCATGCCCGAGGCCGTAGTACTCGCCGGCGCCGACGATCTGACGCTGCGCCTCGAAGACGGCCGCACGGTGCCGTTCACGTTGGGAAGCACGCTGGGGCGCATCCGGATTCAGGGCGGCCTGCCGCCGTCGCCTGGGGACTCGTCGCGATCACGACCGGCAGGATGTTGACGCATCCTGTATGGAAAATGGCAAAAGGAAGATGGCAAAAATTCTCCCATTTTCCATCCAGGCCGTCATTTTTCAGCGGCTTGCTACACGCGGTCCCAGGAGGTACGCATCTCGAAGCGGCGAAGCTGTGAGTCGAAGCCTGCGGTGACGGCGTTCATGTACCGCCCATCGTCTCCCACGACGTAGGTGCCTTCCCCCGCAAGCGAGCCGTCTTGCCTTCTGGCCTCGGCACGAAGCGTGTGCTCGTTCACCCGGGTCGTGACCGTGGTCAGGCCTGGAAAACCGTCCACGGGGTATCGCAAGCCGTCGGGGCGCAGTAGCTGTGGCTTCTCGGCAACCCGCTCTCCCTTCTGATTGCCCCCTTCCGCGAGCATCAGGTAGGAATTGTCCTCCTGGAGCTGCCAGCGCATCGTCGCTTCCGCCGGCCGATGGTTCGGATCGAACTCCGATCGCGACGCGTTGAGCTTCCACGTACCCACAAATGGATCGTGCATTTCAGCCTCCTTCCGGGTACACAATGGCGCGGCATGACGACCGCCGTCCTTAACGGCGGCCGAAGTTTCGCCTAAAGCAGCATGGCAGCCGAAGAGGTCTACGAATTCGCAGGGTTCGTTCTCGACGTCGCGGAACGTCGCCTGTCGCGATGCGGGGTGGCCGTTGCGTTGCCGCCGAAGGTCTTTGATCTGCTCGTCGCGCTGGCCCGCCGTGCGGGTACGCTGGTGAGCAAGCGCGAGCTGCTCGATCTCGTGTGGCCGGATACGTCCGTCGAAGAAGGAATCATTTCGGTCCACGTCGCCTCGCTGCGGAAGATATTCGGCAGCTCGGGCGTTGGAATCGATTGCATCGAAACCGTACCGCGCAGCGGGTATCGCTTCACTGCGCCTGTCACACGTCGGCCGCCACGGCCGAGCGGCGTCCTCTCGATCTTTCCTCCGGGGATTCTGCCGGCGCGCGCAGGGGTGAGCGAGTTCATCGGTGCCGGGCGTACGCACCTGCTGACCGCCTCACGCGCGGCAGTGCCGAAAGCGATCGAAGCCTTCCGCTCGGCGATCGAGCTCGATCCCGGCTACGCCTCGGCGCACGCCGGACTCGCGCTGGCGTGCTGCGCGCAGGCCGAACTGCGGATCGTCGCAGCGGCCGAGGCGTATGCGGAGGCACGGGCCGCGTCGCTGCGAGCGCTCGCCATGGACACCGCGAATGCAGATGCGCAGGTCGCCCTGGGCACGGTCCTGTTCCTGAGCGACTGGAACTGGAGGGGCGCGCGGAAGAGTCTGGAGCGGGCGCTCCAGGCAGATCCGGATCACAGCGAAGGCTGGCTTCTGTACGGCCGATTGCTGGACGCCCTCGGCCACCTGGATCAGGGACTCGCTGCCAAGCAGAAGGCACTGGAGCGTAATCCCTCTGCGACGGTCCACCTGCAGATCGCGCTATCGATGTGGCATCAGCGGCGTTACGACGACATGATCGAGTGGGCGAACCGCTCGCTCGCTCTCGATCCTCGGCACCTGCTCGCGCGGGAATTCGTCGCTGGCGCTTATTTGAAGAAAGGAGAGTTCGATCGTCACATGGCGGAGTCGATCGCACACGCAGAGGCTGCTGGTGCCCCCGCGGCGCTGATTCGCGAAATGCAGGACACCTACGCTGCTGGAGGACGCGCCGCCTTGGTCAGGTGGGCGCTGCAGCGGAACGTCGGCGCACCGCCGATGCAACTCGCGCTGATGCACGGTGAGGCAGGCGATCTCGATGAAGCTTTCCATCAACTCTCCCTTGCGCTCGCCGCTCGGGATCCAGCGCTTGTGAACCTGGCGGTTGGACCGCAGTGGGATCCTCTGCGAGACGACGCACGGTTCGCGAATGCGTTGCGTACCGTGGGGCTGATGTCTCAGGCGGCTGCTCCTACCGAGACCATGGGATGACATACTCACCCGATGAAGCTGCTTCGTATCTCTCCTGTTCTTCTGTTCGCGCTGGCCTGCTCGGGTTCCGAGCCAGCATCGACGATGGCGTCTAATCAGAATCCGCTCACACTTGCCGTCGTCAATGCGCGCGTGTGGACGGGAGAGCCGTCGTTGCCGTGGGCGGAAGCGATCGCCGTTTCTGGCGACAGGATCGCGGCGGTCGGAACGAACGACGAAATCCGCAGGCTCTCCAGCGCCGTCACGCCGATCGATGCCGCAGGGAAGCTGGTGTTGCCCGGCTTCATCGACACGCACGTGCATTTCGTGGACGGCGGCTTTCGGCTGGCATCCGTGCAGCTCCGCGACGCGAAGACGCGAGATGAGTTCGTCAGCCGCATCCAGGCGTTCGCGGCGACCGTACCGCCGGGCACGTGGATCACGGGTGGTGACTGGGATCACAGTCTCTGGGGCGGCGAGCTCCCGAGTCGCGACTGGATCGACCGGGTAACACCGAATCATCCGGTGTGGATCAATCGGCTCGACGGCCACATGTCCCTCGCCAATAGCGCCGCGCTCGGGGCCGCGGGGGTCACGCCGACGACGAAGGACGTGGCCGGGGGGGAGATCGTCCGCTCGGCCAACGGTGCGCCGACCGGGCTGCTCAAAGACAACGCGATGTCGCTGGTCGACCGCGTGGTGCCAGAGCCGTCGAACGACATGCGCGACCGTGCTCTGGCTGCGGCGATGAAGTACGTGGCGGAACGCGGCGTGACGTCGGTGCACAACATGGGATCGGATCTGCCGACCTTCGCCCGTGCACGCAAGGCAAATACGATGTCCACTCGCATGTATGCCGTCGTGGCGCTCGCCGAATGGGAGCGGGTGCGCGACATCGTGGCCCGCAAGGAGTTCGGCGGTGCCGATGGTCGTGGCGATGAGTGGCTCCGCGTCGGTGGCCTCAAAGGATTCGTCGATGGCTCGCTCGGCTCGCACACGGCGGCGTTCTCGGAGCCGTTCAAGGATGCACCGAAGGATCGCGGGTTGCTCGTCAACACCCCCGAGGATCTCTACAAGTGGATCTCAGGTGCGGACAAGGCCGGACTTCAGGTGATGGTTCACGCCATTGGCGATCGTGCCAACGGCCTGCTGCTGGACATCTACGAGCGCGTCGCCAGGGAAAACGGCGCACGCGACCGCCGTTTCCGGATCGAACACGCGCAGCACCTCGCCGGCAGCGACATTCCACGATTTGCGACGCTCGGGGTGATCGCGAGCATGCAGCCGTATCATGCCATCGACGACGGCCGCTGGGCCGAGAAATATATCGGCGAGAGGATCGAGACCACATACGCGTTCCGTTCGCTCCTCGACGCCGGAGCGCGCGTGTCCTTCGGCAGCGATTGGTTCGTCGCTCCGCCGACGCCGCTCGAAGGTATCTACGCCGCGGTGACCCGGCGCACGCTTGACGACCGGAATCCCAGCGGGTGGGTCCCCGAGCAGAAGATCACGGTCGAGGAGGCCGTGCGCGCGTATACGCAAACGGCAGCCTATGCATCGTTCGACGAGAAGGTGAAGGGTTCACTTGCGGTCGGGAAGCTCGCGGACTTCGTGATGCTCGACCGCAACATATTCGAGATGCCGCCCGAGGAGATCCGGAACGTTCGTGTAACGATGACGTTCGTCGGCGGCCGCGCCGTGTTCGAAACTCGGTAGCCCCACCGCCGACGCAGCGCCGAGCCGCCGCAACGAGTGCGCCGCGCGTCACGTCAAGAGATCTTTTCGTTTCCGGCAGACCCGAACGGAGAGCCAAGCAGCGCGAGCGGGAGCCGGAGGCCGGACCTAGGAGTCGGGAGCCGGAAGCCGGAAGCCGGAAAGCGGAAGGGCCCGCGGATCGAGTCCATTGTGTCCTGACAGCCGGTTCGCCTCAGCGACCGCGACCACGGCCCCAGTCCAGCCTCACAGTGAAAGGCTGCGCGCGGTCAGCTCGCGCACGTCGAGGCCGGCGGCAGCCGCCAGCGCACGCTGACGGTCGGGCAGCGTGATCCTGAACCGCCACTCGTTCTCGCGCCCGCCCCGCGGACCCAGCGCGTCCACCCATTCGGTCCACCAGGGATTCGCCCGCCGGGCGATCGGCTCGACGATCAGGATCGAGGCGCCGCGCTGCTGCGCGTCGAGCATCCGCGCGAGCAGGCCGCGGCGGACATCGTCGGCGAGCTCGTTCACCGCATACGCGGCCAACACCAGGCCCTGTTGCGGAAGACGGACGGCGCGGACGTTCGCGACGGTTGCACGCCCGCGGATGCCGAAGGCGCGATAGGTCCAGTTCGCTTCCGCGGCGGCCCACGTGTTGATGTCGTAGCCTTCGATCCGTGGAGTACCCAGCACCTGCGCGACAGCCGCGCCGGCCGTTCCCGTCCCGCAACCCAGATCGACGATTCGATCGACGTCGGGCGCGCCGGCAGGGAACAGCGTCCGCGCGATCTCGCGGCCGATCAGAAAATGCTGGACGGCGTAGAACAAGGCGAAGGCCGCACGCTTGCCCGCGCCCTCGAGTGCCGCGCCCGTGCTCAGGCGCGCGCGCCGCTCGACGTAACACGACGACAACGCCCGCAGCGCGCGGCCGACTTCGGACGGAGTGAGATCAGCGAGATGCCGCCGGTCGAGCTCTGCGATCCATTCCTCGAAGGTCACGCGCGTCCCATGCCGGGATGTTACTTCGCCGGTCCGGTGGCGGATGCGATGATGGAGCGTGGCTTGGACGCGGACGCCGGCTTTCGAGGCGCACCGGGCGGCGGTGCGCGGGCGGCTTGCGCGCGTCGGCGTTCATGAAGCGGGTCCGTCCAGCGCGAGCTGGAAAATCAATCGCGAGATCATCGTCGTGGCGGGGTGGGGCCGCGCGATCCTCCTGCAGTTCGCGCATCCCCTCGTCGCCGCCGGCGTGAGCGATCACAGCAGCTACCGCGGCGGTCTGCTTTCGAGCTTCCGGCGGCTCACGTCCACCGTTGGCGCCATGCTGTCGCTGACGTTCGGCGGAGAGGAGGAGGCGATTGCCGCGGCAGCCGGGATCAATTGCATCCACGATCGCATCCAAGGGACGCTCGCGTCCGCCGCGGGTGTGTTCCCGGCGGGGCAACGGTACTCGGCGCACGATCCAGAGCTGTTGACGTGGGTGCACGCAACGCTCCTCGAGTCCGTTCCCCTGACCTACGAGCTGCTCGTGGGGCCGCTCACGCAGGAGGAGCGCGAACGGTATTGCGCGGAAGCAGCGATCATCGAGCCCCTGCTCGATATTCCCGAGGGCAGCCTTCCGAGAACGGTTGCCGAAAACGATCGCTACATGCGCCAGATGCTCGGCAGCGGCAGGATCGCGATCACCGACACGAGTCGAGCGCTCGCACGTGACCTTCTTTTTCCTCCGCGTGCGTACCTGCTCTGGCCGGCGTTCCGCGCGCTGCGAATCATCACCATCGGCCTGCTGCCCCCGCCGATCCGCGCGCAGTACGGATTTGCATGGCGGCCCCGCGATGCGCGTGCGTTCTCACGCTGGGCCGCGCTGCTGAGAGCGCTGCACCACGCTGCGCCCCGTCTGATGCGCGAATGGCCCGCAGCCCGCCGACAATTCCCCCACCGTCTGCCAGCCAGCCCCGCGCACCCAGCCCGTCGCACGTAGCACGCCGTAGCACCAGCACTCGGCACCTAGCACCTGCACCGAGCACGCAGCACCGAGCACGCAGCACCCGCAGCCGCAGCCGCCCTCCTATTGCAATCCCATACGAGCTGTGATCTCCTATGGCCTGCCAATATGAGCAGCGACAGAGCAGAAGTGTGGCAGGGCACGCTCGCCCTGATGATCCTGAAGACGCTCGACACGATGGGCGCGCAGCATGGCTACGGCCTCGCCCGCCGCATCGAGCAGACCAGCGGCCACTCACTCGCCGTCAACTACGGCACGATCTATCCCGCGCTGCTCAAGCTGGAGCAGGAGGGATACATCGCCTCGTCGTGGGGTGTTTCTGAGAACAACCGTCGGGCGAAGTTCTACACGCTGACCGGCGCCGGCCGGAAGCAGCTCGCGCGCGAAGCCCGCGAGTGGGAGCGCACCGCCGGCATCATCGCGCGGTTCTTCTCGCCGAAGGCATCATCATGAGAACTCTTCGATCGTGGGTGCTGAGGCTCGCCGGCCTGTTCTCGCCAGGCCGTCGCGAAGACGAGATCCGCCAGGAGCTGGAAAGCCACCTCCAGCTGCACATCGACGACAACGTTCGCGCGGGAATGTCGCCAGCGGAGGCACGGCGGGAGGCGCTGCTGCGGCTGGGCGGCATCGAAAGCGTGAAAGAAACGCAGCGCGACCGCTCCGGCGTGCCGCTCCTTCAGCACCTTGCGCGAGATGTGCGATACGCGTTCCGGGTGCTTCGCCGCAATCCCACGTTCACGGCCATCACGGTCGTGACGCTCGCGCTCGGCATCGGCGCCAACACGTCCATCTTCACGCTCGTGAACGCGGTGCTCCTCCGCCCGCTTCCCTACAGCGATCCCGCCCGCCTCGTGATGATCTGGGGCACGGATCCGCGCACTGGCGGGCGCGAGATGTCGGTTTCGTATCCGGATTTCGAGGCGTGGCGCGACGGCACCCACAGCTTCGAACACGTAGCAGCGTTCACCAGCCGGTCGGTCACGCTTGGCGGCGCGGAGCTCGCGGAGCTCGTCCCGGCCGTCCAGACGACGAGCGGTTTCTTTCGCGTGCTGGGGATGAACGCCCTCGCGGGCCGTCTCTTCGCAGACAGCGACGAAACGTCCGAGGCGCAACCGGTTGCCGTGCTCAGCGATGCGGCATGGAAGCGGCAGTTTGGCGGACGTGGCGACATCATCGGCACGACCATTACGATCAATCAACGCCCTCACGTCGTCATCGGGATCGTTCCCTCCGAATTCCACTTCATTCCGACTGAGGTGGAGCAGGTCTACACGCTGCTGCCGCGCGAAACGAACCGCGAGCACGGGTACCTGCGTGTGATCGCGCGGCGTCGGCCGAACGCGACGATGGCGGCGGCGCAGGCCGAGCTCGATGTGATCGCGACACGAACGGCCGCCGCATTTCCGCGGACGCACGCCGGCACCGGCATCGCCCTGGTGAGTCTCGAGGCAGCGGTCGGCGCGCCCGTGCGCGACGGTCTGCTCATCCTGCTCGCGCTCGTGGGCGCCGTCCTGTTGATCGGCTGTACGAACGTGGCTAACCTGCTGCTCGCGCGAAACGCGTCGAGACAGCACGAGCTCGGGTTGCGGATCTCTCTCGGCGCCGGCCGCGCGCGGATCCTTCAACAGCTGCTCACTGAGAGCCTGCTGCTTGCGCTCGCGGGAGGCGCGGCAGGCCTCGTGATGGCTCCGATCCTCACCGACGCGCTGCTCGCGATGCTCGGCAGCGGTGTGCCCCTTCCACGCATCGAGGGTGTGAATATCGATCGCACGGTCGTGCTCTTCACGTTCGGCGTGTCGCTTGCGGCCGGACTGGTGTTCGGCGTCGTGCCTGCCGCCGTGGCGGCACCGTCTGCGCTGCAGGCATCCGCGCGCGACGCGAGCCGCACGATCGCCGGCACGCGAGCCGGACAGCGCACGCGAGCGACGCTCGTCGTCGTTGAAACGGCGATTGCGCTGGTGCTGCTCGCGGCGGGCGCGATGCTCACGCGCAGCTTCCTCGAGCTGCGAGCAACCGCGCCCGGATTCGTGACCGGCGACGTGCTCGCAGTGGGCTTGCGCTTGCCGGTGTCGCTGGCGCCGGGTGCGCAGCGAGAGACGTTCTTCGAGGAGCTGCGCCGGCGCATCGAAACGCTGCCCGGCGTGCGTTCGGCCGGTTTCATTTCGAGCCTGCCCATGGCGGGCGGCCGCGATACGTTGCAGTTTCGCTTGAAGGACCAGCCAGGGGCGAAACCGCTCTCCGCAAACTTCAACATTGCGTCACCGGGCTACTTCAAGACGCTGGAAATTCCGATCATCGCCGGGCGCGAGTTCTCGAACGCCGATGGAGCGTCGACGAATCCGGTCATCGTCGTCAACGAAACCGCAGCGCGGCGGTTCTGGCCAGGCAGGGCGGCGCTCGGTATGGAGATCGCCGTCAGCGAAAGCACATCCACGCTGAAAGTGATCGGCGTCACCGGCGACGTCCGCCAGTCGGACCTGGGCACCGCGGCCCGTCCGGAGATCTTCCTGTGTGCGCTCCAGCCCGGCCCCGGCTGGTCCACATTCGCTCTCGTCGTCAAAGCGCGCGGGGAGCCCATGTCGCTCCTGCCGGACGTTCGTGCCAGCCTGCGCGCCGTGCAGCGTGATGTCGCTATCTCCCGCGTGGGAACGATGGAGGACGTCGTCGCCGGCCGGCTCGCGCAGCCGCGCGCGTACACGATCCTGCTGGGCGCATTCGCAGCGCTGGCGCTGATCCTTGCGGCGGTGGGTCTCTACGGCGTGATCTCGTACTCCGTGACGCAGCGGACGCGAGAGATGGGAATTCGGCTGGCGCTCGGCTCGAGCCCTGCTGCGCTCGTCCGCTCGATCCTGAAGACTGGCACCGCGCTCACTGCGGCGGGCATTGTCATCGGGCTCGCGGGTGCTTACGCGGTGACGCAGTCCATCGCGAAGCTGCTGCCAGGCGCGCGCGGCGGAGATCCGCTGACCCTCGCCGGCGTGGCGGTATTGATGCTGTCGGTCGGCAGCCTCGCATCGTACCTTCCGGCGCGTCGCGCCGCCCGCGTCGATCCGCTTGCTGCTCTTCGGGTCGAGTAGGCGGTCCCGTTCACGCCTCTGCCTCGGCCAACGAGAAACAGCATCCCTGGGTGTGCAGCCAGCATGAGGACTCAGGTTCGTGTGCATCTCGACGCAGCGACCGTATGGCGACAAAGGGAGACTTCGCCATCGCCTCACCCAGACGTGCATTGATGTTTTGATCACGCAGCTGCAGGGCCGAGTAGATGGCAACGAACCCCGCGGTGCGTGCGGGCAGGCGAGCGCCCTTACCGGTATTGGTGACGAGGATGAGGAGACCCTTGCCGATGTTTGGCATCATGCCGGCCGCCGTGATCGGCAGGATCATACGACCGCCGGGCAGGAGGGCATCGAGCCAGGAGGGAAGCGGGTGGGTCACACCCGCATTCACGAGCACGGCGTCGAAGCATTCGTCCACTGGTTCCGCGCCGTTACCCTGCCGCACTTCGACCGCGCCATAGTCGGAGAGGTTTGTGCGCGCCGCCGCGGCGAGGTCAGCGTCGACTTCGATCCCGAGCACGCGGCCACGCTCGCCCACACAGTGCGCGATGAGCGCCGTGTAATAGCCCAGCCCCGTGCCGACGTGGAGCACGCGCGATCCCTGCTGCAACGCGAGCAGGTCGATCATTCTCGCGACGAGACCAGGGGCGCCGTTGAACAGCATGCGCCCGGGATCGATGCCGACGGCAATGTTGTGGTGCACGTGGCGGGGATCGGCATCGGGTGTCTGCCGCGGCGGTGCCTGGAAGTCCGCCTCACCGCGAATGATCCACGGTCCGGGTGGAAGGAAACGATCCCGCGGCACGGCAGCCAGGGCGTCGACGAGTGACTTCGATTCGATATTCGACGTGATCCGGATTTCCTCGGCGTAGAATCGTCGTTGCGCCGCCGCATCGTTCATTGAGCCCTCCTGAGTGCAGTGGCCGGATGGTCCTTCCGGCGTTCTTCCTGTGTGATAGCGTGCCACATCGATGATTCAGATCGCCCCCGCCATCCTCGAAGGGCACGGGGTTCGTCTCGAGCCACTGGACGCCTCGCATGCGCATGGTCTCGCTGAGGCCGTACGCGATGGGGAGCTCTGGCGATTGTGGTTCACGGCGGTTCCGGAGCCGACACAGACCGACGCGTATATCGATGCCGCGCTCGAGGGACAGCGCGCGGGACACATGCTGCCGTGGGCCGTTCTCGAGCTCACGACCGGCGCCGTGATCGGCTCGACCCGCTATCACGACATCGTTGCTCCGATCGACCGCGTCGAGATCGGCTACACCTGGTACGCGAAGCGCTGGCAGCGAAGCCATGTGAACACGGCATGCAAGGTCCTGCTGCTTCAGCATGCGTTCGAGACGCTCGGATGCGCAGTCGTGGGGCTGCGCACCGACAACTTCAACTTTGCCTCGCAGCGAGCCATCGAAGCGCTCGGCGCGAAGAAGGATGGCGTGTTGCGACATCACCAGGCACGGCGTGACGGCACCGCGCGCGATTCGGTGATGTACAGCATTCTGCTCACGGAATGGCGCGATGTGCGACGGCATCTCGCGTCGCGCCTCGCACGGCATCAGCGGAGATGAGCGACGACTCAGGCGAGCAGCCCGCCGTCGACCACGAGCACCTGCCCCGTGATGAAATCCGCCAGCGGAGACGCGAGAAAAAGGATTGCCGAGGCGATCTCTTCCGGGCGGCCGAGCCGCCGCATCAACGCCCGCTCCGCTGCCTCTCGTCGAACCTCCGCAGGAAGCGCCGCTGTCATCGGCGTCTCCACGAACCCCGGCGCAACGGCGTTCACACGGACGCCGTCGCGCGCGAGCTCGGTCGCCACGGCGCGAGTGAACGCGATCAGCCCGCCTTTCGACGCCGCATAGTTGGACTGTCCGAACCGTCCGCGCAGCCCGTTGATCGATGCGATATTGACGATCGCGCCGCGACCGCGCCGCCGCATGCCCGGCGCACAGGCGCGCGTCATCCGAAAGGCGCCGGCCAGGTTCACATCGAGCACATCCTTCCAGTCATCGTCCTGCAGCTTCCAGACGACGCCGTCGCGCGTGATGCCTGCGGCATTGACGAGAACGTCCGCGCCGAGCTTCTGGCTTTCGAGATCCTCGACGACACGCGCGACGGCGTCGCTGTCGCGGACGTCGAGCACGCGGCCGTCGACACCTGTTTCAACGACGCCTGCGTTCAGATCCAGCGACACCACGTGCGCCCCCGCCTGCGCGAGCAGGCGTGCGGTCGCGCGGCCGATGCCGGAGGCGCCGCCCGTCACCCAGGCGACGCGATCAGAGAGATTGACGTCGACTCGCGTCTGCACGTTCGCCCGGTAGAGTAGCCGATGTTCAACCACCCCGTCCGCCTGCCTATAATCCAGATTCATGCGCCACAGACTCGCGGCAGGCCTCGCCCTGATCGTCACCGGTGTCACTCAAACAGCACCCTCGACGCCGCTGGGTTTTACTTCGCGGGGAGCAGCAGCCTATGCGCGCGTCGAACAACGGTTCCTCGCGCTCCCCTCTGCTGAGCGGATCCGCTCCGCGCATCTCTATCTGGCGGATCAGCCGCACATGGCAGGCACGCCTCGCGACCGTCAACTGGCCGAGTGGACGCGTGACCGCTTCACCGAATACGGCCTCGAGGACGTCGAGATCACCACGCACGACGTGCTGCTGCCGTGGCCCGAGGAAGTCAGCGTCGAACTGACTGCGCCGCGTGCCTGGACGGCGTCCATGCGCGAGGCGCCGATCGATGGCGACGAGTACACGCAGATCCCGCCGGACCGAGCAGGATTGCCGTTTCACGCATACTCGGCCTCGGGCGACGTCGTTGCTCCTGTCGTCTATGCCGCCAGCGGGAATCCCGCCGACTACGATCGGCTCGCGGCTGCAGGAATAGACGTTCGCGGCAAGATCGCGCTCGTCCGCTATTCGGTTCCGTACAGCTATCGCGGCTTCAAGGCGCTGACCGCGCAGCAGCGCGGCCTGGCCGGTCTCCTCATCTACTCCGATCCCGCCGACGATGGATTCGCGAAGGGAAAGGTGTACCCGGATGGGCCGTGGGGACCGCCGACGCACATTCAGCGCGGCGGAACCGTCTTCGATTTCATGGTTCCAGGCGATCCGCTCACACCGGGATGGGCGTCGCTGCCGGGAGCGAAGCGGATCGATCGCAGCGAGGCGGTCTCCTTGCCGAAGATCATCAGCGCGCCGCTGTCGTACGCCGACGCGCAGGTGGTCCTCGAATCGATGGGTGGGCCTCCGGCGCCCGCTGAGTGGAAGGGCGCGCTGCCCATTACGTATCGTCTCGGCGGCGAGGCGACGATCCGGCTGCGCGTGCGGCTCGACGACGAGATCCGACCCATCTGGACCGTGACCGGCAGGATCCGCGGAGGCGAAGAACCGGACCGTGAGGTGATCGTCGGCAATCATCGCGACGCCTGGATCTACGGCGGCGTGGATCCTTCGAGCGGTTCAGCCGCACTGATGGAGCTGGCGCGCAGTCTCGGCGAGCTGAAGGCGGGCGGATGGCGTCCGCGCCGGTCGATCGTGTTCGCGAGCTGGGATGCCGAGGAGTTCACGCTCACATCGTCGACGGAATGGGGTGAGCAGCACGCCGCGCGTTTGCGCGATGGCGCGATCGCCTATTTGAATGTGGACAGCGCGGCGTCGGGCCCGCGCTTCGCCGCGACTGCGGTCCCCGCACTCAACACGTTGCTGACGGAAGTCACGCGCACCGTTCAAGACCCGGAGCTGAAAATCCCCGTGTTCGACGCGAAGCGCGCACGCCGTCCGAGCGAGGCGGGATCGCTGCCGACAGGTTCCGGCGAAAACCTCATCGACAACCGTCTCGGCAGCGGTTCCGATTACACGGTGTTTCTGAACCACCTCGGCATTCCCGTCGCGGATCTATCGTTCGACGGGCCTTACGGTGTCTACCACTCGATCTACGACAACCACAACTGGGTCGCAAAAGTCGGAGATCCCGGCTTCCGGTATCACGTCGCTCTCGTACAGCTCTGGGGAATTGTCGCGATGCGGCTCGCCGAAGCCGATGTCATCCCGCTGGACTACACGCCGTACTCCGCAGCGCTGCAGACGTTCGCCGGGGAAGTCGAGAAACGGCGCGGCGAGCTGAAGGCGGAAGACTTCGCGGATCTTCGTTCCGCCATCGTGGAGATGGACGCCGCCGCGAAGGCGCTCGAGGCAGCGCGCGCTTCGGCGCTCGCAACGGCGGACGCGAAACAGTTCGAGGCCCTCAATCAGAGGCTGCTGAAGGTCGAACGGGCGTTGCTCGATCCGACGGGCATTCCAAACCGGCCATGGTATCGCCACCAGATCTACGCGCCCCGATACACCTACGCGCCGGAACTGCTGCCGGGGGTCGCCGAAGCGCTGGATGCCGGTGATTCGGCACGCGCGCGACAGCAGCTGCAGGTAGTGGCCGCTGCCATCCGGCGTGCCGCGATCGCGATGAAGTAGCGATCCCGTCGTGAGGCCTCGTGCGATCCAGGCACCGATCAGCCGCTATTTGGCGGACGCCTCGCCGAAGCCGAGGACGTACCCTTCGAGATCGCGCACGGCGAACTCCTCGACGCCGTACGGCTGCACTATCGGGCCGTAGACGATAACGGCGCCTCTGGCGACCATCTCCTCATGTAAGGCGCGCAGGCCGCGCACCCAGAAGAACACGTCCCAGGTTCCGCCCTGTTGCTCGTTGGGCACGATATGCGCGCCGCCGGGAGCGCGCCGCAGCATGATCGGCAGCGAGTCGCGACTGACGACCACGAACTCCGGCGGATCGCCGCCTGTGTACTCGCGGGAGAAGCCAAACGTGCGTTCGTACTGTGCGGCAGCCGCTCCCAGATCCGCGAACAGGAGGTAGGGTGCGGCGCGAAGCAGACGCGGCGATTCCTGGCTCATGACTCTGATACCGGCTTCTGCGCTCAGTCGAACACAGTCTCAACGAAGGCGAGTGCTCCGGACACGAAGCACCCGCCGAGCCAATAAGGGCTACTGGAAGGAAACCGTTGCGAACCCGGGGACGGCCGCAGTATCGATCTCGTTGCGCAAGGGCGGCGGCGCCGGGCATGGCCCGGGCAGGATCGGCGTATTCCCCTCGAATCCGACGAAGCTCGTCCCGTACTCGTCGCGCGGAGGGTTTGCCGTCTGAGGGACGAGATCCAGCTGAGTACGATCCGGTCCCACGAGCGGCGCCTCCTTGGCGGATCCGATCTGGTGGCACGAACCGTTCAGCGTGAAGTGGCCGACGTTATGCGCGGTTGCGATTATCGGTAGAGCGATCACCCCGAGCGCGACAGCAAACGCGACGAATACACGTTTCATGTGTTCCTCCTGTTGGGCGACCGGGCGGAACCGCGGTCCAGCCGGCGCGTCCGACCCGGCGAGCGCCGGCTAATTTACCTCAAAACTCCGCCGCGCGGCCGGCGCCGACGCGCCCTGTGTTTCCGCTGTGTCCCCCCGTGTTCCTTCTGTGGCTGCCTGTGTTTCTTCTGTGGTCGCCTGTGTTTCTTCTGTGGCTCAGGAACATCGAGTCGGCGATACCCGTCCTTGCAGGGATACAGGTGCGCCGATGAGAACGATTCTTCAAGACTTGCGCTACGGCCTGCGAACCTTGCTGAAACAGCGATCGTACGCAGCGGTTTCGATTCTGATCGTCGCCATGGCCATCGGGGCCAACACCGTCATCTTCAGCTTCGCCAACGTCTTTCTGCTGCGTCCGCTTCCGATCGAAAAGTCGGACGGGATGGCGTGGATCTGGTACGTGAATGCCCGGCGGAACGTCGACAGGAGCGCCCTGTCCCTCGCCGACTATCTCGACTTTCGAAGTGCGCAAACCACCTGTGAATCGCTGGCGGCGTTCACCCGGGGAAGCCACATCCTCACCGGCCAGGGGGAGGCGCGGCGGCTCACCGCCATGCGCGTGAGTGCGAACCTTCTCGGCACCTGGGGTGTCGGCCCGGTGCTGGGTCGAACGTTTGTCGACGGAGAGGACCGCCTCGGCGCCGAACGGGTGGTCGTGCTCAGCCATCGGTACTGGATTGCGAATCTCAGTGCGGATCCGTCGGTGGTCGGTCGCCGCATTACGCTCGACGGCTCGCCGGCCACGATCGTCGGCGTCCTCAGCCCTGACATCGAGATCGGGAACATCAGCGAGATCGACGTATGGACACCTCTTGCGATCGATCCGTCGCTTCCCCGCGACGAGCGATCGGTGCGTGTCGTCGGCCGGCGCAAGCCAGGCGTGACGCTCGCGGCGGTCGACGCGGAGGTCGCCGCGATCGCCCGCCGCCTCGAAGCCGACCACCCGCTCACGAACGCTGGCTGGAGCGGCCGCGCCGTCTCCACGACGATTGCGATCACCGGACCGCAGACGTACTCGATCCTCGCTCTTCTCGGTCTGACCGTGGGCTTCATTCTCATCATCGCCTGCGCGAACCTTGCGAACCTGATGCTCGTGCGCGGGTCGGCGCGCCGGATGGAGATCGCCGTTCGCGCCGCGCTCGGCGCGGGTCGGCTGCGCATCGTCCGGCAGCTACTCAGCGAGAGCATGTTGATCGGGGCGGTCGGCGGCGCCGCCGGTGTGGCGCTGGCATATGCAGCGTTGTGGGGCATGCGCGCCGCTTCGTCGGAACCGGTGTATCGCTGGGTGACCCTCGACGTTCGCGTGCTCGGTTTCGCAGCCGTGCTGTCGCTGCTGACTCCGCTTCTGTTCAGTGCAGTACCCGCCCTGCAGAGTTCCCGCAGAGATCTCAACGAGGCGCTGCGCAGCGGCATCCGCGGAAGCGACGACAGCGGCACGCACTGGGGCCGCGCGGTGCTCGTTGTCTCACAGTTGACGCTCGCGCTCGCATTGCTGATCGTCTCGGGTCTGACGGTTCGCACGATGATCGCGATGGCTCGCGCTCCGCTCGGATTCGACACACACGACCTGCTCACGGCGCGTGTGGAGCTCCCTGCCTGGAAATACCGCGATGAAACGATGCGTCGACGGTTCTGGGACGAACTCCTGGCCACGACGAGCGTCGTACCGGGCGTCGCGGTGGCGGGAGTGGTGTCGCAGGTACCGGTGGTCGACGCAGCCCCGCCTGCGACGCTTGAAATCGAAGGCCGCCCCGCGGCCCGTGAGGAAGATCGGCCCTGGGCGGGAGCGACCACTGCGTCCCCAACCTTCTTCAAAGCCGCCGCGATTCCTCTTCTCGCCGGCCGCTCCTTCTCCGATTCGGACGTTGCAGATTCGACGAGCGTGGCGATCGTGAACGACGAGATGGTCCGGCGCTACTGGCAGACGTCGTCAGACAACGTCGTGGGCGCGCGGTTCCGCCCGTCCGCGGGCGCGGCGGCAGGTCGATGGCTGACCGTCGTCGGTGTTTCCGCGAGCGTGAAGCGGTCCGACCTCCGCGGGTCGGATCCGGAATTCTACGTTCCGCTGTCGCAACATGCCGAGCGTCTCGCGGTGCTGCTGGTTCGCGGCGGCGGCGCGGCAAACCTCACGTCGGTCGTTCGCCAGACGATCCGCGCGGTCGATGTGGATGTGCCCATGGATCCTCCGCGTACTGTCGAGCAGATTCTCGAGGAGGAAGTCTCTTCGACACGCGTGCTGATCTCGATGTTCCTCTCGTTCGGCGTGCTCGCGCTCGTGATGGCGGCGGCGGGCCTCTATGGCGTCATGAGCTATCTGGTCAGCCGGCGAGTGAAAGAGTTCGGGATCCGCATCGCGCTCGGCGCCGCCCCAGCCCAGATCCGGTCGATGGTCGGCATGCACACGGCGAGGCTCGTGACGCTCGGCGTCGTGCTCGGCCTGCTGATCGGCGGCGTCCTGTCACGGTTGACCACGTCGCTGCTGTACGAAGTATCGCCGTTCGATCCGGTCACGTTCGTCGGCGGCACCGCCGTGCTGACAGGCGTCGCGGCAATCGCCAGCATCTGGCCCGTGCGCCGGGCAACACGCGTGGATCCGATCACGGCGCTGCGCTCGGAGTGAACAGCGCATCGCGCCGTTCAGCGCGCCACTCTGCTGAACGATTGGGCGGCGCGGCGGAATTCAGGAATCATCGCCGTCGCCCGCGGCGATGCGACCAGACCCTGCATCAGCACGTAGCCGCCACCTTCCGGCAGCAGGACCTGATAAAGCGTCACGGCGCGACCCGTCGATGTGTCCGTACCTTCGGCGATCAGCTCGTGTGCGACGGTGCCGGCTATGGTCACGGACGCCTGGCGGGAAACACGAATATCGTTCATCTGTTTGGTCTGCTTGGCTCGCGTCTCGGCGTACGTCGCGAGATCGTCGATGCGCACCGGACTCACGGAGCTCCCGACGATGAAGAGAGCGGCGTTTGGCCCTTGTGGCTGCATGCTGCCCGACTCGCTGAGGACGAGCAGATTGTTCATGCGTCCGGCGATCTTCAACGACGTACTCGGCGTGATGCGAAACGGCAGTCCCTCGAAGGGATCCGGTGAGGACCTCTGCGCCCAGCGGATGGAGAGTACCGCCTGGCGCATCGAATCGCTCAGATCCGCCTCCGCTGCCCTGGGGAACGTCGCCACGATCATGGTGGTTTGCTTCGCGTCACCGACGGCAAGCATCCATTTGAGGAATTCGACGCCGTTGGCCGCCTGTGATACCTGAAGCAGCAGCCCCTGTTTGCCATCGACCTCGCGGCGCGTGGAGGAGATGAGCGTCATTCCACGCGTGGCAAGACCGCGCGCATTCATCCCTCCCGTGACGCCGGCGAACGGACCTGGTACCTCGGTCACCATGATCGAGGCTTGAGCGTCCGCACGCTCGAAGCCGGCGAACCGCGACGAAGCCGTGAATCCGGCCGGTGGTTCGAGCGTGACCGACGAACCCGGTACACGCGTCGGCTGAAAGGCGGCCGGAGAATGGGGAAGCGCAAGAAGCACAGCGATGAGCAGCAGATGGATTTGCATTTGAGTAGCGGACCGGGGACTCGCTCCACGAAGGGGTTGAAACCGCCGGCGGCGAGTGATTGATGCCGCCTTCAATGACGCACGATCATTTCCCGCTTTCCTGAGTTCGCGCTAGGATGCCTTCAGGGGTCCGCCGTGTACCTCTTGTGCGGCGATAACGAGTTACCTGAAGCAGGCGAAGGATGCCTCAATGGGAACCGAACCTGGCGACGGCATCGCGCCTGAACTGACGCCACCCCGCGGCCCTCGAGTCGATCCCTCCTCATTATCCGCGTCAGGGCAAGGTATCGCGAATGATAGCGACCCATCACTGTACGTCACAGCTCAACAGGCGGGCGACGTGCTCGAACGGGTCAGTGACGCGTTCGTCGCCCTCGACGCGGACTGGCGATACACGTACGTGAACCAGCGCGCCGCGGAGTTGTTCGGCCGGAAACGGGAGGACCTGCTCGGCCGGCATATCTGGACGGAGTTTCCCGAGGGCGTCGGCCAGCCATTTCATCGTGCCTACGAGCGAGCGATGGCCGAGCAGGTCTTTATCCAGTTCGAGAATTTTTACGAACCATGGGGTCGGTGGTTCGAGAATCGCATCTATCCATCACCAGACGGCGTCTCGATCTTCTTTCACGAGATCACCGACCGCAAATGCGCGGAGCAGGCGGCGCGCGACAACGCGGGCCTCCTCGAGGCGCAGAACCGGGTGCTCGACAGTATTGCGCGCGGCTCGCCACTCGAGGACACGCTCGACATGCTGCTGCGCTTCATCGAAGCGCAGTGTCCCGAGATGGTGTGCTCGATTCTGCTGCCCGGACTCCGGGAAGGGTCCGTGCGCCACGGCGCCGCCCCGAGCCTGCCCCGACCAATCGTCGATGCTGTCGAAGGAGATGCGAACAGTGGATGCGCCAGTGTATTTGCGCGCGCGGCTTTCGAAGCACACGACGTCGTCATCGTCGAGGACATCGCAATCGACAGCCTGTGGAATGACTGCCGGCGTCTTGCGCTCGAGCACGGCTTCCGCGCATCGTGGTCGAGCCCCATCCTCGACGCGCGCGACGGCGTGCTCGGCACATTTGCCGTGTACTCCCGCACCGCCGGTCCTCCTTCGCAGCGCCACCGCGTTCTGATCGACCTCGCAACGCAGACGGCCGCCACCGCTCTCGTCAGCGAGCGCAACGCAGAGGCTCGGCGGGAAAGCGAACAGCGTCTTCGCATGGCGGTGACCGGCGGCAACGTCGGGATCTGGGAATGGGACGTCGTCACCGACCGATTCGTCCTCAGCGATCAGCTCCGCGCCATGTTCGACTGGCCCACCCAGATGGGTGAGCTCACGCTCACGAAGGTGCTGGAGTTCATCCATCGCGATGACCGTCAACGTGTAGAGGAGGCACTGAAGCAGTCGGTGGCATACGGCGTCGACTATGACGTCGAGTACCGCGTGGTCGGGCCGGCGGGCGCCGTCCGCTGGGTCGTCACCAAGGGCGGCGGGGAGTATAACGAAACGAGCACCCCCGTGCGCATGATGGGGGTTGCGCTCGATATCACCAAGCGGAAGCAGGCCGAGATTCAGCTCAGGCGAAGCGAGGAGCGATTTCAACTCGTTGCGCGCGCCACCAGCGATGCGATCTGGGACTGGGACCTGACGACCGATGTGGTCTGGTGGAATCAGGGTATCAGCGCGCTGTTCGGCTACAGACCCGGTGCCGTCGGCGAAGACGTGGGCTGGCGAACCGCGCAGATCCACCCCGACGACCTGCCAGAGGTCCTGGCGGGTATTCGTGACATCACTGCGCGGAAGGAACACTTCTGGTCCGGCGAGTTCCGCTTTCGACGTGCGGACGGCACGTATGCGGACGTCTTCGATCGGGGGTTCGTCATCTACGATGCGGCCGGAACTCCGGTCCGGATGATCGGCGCGATGGCCGATATCAGCGATCGCAAACGCGCGCTCGAAGTACTGGAACGCACCGTGGCGGCGCGGACGGCGGAACTTCACCAGAAGAATCGCGCGCTCGAGGGAGAGGTCGGCGAGCGCGAGCGCGTCGCGAAGTTGCTGCGCAGCAGGAACGAGGAACTGAAGGCATTTGCCTACACGGTGTCACACGATCTCAAAGCGCCGCTGCGAGGTATCGCCGGGTACGCGCAGGAACTCGACCGGCGACATGCTTCCGGTCTGGAGCCGCGCGCACGCCTCTGCCTCGATCGGATCCAGATCGCCACGCGCAACCTGGACCGCCTGATCGACGATCTGCTGCACTACTCGCGCCTGGACGCGGAAACACCGACACCGACCGAAGTGAACCTGACCGCGATGATCGACGCCATCCTCGCGGATCGACGACCGATGATTCTGGAACAGAACGCTGACGTTCGCGTCAGCCTGGAGATAACGAGCTGCCGTCTCTGGGAGCGGGGACTGATGCAGGCGCTGACGAACCTGATCGACAACGCGATCAAGTACAGCCGTCACGCGACGCCGCCACACATCGAGATCGCCAGCAGCGCCGTTGGCGACAACGTCGTGCTGTCGGTATCGGACAACGGCGTTGGCTTCGATATGAAATATCACGATCGGATATTTGGATTGTTCAATCGTCTCGTTCGTCAGGAGGATTTCGACGGCACGGGGGCGGGGCTGGCCATCGTCAAGAAGGTCGTGGAAAAGATGGAAGGAACGGTTCGCGCCGAGTCGTCGCCGGGCGCCGGAGCCACATTCGTCCTCGAACTGCCGCTGGCGTCGCCGGACCGGTAGATGGCCCCCGCTGCCGGAGTCCGCCCGATTTTGCTCGTCGAAGACAATCCCATGGACGTGGATCTGACGCTCGAGGCCTTCAAGGAGCATGGTGTCGTCAATCCCATTCACGTCTGCCGGGATGGCGAAGAGGCGGTGCAGTACATGAATACGCACAGCGCTTCCAGGAACGCGCTGCTGCCAGCGCTCGTGCTTTTGGATCTGCGGCTGCCGAAGGTGGACGGCATCGACGTTCTGCGGCATGCCCGGAACACTGACGTGTGGAAGCAGGTGCCCATCGTGATTCTGACCACCTCGCGGCAGAGCGACGACATCGAGGCGGCGTACCGCCTCGGCGCCAACTCCTACATCGTGAAACCGGTCGACTTCGTCGCGTTCGCCGATGTGGTCAAGTCGATCAAGGTCTACTGGCTCCTTACCAACGAGTCTCCGTTCGCTGACGGCCATGGCCGCTGAAGATCCCGCAGCCGCGCCGCGTGTGCTGTATGCGGAAGACAACCGGTTCGACGCCGATCTGACGCGGGCGTACTTCGACGCCAACGTACGCGACCTGGCGCTCGACATCGTCCACACCGGCGAAGAGTGTCTGGCCCGGCTGCAAAGCCGCCGTTACGACGCGCTGCTGCTCGATCACCATCTCCCCGACATGGACGGAGTCGACGTGCTGCGACACCTGTCGGCACGGTGCGACGAACTGCCGGTCGTCGTCACGACCTCCGTCGGCGACGAGGCGCTCGCCGTCAAGGTGCTTCAGCTGGGAGCGCACGACTACGTACCCAAGGATGGTGACTACATCGCTCGGCTGCCGATAGTGCTCAAGAATGCGATCGTCGAACACGATGAGAGCCGCAATCCGCAGCGCCGCATTCTCTACGCCGAGCGTCATACATCGGACGTCGACCTGACCGTGGCACGGCTGGCAGAGATCGCTCCCCATCTGCACGTGGAGGTCGTGTCATCCGCGTCGGACGCGCTGGGTCGTCTGGCGGAAGCCGAGTTCGATCTGGTACTGACCGATCTGCGGCTGCCGGAGATGAATGCGCTCGATCTGCTGAAGGAAGCGAGAGCGCGCGGTCTTCACGTC
>Ga0247830_10000058_pt1 | contig 29592 bp, 35 predicted proteins | sample 12C_Control_Day5_FD_207766 | JGI IMG/M metagenome (GOLD analysis project Ga0247830, IMG submission 207766) | Soil microbial communities from agricultural site in Penn Yan, New York, United States - 12C_Control_Day5 | ecosystem: Environmental > Terrestrial > Soil > Agricultural land | place...
CCTCGGGAGTCGGCCCCGGCCCCCGAGCCGGAGCCGACTCCCGAGGAGCCCCCGACCGTCTAAGGCGGTCGCCGGCCAATCCCTCGGGAGAAACCGAGCCCCCCGCGCTGAACGCGGGGGGCTCGTGCTATCTCGAGTGCCACGCGGTGTGGTAAAATGGGGGGGTTCCCGTTCCACGCTCTCTCAGGAGGATAGCAATGAGCAAGCAGGGCCGCATCGTCGACGCGTTGATCGACGGCTTCGCCGAGGGTGCCAGCACTTCGGTCACGGTCATGGTGCACGTTCCCGATTTCCCCGAGCCGATCCAGGTCGATGCGGACGGCCACGTGACCATCCCGGATGCGATGGTCGAACTCGCACCGAGCATCCGGCTGGATCTGCAGGCCATCGGCTGAGCCGGACCCCACGAGCCCCCCGTTCGCAGCGGGGGGCTCGTGCTATCCTGGTGGCACCCCACCGAGACGGTAGGAGACGCCGCGATGGCAGACGAAGATCCCCCGGCGAACCTGCCGGCCCGCCGCAGTGGTGCCCGGCACCGGTCCGGCAACGAGAACGGCAAGAGGGTCACCGCCAACGCCCAGGACCTGGCCAACAAACGCATTAGGGCGTTGGAGTTGCGGATTCAGGGTTGGACCTACAACCGGATCGCCCAAGAGCTCGGAGTCAGCTACCAGGTCGCGTACAAATACGTCACGGCGCCACTGAAGGTCCGCGAGGCCGAACTGATCCCGACCATGCGGGAGATCGAAGCCGCCCGGCTGGATGCAGTGCTTGAAGAGGCGTTCGGGACCATGGAGAAGAAGAAGGGTACCGAGCTCGCGCTGAAAGCCGCAGACCGGGTGATCCGGGCGGTTAGCACGCGGGCGGCGCTGTTCGGGCTGAACGCGCCAGTGGCAGTGAGCCTGACCGAGGCCACCCCGATCGCAGATGAGATCGCGCAGTTGATCAAGGCCGCTGAGGCGGCGAACCAGCGGACCCGGCAACAGATCATCGAGGGTGAGGTTGTAGAGGATGGCGACCGAGCAGCCTAGGTGGCCTCGCGGGACCCCTGTCGGCCCGTCTGGGCGCGGGCCGGGCGGTGGTAGGTTTCGTAGCGGACGCGACGCGCTGGCCGTCCCCCATGCCCCGCTCGAAGGTGTCACGACTGGCATCTTTGATCGTGGGTTCGCCGACCTGGACGAGGCTACGCAGGCGTTCATCGACTACCGTGGCGGGGGGTTTGCGCTGATCTCCGCTGCGGCGGCGGGCACATTGACTCATCCGGACTGGGCCGCTGAGCCGGAAACCAACATCCGAGCCAGGCAGCGGGCCGCAGCGATCGACCGGGTGATGCAACAGTCGCGCCTGCCGCATGGCATCGAGGTCTATCGGGGCAGTCGGGCTGAATACCTGTTTGGGCCGGTTGCGGACTGGCCGGACGACATGACCGGCAGGGAATGGGCTGGTCTGGGGTACATGTCGACTTCGGCCAACTCGGGGGTCGGCGAGCAGGTGGGAGCTCTACGTCCTACCCTCTTCGAGGGCGGCAGGTCGGCGATGGACTTTGTCGACCGGGCAACACAATTGGGGCAGACAGGCGGCCTGGTGCACATGACGATCCGGGTGCCGGCGGGTACCCCGGCGGTGCGACTGTCAGAGTGGGAACACGAGGCGGAGGTTCTGCTTGACAAGGGGCTGCGCTTCCGGGTGACGGCCGACAACGGATGGGAAACAGTCGAGTTGCGCGACGGGCCGGAACCGGTCCGGATGCTGGAGGTGGAGGTCATACCAGCTGACTGGGCTGGCCAAGCCTCGACTCGGCTGTCCGGGCGCACGGCCCGCCACGATGTTGCCCAGATGTCTGATGCCGAACTGGATCAGCGCGCACTCGAGGCCGTTCGCGTGGCGCGTGCTGCCCCCAGCACCCGCGACATCTACCGGTCCGGTGGGCCGATGACCGACTGGGACCCCGAGCGGACGGCATTGCACGAGAAGATCCTGCAGCGGGCGATGGCCCAGGCGCGCGGCGTGCCCCGGCAACGCCGCGCGATCATGGCCGGCGGGCTGCCCGGCGCCGGCAAGACCTCCGCGCTGGGCAATCTGGACGGGTACCTGCAGGTCAACCCGGACGCGATGAAAGATGAGCTGATCGCGGAGGGTGCAATCCCCGCCATCCCCGGCGCCGAACACCTGTCCCCAATGGAACTGAACCCGAGCTTCCACGTCGAGTCGACCTACCTGGCGGATCGGCTGCTGGAGATGGCGATGGCCAAGGGGTACAACGTGGTAATCGATGCCACGATGGGAGCACCGGACGCCCCGCTGGCCCGCTTGGCTCTGCTGCGGGAAGCCGGCTACGCCACCCGGGGGGTGTTCGTCGACGTCCCGGTCGAGGTCAGCATGGCCAGGGTCCAGTCCCGCTACCGCGAGGGTATGCGCCAGTGGGCGCGCGGCCAGGGCCACGGCGGACGACCGATTCCGGCGGATTTGATCGAGAGCCAACGGGGCGACAACTCGGCTGGCTGGACCCGCAACCGGGCGGTGTTCGAACACTTGGCTGCGCTCGGAGTGTTCTCCGGCTGGGATCTGTACGACAACTCCGGAGACGAACCACGGCTCGTTCGCACCACCGGCGTGTGACACCCCGCGTGGTATAATGGTGTGGGAGGCACAACATGGCGACGGTGAGACAGACGGTGCAGGCACTGGCGGCAGGCAAGATCAACCTTCGCCAGGCGGCGCAAACCCTGGCCGGCAGGGCCGACTGGGACCCGCCGATGCCGGAGCCGACCGAGGCCCAGCTGTACGGGCTGGAAGACATCGCCCCCCCGGGTGACAACAGCCCCGACCAGATCAACATGGTGCCTGGCCTGGAGCCCGACGAGCGCGCTGCCCTGTGGGCGGCGGTCCGTCATGGCTGACCAACAGCGCTGGCCGAAAGGCACTCCCGTTGCTCCGTCTGGTCGGGGGCCGGGTGGCGGACGGTTTCGGCCGGTGCCGCCTGGACATGTCCGGCTGTACCATGGACGTTTGCGCCCGCATTCTGGTGGGCGACTGCCCAGCAATCCGGTCGAGCTTGCTGCGGTTGTAGAAGCCGAATATGGTCTGCCACCTGGATCAGTCTACAGCCACGACCGATTTGCGGGCCAGCGTCATCGAGCGGACGACCCGCACTATTACGTTGCTCCCCGGGCAGATGCGATCGATTATGCCAAATACGGGGGGGAGGCTCTCGGGGATGCCCTACAGGCCGCCTTCTTCTTGTTGTACCCGGGCCGGGGGAGCGAGAAGACCTTAGATGGCAAGAGGTGGTTGTGGTCTGAGTGGGTGGAATCGCAGGTCTCCAAGTTTGGCGCGACAGAGCTAGAACAAGTCGATGTCCCCCATGAAGTGATCCGGGAGTACGACCAGTTCGGGTTCGACCAAGGCTATACCGACGTTCAGCCGGGAACACCTGGGTCCTGGTTGGGGGTTTACCCGGAGCCAGACGACGAACAGGGATGGCTAGACCGAACTTCCATTATGTCTTGGCCGGCGGGGATTGGCCTGACTCCTGCGCAGCGTAATCGAACGATTATTGAACGCGACATGGACTGGGCGCAGGAGATTAGTCGACGGTTGCCGGGGGGCGACCATGGCTGACCAGCCGAGATGGCCCCGGGGAACACCCGTAGCACCTGGGGGCAGGGGTCCGGGGGGCGGTCGCTTCCGTGGAAGACCTTTCCGGGGGTCGATTAACCCGGTAGATGCTGGTGAGGCGCTAGAACTACGAGATGTGGTTGCTGGCAGTGGTCTCCGGCAAGAGTACACGATGCGGGCACTGGCAGATTCAGCAGACATGGACGGCTGGGCCACGACCCGAGTGGCATTGAGCGAAGACGATGAAGTGGTTGGCGCGATCTCCACCAGTCCCTACAACCTGGGAGAGGATGCCCCACCGGTAACGTTGATCCACACTCTGGGTTCGCTCGCCCCCGGGGTGGGGACTGCGTTGGTGCGTGAAGCAATTGTCGAGGCCCAGCAAGCTGGGCACGGTGCAGTGTATGTCGAGCCCATTGCCGAATCAGAGGGTTTCTATAGGCGTCTCGGGTTTGTTGACGATCCCCTAGAGCTCGGCAGTCCTTTCTGGGGCATTCTGGCGGAGCATTTTGGTGACTGGCTGCGCCATATTGACTCGGACTGGGCCAACCAGGTCTCGGCGCGATTGCCCGGCAGTGACGACGACTGGTGGGCACAACAGCAGGACGTGGGCGACTTCCAAGTGGGGGAGACGGGGGCGATCGCCGACGAGGAGGACATGTCGCGGTTGTGGGCCTCGCCGACAGTGGAGGACGCCCTGCGGGCCTCCGCCGCAGGACATCCCACCACCGGGTGGTGGGACCCGCTGTGACAGCGGTGCTCGAGCCCGTCTTCCAGGTCGAGAAGATCACCGACCCGTACGACCCTCGGGTTAACTCGGAGAACTTCGACCTGCCCGGCTATCTGGCCCAGTTCGATCCCCGGCTGCTGAACCACCCGAAAGGCCGCCGCACCCTCACCAAGTATGACCCGCTGCTGTTCGCGATCGTATATCTGCGCAACCACATCATGACCGATGGGGTCGTGTCGTTCGCCGACCCGCACTTCGAGTGGGCAGCCCAGGCCCGGCAGTGGGTCCGGCCGAACGAGTTGAAGCAGGGCCGGCACGCCTACGTCGCCCCCCGCGACACTGGCAAGAGCACCTGGTGGTTCTTGATCCTGCCGATGTGGGCCGCCGCGCACGGGCACAAGAAGTTTGTCGCAGCGTTCGCCCACTCCGGCGGGCAGTCCGAGACCCACCTGCACGCGTTCCGGTCCGAGCTCGGGGAGAACCACCTGCTGCGGGGAGACTTCCAGACCCTGTGCACCCCGGCGCGCAAGCCCAACGGCAAGACCACCGCCGACAACATTCAGATGCTGCGGTGCGCCTCCGGATTCGCCTTCGCCGCGAGGGGTGTCGATGCCGCGAACCTGGGCTTGAAGGAGAAAGACACCCGGCCGGACCTGATCCTGCTGGACGATGTTGAGCCTGACGAAGCTTCGTACAGCCAGTACCAGATGGAGAAGCGACGCGGGACCATCATCGAGGCGATCTTGCCGATGAACCTGCGCGCCCATGTCGCGATCGTCGGCACCGTTACCATGCCCGGCTCGATCGTGCACCAACTGGTCGCGAAAGCCCGGGGCGATGACGAGATCGAGAAGTGGATCGACGAGGAGAATTTCCAGCCCCATCATCACATGCCGATCCTGCTGCGCGACGACGGCACCGAACGCAGCATCTGGCCGTTCAAATGGCCGGTGCAGTTCCTGCGCAGCATCCAGCGGACCCGGTCCTACGCCAAGAACTTCTTGAACGACCCGGTCGGCAACGAGGGCGGGTACTGGACCCTGGAGGACTTCACCTACCTGCAGCTGCCGAACGTCACCCGTCAGATGATCTCGGTCGACCCGACGATCACCACCAAGACCCAGTCCGACCCTGCCGGCATATCGGTCATCTCCTATGCTCCGGCGTACAAGGTCGAGCAGCACGGGCAGTTGCCGGTGAAGATGCCCAGCCGCTGCCAGGTGGATTTCGCGGCGGAGGTGCGCCTGGTCGGCGAGCCGTTGCGGCAGTACCTGCTGAAGCTGTGCCGGCAGTACCCCCGGGTGTCGCTGATCGTGGTCGAAGCGAACCAGGGCGGGGAGAACTGGCACTCAATCCTGCATGACATGCCGGTGCGGGTGGTGATCGTGTATTCGACCGCACCCAAAGAGGTGCGGGCGGCCAACCTGCTCGAGCTGTACCAGCACAATCCGCCCCGGGTGGTGCACGCTCAACGGCACACCCTGCTCGAGCAACAGATGGCGTCGTTCCCGCGCGGCAAGGACGACCTGGTCGACTCGGTCGGGGCGATCTGCCTGCGCGTGCTGGCCAACCGGGTCAAAGAGGGCGTGATGTTCCCGAAGTAGTTCGACTTCGATGCAGTTGCATGCGTTGTGCCATCGTGGTAGGATGGCGGCATGGCATACGACATCTGGCAACCCATGCACAGACGCGAATCTCGACTATCGCGGGTGGGTGACTGGTTCAAGCGCAACCTCGTCGGCGTGCTCGTGGGCGTCGTGATCTCCCTGCTGATGACCGGCGGTCTGGTCCGGGCGGCGAACACCCCGCCGAACACCAACGGGCAGCAGGTTTTCTGTCCGAGCGGCGCAGACCTGGTCGTGCACGGCGACGGGACCTGGTCCTGCGGACCGACTCCGACCCCCAGCCCGAGTGCGAGCGCCAGCCCGACACCTTCTACATCGCCGTCCGTGTCACCGAGCGCCAGCCCGAGCGCCAGCCCATCCACCTCGCCGCCCGCGCCGACGCCCAGTGCCAGCCCGACTCCCAGCCCCAGTGGGCCGCCGTCGACTCGTCTGGCGAAGTGCCTGCCCCGTCTGGCCGAGTGCGGCTACCCCCACCCGGGCAACACCGGAGTGCCGGCGGGCGTGACCCTCACCGCTTACACCGGGCCGTCGACGATCACCACGCCCAACACGGTCATCGACGGCAAGACCATGGGCTGCATCAAGGTCCGCGCAGCGGGTGTCGTCATCCAGAACAGCCGCATCACTGGGCCGTGCTCCTATGCGGTGGACGTGGACAGCGGCGGCACGGTCACCGTGCGCAACAGCGTCGTCGACTGCGTCAACCACAAGGGGACGGGATTCGTCTGGCGCAACTACACGGTGCGCTCGACGCAGATCTTGAACTGTGAGAACGGGTTCCACACCAGCGGGAATGTTGATGTCCAGGACTCCTACATCTCCGGCGTGGTCGAAGTTGATGATGGTCACGGCGACGGCGTCCAAGGCTCCAGCGGGTCGAACTACCGGTTCGCGCACAACACCTTCGACCTGCGCAACCCGATCACCTCCTCGATCATCTGGGACGACCAGACGATGCACAACGTTCTGATCGAAGACAACTTCTTCATGGCCGGCGCCTACACGATTTACTGCCCGTCCGCTGGATCGAACGTCGTCTACCGCAACAACCGGTTCTATGGGCCGGTGGGCAACTGGCCGTCTGACCCGGCCCGTCCCGCGTTCGGGTTCTGGACCAATTGCGGGTCGTGGATCGTTCGCACCGGCAACTACCGCGACGACACGCTGGGGGCGATCTAGGCTATGCAGACACCGAGTATCGGGCGGACCCTATCATGCTGAGATTGGCAACGTCGCCTGGTGGCCGCCGCGCGTTTGACGGTCTGATCGACCAATGAAGTAATCACATAGAGTAAGGCCAGGTCGCCCCGCGCTTCCCCAGCTGGTGTCAGGGAGCCCGGGGCGCACCTGCATCCCCGGTATAATGGGTGACATGACGGACGACCAGCCCAGGTGGCCGAAAGGTACGCCGGTGGCCCCAGGCGGCAAGGGGCCAGGCGGTGGGCGGTTCCGTGGTAAGGCGGGCGACCTCGAAGCCGCGATGGCCGGTTGGGGTGGTGGCGGACCCTGGATGGCAGTCACTCTCGGTCTGGATGTGCCTGCTAGCGGGCCACTGCCGCCGCAGCGGCCCCCGTTCACTGCCGTTTTTGATCGAGCCCGGCGCGATCCCACCTCCGGCCGCATCGAGCTAGTGCGCGACTACGGCACTGGTGTCGAGACTTCGCTTTCCCCCGGCATGAACGTCGAGGTGACTCCCCTCGGAGGGTGGATCGGCCAGGTGGTCGACCGCATGGACCGGCGTCGAGGTGTGGCCAGAACCAGTCGAGTCGATTCCACCATGGCTGAGCCAGCCATGCCGGATGCTCAACCTGGCACGGCCTATGACGTGGCCGAACTGCTCGAGCAGGGGCATCGGGTGCAGGTTTATCACCCCTACGGCCAGCTGGATGACAGGTGGTCCGAGGTCCAAGCCGCAGAGGTGGTCGGGGAAGATCACGTGGGCCTGCGGATGCGGCTGGGCCAGGGGAGCGACATATTTACGCATGGCCCGGAGGTGCTGCAGTATCGCATCGTGGGCCGTCGAGAGACCCCGAACCCGCCCGTCCTGCGCGCCGACCGGGTGATTGGGTATCCCGAGGAACTGCCGGCCGACCCGACCGAGCGCCAGCGCGAAGAAATCATGCAGAACCTGGGTGGCCCTCCGATCTACCCGCAGCGGCAGATGCGTCGGGTGTTTGAGCAGTTCGGGATCGAGGTCAGCGAAGACGACCTTGCCTGGCTGATTGACAAGGTCAAGCCGTCGTTCGCCATGCCCTGGTCCGAGTTGGGCAACGCCGTGGTTGAGTACCTGGCCCAACGCGGCAACATTAACGACCTGGTCCGAGTCCAGAAAATGAACTGGGCCGATTCGATCCGCCCCCCCGAGTTGCACGCCGCCATGCGAGCCCCCTTGACTAACGTCGCCCTGGACGACGGGCCGATGCGGTTCGAGGCGGCTTTCGAGCAGTACCTGAAAGAGCGCTACGGGTACGAAAGCGAAGAGCTCGACCGGATCTTGAACAGCGAGGCTTTCCATGAGTCTGTTGCGCCAGACTGGGATCGTTGGGTCGCGGACCGGCCGGGGACCGAACAGATCCTAATGTTCGACCGATTGTTCCAGAACATTACAGACCGCATGCTTTACTACGGCGAGGGTGTCGATGACTAGTCCAGCCGGATTCGCCCAGCAGGTATACCAGCTGCCGTCCAGCGCGTTCGACGAGCCGGCGCTGGTCAACCCTGGCCAGGAGCCGGGGGAGCTCCAGGCCGAGGAGGCTGGCGGCCTGCCCCTGCACGGCACCCCCCGCCTGATGGCTGCGCTGGCCGACCTGAAAGCCGCCCGCGAGGATTACGCCCTGGCGGATAGCATGTGCGGCGGCACGGTTGGTGACGCGCTGCTGAACCGGCGGGTCGCAGAACTGATGGAACGCGCCGGGGTCAACGAGATCGAAGACCTGCAGTATGCTCGAGTCCCGGTCGACACGATGATCAGCAAGCTCGGCATCCGGGCGGTCACTGTCGCGCCCACCGACCTGGACCCCGGCCAGAAGCCCACTCCGGAGCAGGAGTCGCTGGTCGAGCAGGCACAGAAGGTGCTCAGCCAGATCCGGCGGCACAACCAGCTGGACATCGAAGAGGTGGAGCTTTTCCACCGGGCCTGCCGGTACGGCGAAGCTTACATGGAGGTCTGGCCCAGCGGGGCGATCGCGACCGTGGTCGGCGACGACGACGAACCAGAGATGGCCCTGAATATCGACGGGATCGACATCTTCGTGTGCTCGCCGGTCAACGTGCGGGCGTTCTATGATGCCGAGCAGCCGTTGCTGTTGACCCATGTGTTGAAAGCCTGGGAGTGGTACGAGGACGAGGGGCCGGAGGCGAAAGCCCGTTACCGGGCGACCATCTTCGACTACGACGGGATCGAACGCTGGATCTGCGAGCCGGACGGGTCGCCCGACCGGGCGGAGGACTGGAAGCCGTTCGTTGACGACGTCTCTGACGAATGGCCCCTGCCTTACCCGGAGGGGATGGTGGATGACGGCGGTGAGCCGGCCATCCCATTCTTCCACTTCCGCAACGAACGCCCCTACGGTGTGCCCGAACACCGGGCTGCATATGGCCCGCAGCGGCTGATTAACAAGCTGGTCTCGGCGCACGCGGTGTCGATCGACTACCAAGCTTTCCCCCAGCGCTATGCCCTGCTGGACCCGAAGGCAGACGACGCGCTGCTCAACCTGGTCGACCCGGACAATCCGGAGGACGACGACGACGACCCGGAGGGCGGTGGGTTCAGTCAGCTACGGGCGGACCCGGCCGCGCTGTGGAAGCTGCGCGCCCAGTCGGTTGGGCAGTTCTCCCCCGCCGACCCGGCGGTGTTCCTGACCCCCCTGGACCGCTACATCCGCTCGATCGCGGAACTGTGCGGCATCCCCCTGGACCGGTTCACCGGCTACTCGACCCCACCGTCCGGCCAGTCTCGACGGATCGGCAACGAGGTGCTGTATGACAAGGCGGGCCTGCGCAGGCGCCGTTACCAGGGCACCCTCGCCGACGCGTACGAGTTCGCGCTACGGCTGATGGGGTTCGGCGAACTGCAGGTGTTGATCAAATGGGAGCCGATGGATGTCGCAGTCGGTCCCGAAGACTGGGCAGTGATCAGCCAGAAGATCGCCAACGGCGTGCCCAGCCAGCAGGCCCTGGTCGAGGCAGGCTATGCCGAGGACGAGGTTAAGCAATGGCTGCTGGACCAGGGTGGCCAGGACCTGATCCGTCGAGTGGCGCTGCTGAACCAGATCGGCACGGCCGTGCAGGCGCTGGCCGCCGGGGTCGGGGTCGGGATCATCTCGCGCGAGCAGACCGCCGACCTGTTCGCCCGGGTGTTGGGTGAGATCGGGGAGGACATCCCGAGCCTGGAGCAGCCGGTCACGGTGCAGCCACCGCCCATCCCGCCGCAGATGCCTGGCGCCGGCCCTGCCAAGGACGAGGAGGGCGGCACAGCCCCGGCCATGCCGCAGATGCCACCAATGCCCCCGCCAATCCAGGTTGGGCAGGGCGGGGCGCCGCGTCCGCCCAAGCCGTAAACGGGGCGGGCTGTATACTGGTGGGTGAAGCCGGGATGGCTCGCGTGCCACGCGACGTGGTAAACTGAGTGGTCAGTGGTTTACGCTTCGCTGGAGGGATCGCTGTGGCATACAATAGAGATCAGCCCCGGTGGCCTAAGGGCACCCCGCGCAAGGGCAAGGCTGGTGGCGGACAGTGGCGTGAGGATGGCAAGCCCAACGCCCCGCGTCCGTCCTGGGCTGAACGGATGGGCAGCATCATCGGCCGTCGCCGCCGTGGTGACCAGACTCCGCAGGATCCCGACCGGGAACGTCAGATCCAGATTCGTCGTCGCTATGGCATGCCAGATGACGCCAGTGCTGACGAGATCGGCACCCGCATCCGACAGGCCGGCACCACCCAGACCCACATGCGTCCCGGGGAGTCCGCCCAGGAATATGGCGAGCGGCTCGGGGCGGCGGTCGCGGCCAGCCCCTATTGGACCCCCGGTCCGGACCCGTATGAGCCGCAGCCAGACTTGACGGGGTTGGGTGACGATGAGCTCGAGGCTCTGGTTGCTGACGACCGACCCCCGGCCGGGGATTTTGCTGATCAGATCTCGCAGCGGATTGGGCGCAGGCGCGGCGAAGGCCGACCGACTGCGGATTCCGTTACGGACGCTGTTCTGGGGATGCGCGGTAGTTCGCGCGACGAAGTCGACGAGATGATGGACCGGCAGTTCGGTGATACCGATCTGGCCGAGCTCGGTCGCATCCGTGAGGGACTGGCCGCAGGCAATCAGCTGTACGATCGGACCATCGTCAGGGCAATCGACCGGCTGATGGGCCGGCGGACCGGCAACCCTCCCAACCGGGGTACCGCCAGGCTGGAGAGCCTGCGCGATCGCATGGGCGAGTTGCGGCAGGCAGGCACTGGCAACGCTGTCGAAGTGCTTGCCGACAGCCTGGCCGATGTGAGCCTGGCGGATCTACGCGACATGCAGGACCGACTGGAAGAGCAGCACCGAGCGGACGCCCGGTTGTACGATGAACTCTTGGACCGGGCGATTCGGCGGGCGATTCGTAACGCGCGGGGGCGGTAGGCCATGCCCAGGCGTCGCGACTACCACGGCCGCGACCCGGGCGAACGCTGGCCGGCAGGGTCTCCTGACGACGCTAGCGGCGACGGGCAGGGCGGCAGATTCCGTCGGACGGGCTCTGGCGGGGTGCCTGCTGGCGACTGGGCGGAGGTAGTATCCGCCCGCATCGCGGGCGAAAGCATCGATGACCGGGACGAGTCTGCGGTTACCCGCGAAACAGGCGCTGGGTCGATGGCAGACCTGGCGCGCCTGGTTCGGGAGCACGGCGCAATCGATGTGATGATGCGGCGGGACCCGCACTACGGTTGGATGCCGGGCGATCACGAAAGCACCCCGATTGTCATCACCGATGTCAGGGAAGAACCGGGACCGGCCTGGGCGGCCCTGCCGAACATCGGCCTGACTGGTCTGGATCCGGACAGCGATCTGCCCGAGCACCGGCGTGACTCGATCGACCTGGGTGTATATCCGGGTTCATGGACGGTGCGTTGGCGGATGCCGTGGGATGCCCCTGAGGGGCAGCAGCGCACCGCTAGCAACATCTCTGCCCTGCTGGGCGACGACTTCGCCGACGTGGAGATTCAGCAAGATGACGGCACCTGGATATCGGTGGCTGCAGACGTTGGGCGGTATCAGGGGCGACCTAGCGGATATATCTCTCTGCGCGCCCGAGACGGCGGGGTGGAGCCGTTAGGCAACTACAGGGAGGGCGATTTGATCACCGCCCGGGTCCGGGAGTTGACCGAAGAAGAACGGTTGGCGCGCGAGCTCGGGGATGCCGACCCAGTCGACGTGCCAGGCGACAACGAAGGGTGGGACCCGCCGACCAATCTCACTGCTGCGTCCGTGGCAGAGAACGCGGCGAACGGCTACGGAGCCCAGATGTGGAACCCGGACTATGACAGATGGGTTCCCATTCAGATCCAGCGCGAAGACGTTGGCGGCAGAATCCGCTATCGTGTTACCGATGACGACGATGGATTCATTGAGAACTATGCACCGCATGAGCTTCTGCGGGTGCGGACCGCAACCAACCGGACGCCCGCCACCACTCCTGACACTCCGCCGGGAGTGGAGTGGCGGTCCGGTGGTTCTTGGCCCCCCAACGATGTTGCCGCCCTGTTCAGGCAGACAGGCGACGTGCAGATCCGCAACAGTCGCGGTGAGTGGGATAGAGTTGCGTCCGTTGACTATCTGGCCAGCGACGGGCAGTACCGGTTTGTCCTGGAGAACGACGGTGAGATCTTCGAAGACGAAGACAACAATATTCTTGAGACTCGGATCCTGATCCACACGGACTCTTCGCCCACGGTTGCAGTCGAGACCCCGCTGTTGCCGGCCGGAGCCACCTCGGAGCAGTGGCGCGAATATGACAACCTGATCCTAGACAACGCAGTCGAGATCGTGAACGACCCGACTTCGGCGGTGGCGGCGCTCGGGCTTAGCCTGCCGAGAGGGTTCGATCACGACGTGTTCCGCAATTGGGTGACGCAACTGCAATCCCTCCGGCGCACTCCCGGCGCGGAACAGGATGCCCATCGGGCTGCGATGCAGATCAGCCGATTGGCTGGGCTGGACGACTCCCCGTGGATCCAGCAGATGATGCGCCATCGGCTCGGTCGAGGTCCCGCCCCCAGTACGGTGTCGTCTCAACGGCAAGAATACAACGACGAGGTTGCCGACGCTGTGCGACTGGCAGTCGAGGCCGGTCGAATGCGTCTGGCGAGTGGGGGCACAGACCGGGCAGCGGCACATACCGCCTTTAGTGTGCTCGAAGGCGACTATGGCGTGGAAGCCGCCAGTCTGCTCTGGGACGCCCGGGATTCGAGCGGAACGGCTTTCCTTGCGCTGTCCAACAGCTATGACGATTACCTTGCACAGGTCGCGGCGGGTGATCTGCACGGAGCATCAGAGACGATTGACGGGCTGGCGGCCTATACCGGGCTGGACGACATCTTCATTGCCCCCACGGAGGGCGCGTCCATTGCCGCCCCAGCGGCGGGCGCAGACCCTCCCAGTAACGCCACGAGCGTGGTCATGCATGCCAACGTGGAAACCCTGGTCCGGCACAGGAATCTTGGGGCAGAGGTGGCCGTCCAGATCACCACCCCAACTGGTCCCGGTTGGTATGCGGTGCAGTTCCACGGGGTAGAGCACGACGGCACCATTTCCCTGCAAGTTGCGGACATCGCTCACGACGACGAGCCTTGGTATGACTTCGAACCCGGCACACCGGTCCAGTTCGTCCACTTCGACCAAGGTCCCGAGCAATATGAGGCGACCGCCGCCGATTTGGCAGCCGGGCTGTACGGTAGCCCTGGCGAGCTTGAAATTTTGATCCCCACCGGGTGGGAGCTGGTCCGTGGCTGGGACAACGATGGATCGCTGGTAGACATCCTAACCTGGCAGGCGGACGGCACCGAGGGAAGCATCACGCGCACCCCCGGCCAGGAGATTACGTGGCGGCCCCGCCCGCCTGGGGTTACCCCACGTCCTTTGCCGCGCCAACAGGTTGCCCCTCCCACCCCGCCTGCGCCGCAAGTGAGCCCGCTACATTCATGGAACAACCCGCCGGCTGGCGAACTGCCCGGCGGGGCGGCCACCCTGCGCGAGATGATGGAGGTGCTGCAGGCGGCCCAGTTGGGCTGGGCGTCACTAACCATATCGCCGGAACTCAAACGGCGGATCGAGCAGATCTTCGCCTACACCGACCCCTCGTCTGGGCTCGAGGCCAGGATTACCACCATTGAGCTCTCTGCTGCTGGGCGGATGGCTGTCGGTGGCCGGGTGTATGACCAGAACGGTCGCGACGTTGGCAACTGGTCCCGCAACCTCGATGCTGACGGGAATGTCTATCATGCTTATTTCCGACTGAACCCAGACATCCAGGGCGACGGGTTTACCACCCGCTGGTTCGAGCAGGTGCTGGACGGATACCGCGCCGAGGGCATGTCCAAGGTTGCGGTGTCTGCCAACATCGATGTGGGCGGCTACACCTGGTCGCGGTGGTTCGATTTCGCCGACCCTGGGCGCGCCCGGATGTTCTTGGAACAGATGCTGGCGGCGGTTGATCAACGCTGGTACCAACATGTCACCCCCGACACCAAGCAGGAGATCGAAGATTTGATCACTCGGCTGGAGAATGGCGGTCGGGTCACTGCCCGGGAGGTCTCACAGGTCGGCTACAGCAGGCGCCAGCGGATCAACCCCCCTGATGGGTATGAGTCGAATCCCCAGGACTGGGATTCGAACGCCGACTGGATCCGGGATATTCTGCCGCGACGGGGCAGCGGCACGCCGATAGAGATGTGGCTCGGCAAGCACTTCATGCTCGGTAAGTCTTGGGCTGGTGTGCTCGAGCTCTAAACCGGAGTGACACGCGGTGTGGTACAATTGGGGGGGAGAAGAGGAGGCGCGAAATGGACCACAAGGAGTACATGCGGCGGATGCGCGAGATCACCGCAGCATGGAGCAAGCGCTACTCCGAGCGCATCCCGAACGAGTATCCCGCCGGGTCTGACCCCCACGAGGGGGTGGCCCCCGAAGAAAGCGACTATGCCCAGTTCCACGCCCAGCATGCGGCTGCGCCGGAGTTCATGGACATCCTCGAAGAAAAGCTGGCCGCACTCGACCGCGAGTGGGCGCAGTCGCCGGAAGCACAAGGAGCAGGACATGGCCGCTCGTAAGGCGCTAGTGCGCAACCTCGACAAGGTCGTGATCGGTCAGTTGATCGATGACGGCACCCACGAGCCCTACGGCACCAACCCGATGGTGGACGAGATGCTGCGGGCTGACCGACGGGACCGGTTCGACCGGTACTACCTGGGCTACAGCAACGGCTTTACCTTCGAGACGGTGCCGGAGGTGGCGGTCCGCAAGCCGGCCGTGTGGGACCAGTTCCTGGCCTGGGCTCGTAGCGACGGCCGCAACGCCAGCATGGCGGACAAGGTCGCCAAGCTCGATTCCATGGCGGGTGCCCGGTGAGCCGCCGCGACGACCAGGACCGCTGGCCGAAAGGCACCCCGGTTGGGCCGGGTGGCAAAGGCCCAGGTGGTGGGCGGTTCCGCGATGCGGGGCCGTCCGCCCCGGGCGTCGGTGGAGACTGGGCGGACCGAATCTCCAGTTCGATTGGCGGCGATGCTGACAACGAGGCTCTCCTTGATTGGGAGACGAAAGCTTCCGAGTACATGCGCAGCGTCGAGAGCATGCGCGACGACGAGATCAACGACTTCTGGGAGTGGGTGGCCCTGACCGGAGGGGGCGGCCCCGACGACGGGGACCCGGAGGACTGGGCTGCTCGAGTCCTGTCGGAGTTCTATGAAGACCGAGACGACGGGAACGAGGATGGCATCTCCCCTGGGGAGGCCGCCTATGACCCCCGCACAACCAGTTTCGTGGTGGGCATGACCGTCAACCTGCCAGGCGGCGGTAGGGGTCGGGTCACCGCCGTGGGTAGTGACGGGTTCGTGTTCGTGCAGCCCGATGGGGGCGGCCAAGTCCAGGTGCACACCGCCAGCTTCTTGCGGAGCCTGCGGGACGGCTGAAAGGCGTGAGCGATGCCAGCACCAGCCGATCAACCCCGGTGGCCGGAGAATATCCCCTGGAGTCCCAGGGGGCCGGCACCGGGGCGTTGGCGTAGTCGCGCTGACGCCACGTCTTGGACCGACCTGCTATACCAGCGGATCACCGGGCAGCCTGTCTGGGCGGACCGCAGCCGGGTTGCCCTACAGGCCCTGGGTCGCCCAACCAGCCGGCGGCGGCTTGGCGGCGGGGCGATCGCTGAAACCGAAGTGCTTACCTACGCTGACGGTTCGGCTGCGATCCGCAAGATCTTCGGTGGCGAGGCCGATGATCGGTTGAACCAACACCGGGCCAGCGCAGAGTACATGGCGTCGCTGGTCGCCCAGGCGGTCGGCGCGACCGCCCCTGCTGTGGTGAAAGACCCGACCGACCCGGAACACTCGGTGATCATGGGCCGGGTCACCGGTGACATGGGGACTATCCACACCGGAGAGGCTAGCGCCGAGGAATGGGGCCAGGCGCTATATTACTTGACCCAAACCGATGGCGGGCTGCGGATCGGCCTGCTGGACGTGCTGATTGCCAACCAGGACCGCCACTCGATGAACTGGTTGCTGTCCGACCAGATGGCCGATCCCCACCCGTGGAACCCTACCCGAGAGGACATGCGCCGACCGATCGCGATCGATCATTCGGAAGCGTTCCCTCTGGCCACGCTCGCGCAGGCGTACCACTTCCGGATCGCCGACCCACAGGGGCAGCCGCTGTACACGATGCCATTGGAGGTCGGGGCCTACGGCGGCTTCTTTACTCCCTGGATGCAGCGGACGAACGATGTCGTGGACATGCTCGGTAACCCGGTGGCACAGGCCCCCCTTCTCGGGGCCTACGCCTACCGGGATGGCAATCCGCTGCACCCAGATGACGTTCCGGTGTTGCGTGCCCGGCTGGAACGGCTGAAGTCGCTGTTCGAGGATGAGCCGACCGGGCACTTGGCATACCAGGACATGATGGCTCGGTTTGAGCAACTGGCCGCGCGAGCAGGCGGGCGCGAGAGGATGTTTCCCGATGTCTGATGACCAGCCGCGTTGGCCCGCCGGCACCCCTGTTGCGCCTGGCGGCAAAGGCCCTGGCGGCGGTCGCTTCCGTGGGATTGGCGTGCCCGGTCGGGGGGGGTGGGTCGAACAGGTCTCGGGTCGGTTTGCCCGAGGCTGGGCCAATGATGATCGTAGCCGGGACGAACTGTTCGAGGTCGTGCAGTCGGCTGCGTCCGCCCCCGATGGCATGCCGCCCGGGGCTACCATGGAGAACTACAGCGGCGATGCCGCGACTGTTTGGCGCATCGACTTGCCGGATGGTCGATCCGTGGTGCGCAAATCCTACGACGAAGCATTGTCGGACTATTACGATGGCGAATATGACGAGCAGTACGATGACGACGACGGGGAGTATTTGTCGGTCGACGATCCTCGCAGACGACCAGCCAAAGAGGATGAAGTTCATGCACGGGCGGAGTGGGTGTCTGCTCGGGTCGCGCGGGCAGTCGGCGCGTTGGTCCCCCCGGTGGTTTTTGACCCCCAATGGGGCGGCGCGGTGTGGATGGGCTGGGTCGATGGCAAGACTGGCATCAACTGGGACTTTGAACACCAGGACAAGGGGGCGACACTCGCTGCCAAGCAGGATATGTGGCGGCTTGGACTGCTCGACCTACTGATCATCAATAGCGATCGCCACGAACTGAACTGGCTTTTCACCGAGGACGGTCGGGTTTTTGGGATCGACCATGGCTATGCGGGACTGTTCACGGATTTTGTCCCGACCGAGGCCATTGGGGCGATCTCGCCATTCGCCCAACTGTATTACGACAGCGGCGAGAAACTTAAACCGAACATCTTACATCCGGACGACATCGATGATGTCATCGGGCGGCTTGGGGGCCTGTGGGAAGACGGCACCTTGAGTGAGCCCGAGTACAACTACATGGTGCGGGTGATGAACTGGCTGCGCCCCCACGCTACCGGCACTAGGAGGCTGATCCCGTGAGTGACCAGTCGCGCTGGCCTGCGGGCACCCCGGTCGCCCCCGGCGGACGCGGTCCTGGCGGGGGGCGGTTTCGGGAGCGCTGGGCCGATGCCATTGTTTACAGCTTGACTGGACACATACCGGTTCCCCGGACGCGGGTCGCGGTTGACCCGCAGATTGCTGCCGATCTGTATGCGGTTGCTCGATATGACGTGGGCGCCCCATCCGGAGTGGAGATCCAAGCTAGCCAGGAGTTGTGGGAAGAACGCAGTCGGTGGTGGGATCGCCGCCACGACGTGAACAGCCGTCTGCGGGCGGCTGTTGATGACACTCTCTCACGCGAGCAGATCATGGAACGGGCATATCGTGATGCCGGCATCGACCACTACTTCGAGGAGTACGTCGAACGCAACGGGATAACTGACCCTGAGGCGTTCAAGCGGCAGGCCGTTGAGCGCATGCGGCAATATTGGGCTGGGATGGAAGTCGCAATCCGGATCACTCCGACCGGCCTGGAAAGGATGTTGGGAGACCGGCGATTCCGAACGGTGCACGAGACTGGGCGCAGTGGGGGGCTGAACGACGCAGATGTGCGTGCCCGTCACGAGGCGGTTACCTGGGGCTATCTGCCAGAAGGCGATCCTCGAGCTCGGCCGGTGTATGGCTACTTGATGGACCGGGATCGTCCAGCCGGCGACAAAGATTCGTTCGCCGACAACGGTGATGCCCTGTCGCAGTACGGTCGAGTTCAAGTGGTGTTGCGCAGCAGTGTTCGCCAACGAACTACCGCGATGTACGGCGATTCCCTGGACATGAAGCTGTTTGGCGAACCGTCCCCGGTCGATGATCCCGACTGGCGCAGCTGGACGTTCGGTCGGGGTGGGATCTTCGGAGCCCCCTACATGGGTCTGGATCGTGACAACTTGCACACGAGCTTGGCGTACATCGAGGCACAGGTCCATGGCGGGGTGGAATCGGAAGACATCGAGCGAGTAATCTTCACAGATCGGGGGCCGCCGGCTGCGCTGCGGCGGCTGCTGGAGGAACACGGGATCGGCTGGAGCGTGGTACGCAGTGGCTGACCAGGCGCGTTGGCCCCGGGGCACGCCGGTGGCCCCCGGCGGCCGTGGCCCCGGCGGGGGGCGATTCCGCGACGCCGAGGTCGATTGGGCCGACCTGGCGGTCGATCGAATGATGCCTGCCCGCAACCCCCGGCTGGGGCTGAGTCGCGCCGAGCTCCAGGACCTGATCGACAATCCGCCCGAGTCCATTCCGGGACCACCCAGAACGCTGCCGGCTCTGGACGCAGCAGTTCAGATGATGCAAGACGAGCTCGGCGAGTATGAGGTGCAGCACGACGGCGCCTGGCGGCAGATGGCCTCCATTGCCCCCTTGTCGGTTGGGGGGCTGCTATACCGCTCCTGGGTGCCCGAACAGTTGCAGTGGGAAGTCGGCCGCGACGAACCTGTCACCTTCCGGCGCCACCCCCCGCCATACACCCGGGAGGACATCTCCGATGGCGGTGGGAGCTACACCCAACGCGTGGTGTGGAACGATGGCCGGCGAGTCGTAGTCAAAGGCGGCGGCGCCACCCGGGACACCGATGCGGAATATCTGGCGAGCCTGGTCGGGCAGGCAGTCGGAGCTCCGGTGCCCGAAGTGCTCCGGATCAGCAGTCAGACTGTCTGGATGGGCCATGTCAGTGGCGATTCGGGGATGATGGTTGCACAAAAGCGCGGCCTGGACCCGTACGAGGTCACCGACGACTGGGAAGAGATCTGGGCCGACCAGGAACCCGGGTGGCGGCTCGGGTTGCTCGACGTGCTGATCATGAACGAAGACCGACACCACGGCAACTGGCTGTTCGAGGACCCATCCGACCCCGCCAGCATTGTTGGGATTGACCACGGTCGGGCCTGGTGGGTTGCCGACCGGTTGCGCCCGGTTGAGCCCGGGGAGCGCCCGATCGGCTTGAAGCCTGATTGGACGGCTATCCGGCGGGCGGTCTACGATGGGGCAGTGCCCCACGGTTGGCGCACCGATCGGACGACCCTGCAGGAGGTGCAGCAGATGGACGCCCGAATCCGTGCACTCGAGCCCGAGTTCCTGGCGCTGGACCGAGGGCGTTGGTTCGACCACACGCTTGCTGCTTGGGACAGTTTCGTAGCCGCGATGCAGGCCGACCATGGGTGATCAACCGAGGTGGCCCGCCGGCACGCCGGTGGCTCCTTCAGGGAAGGGACCCGGCGGGGGGCGGTTCCGGGCAACTGGGCCGATACATTGGCGGGTGTTCCCGACCGGTGTGCTGCCCGATCTGGTTCCCGGGGACGACTCGCGCGACGCAGTCCTGCAGATACGCCGGGGCGAGGAACATGGTGGTGGGCTAGGCCGGTGGTGGTTCGCTGCGGGCGATGAGGAGCACAACGACGAAGAATCGGCCCGACGCGGCGCTGAACACTACGGTGGCGAGGGTCAAATCCTGGTCGGGGCTCGGTTTGAGCACCCGGAGCGGTTGGAGAGCCCCAGGCACTCCAGTGGGCTCTATGCCCGCGAACCGCTGCAGTTGTTGGTCGAACAGGTGCACGTCTGGGAGAACGGTCGGTGGGAGCCGATCGAGGTACCGGAGGGATTGACCTCTTGGACTTCTGCGCCGCACGATTGGGCCGAACAGGTGGCGGGACGGCTGCCCGGTGAGCGTCGGGCGGCCGGTCGCGAAGCACTGGAGGCGATTCCTCTCAGCATCCGAGACGGTCGGGGATTTGCCATTGCGCTCTTCGGGGACCAGGATTACTATGCGCCCGGTGGCGGCGCCGACACGCTCCACGCGATCCACGACTACCAGTCGGTTGGCTATCGCGACGTTAACCCACACCTGCGCAATCCCGCCGAGGTTTCTCTTGCGCGCTACCGGCATCGCTGGGGGCAGTGGGAAAGTCCGGATGATATTGAAGCCATGGCCAAAGTTGAGGCACGAGCGCAACGGCTGATGGAGCTCATGGGAGAACACGTTACGCTGATCGATCGCGCATTGGATGCGTCGCGCACCGAGAGAGATGTCGAGCTCTGGCGTGGGTTCGACGGTGGATATCTTGGCGATCTGTCAGTTGGGTCTACTTGGTCCGATGGGGCTTACACCTCTACCACGGCAGACCGGGAGGTTGCCTCGATGTTTGCATCACACGAAGCCGGGGGCGTGCTTGTGCGGCTTCTCGTCCCTCGGGGAACCCCGGCATTGCGGATGTCTGACTTCTATGCCCCGGGGACAGCTGATGGCATCCGTGGTGAGGCCGAGGTGTTGTTGGGTCGGGGGCTTGAGTTCGTGGTGGTGGCCGACCGGGGGATAGTGGAAGTCGACCAAGAAGCTGATGGGACGCCGCGCATGGCCCGGGTGTTCGATGTGGCAGTCCGAGAGATGGAATAGAAGACTTGACTAGCCCGCTGCCGACAGCACCCGACCCCACTCAGCTGGCGGTCGAGCTCGCGGCTGCCCAGGCGGTCACCGGCGGGCTGCAGGCCCAGCTACAAGAAGCCACTCGGCAGATCATCGGGCTATACATCGCGTACGCCGGCAGTGTCAACAACCCGATCCCGCAGAACGCTCGACGGGCATTCACTGCAGCCGCCGCCCGCGTCATCTCCTCGGTCGTGGTCGACATCCGGCAGGTCCTGTGGGAGATGGTGTGGCAGGCGCTGATGGAAGGGCAACGCGCTGCCCTGTCCTATCTGGCCGACTCGACCCAGCAGATGCTGACCCAGTACGGTGCAGCCGCCTATCACGAGGCAGTGGCCGGCGCGGTCTCTGCGGCCAGGTCGTACGGTGGCCAGGCGTTGGGCACCGCGCAGTGGGCAGGCAACGTGGTGTCGACCGCACAGGCTCGGCTGGACGCTGCGCTCATGGCAGCGCGCTCGCACCACCGTCTGGCCGCTGTTGGCGGCGGGGAGATCACGTTCGAGTCCGTGTTGGCGGGCCTGGCACCCCTGCAGCAGACCTTGAACGATCTGGAACGTGACACCCGGTGGGCGATCAACTCGGCATTCAACCAGGCCAGCCGCGACATCTCCGACTCACACGGGGTGGCCCGGATGTGGGTCGCGGAAGAGGACGCCTGTCTGCACTGTCTGGCGCTGTCCGGTGAGATCGCCGGCCCTGGCCGCCCGTTCGACGCCGACCTGACCTACTACGTCGCCCCCAATGGCAACCTGAAGCCCCTGCCGGTATATCCGGTCGGTGGGTACCTCTGGGGGCCGCCGCGCCACCCGAACTGCCGATGCAGCCAGATACCCGTACCGGAGCTCTCCGGTTACCCGGTGATGCCATGGGAGGCGCGGGAATACCACCCGGCGCAGGCGCTGCAGCGGGAAGCTCGCCGCTCGGTCCTGCGGGGCGACTCCGGATCGGATTCACTGCCTGCACGGCTGCGGGCTACTGCCGGGCTGTTGGCCATCGGGGCTCGTCTGCCCCGGTCTGTGGAGGCTCGAGCTCGTGCCGCACTGCGCGCCGGACGCTACCCGGATCGGCGTTGGGATAGGTCGCAGACACCGTGATCTAGTAAACTCGACCCCAACAACCAGCGAGACGCTGAAAGGAACCGGTCGAGATGACCCTTCAGACCTGGCCCGTCCTGCTCGGGTATACCCCTGGCGGCAAACCGATCTACCACATCGCGGGCGGCGCTCCCATCACCGCTGAGCCGGACGACGACGACTTCGACGACGGCTCCGATGGCGACGATGGTCCGGCTGCTTCGACGACCACAGCCCCCCCGATGCCCGGGGTGCCTGCTGCGGCCCCTGCAGCCGCCCCGACTGTCGAAGATCTGCAGGCCCAGCTGGAGCGCTCGCAGGCCGCGAACCGGCGCAACAACGCCGAGTTGACACAGCGCCGGCACGTGCAGAAGTTCATGGACAAAGCCGGGGTTCGGACCTACGACGAACTATTGGCGAAGTTCGGGATCGACCCGGACGGCAACCCGGTCGCGCCTGCCGCCCCCGAACCGGCCGCCACTGCTCCTGAGCCGACCGCCGCCACCGAGCCGGCGCCGGTGGATGAGACGGAGATCGAACGCAGGGTACGCGCTAAGTTCGAGCGCGACCTGGCGCAGAAGGAGGAGCGGGCAGCCGCTCTCACGGAGGCCCTGCGTAGCACGGCGATCCAGGCTGCCCTGACTGCGGCCAAGTTCACCGGCACCTTCGAGAAGGCATTGCTGGTCATGGACTTGTCCAGGGTCGATGTCGAGGAGGACGGCAAGGTCACAGGGGTGGAGGCAGCGGTGCAGGGCTTGCGGGAGGAGATCCCGGAGTGGTTCCGCCGCGAAGCCCCCCCGCCACCACCTCGCCGGCAGGTCGGGGTGGACCGGGGTGACAAGCGCCAGCCGGCGGCCAGACCCCCGACATGGGAGCAACGGGCTGCGGACCGGATGATCCGGGGACGCTAAGACCCAGGCGCCCCCCATTGCCCCGAAACGGACAACCGGCGAGGGTGGTGGGGGGCGTCCTGTGTACGTGCTACAATCGTAGACATCAGGGGGCAAGCCTCCCCCCGCCCGGGATGGGCATCCGCTCGCGACGAGCACACTCGAGACGGACCTATCCCGCGTGGCGCGGGGGGAGGATTTTCAACCCGATGGATCGCATGAAGCTTCCCGGCCGGGCCGAATGGCTCGTTGTGCCGGACGAGGACATCAACCCGTTCAAGTCGGCCCCCGGGGTGCTGCTCGGGTTCACCGACAGCGGCAAGCCGATCTTCCACGTGACCGGTGGTGCGCCGGCCAACGTCGACGACTGGATCCCGATCGAGTACGACTCCGAGGTCGTGCAGCGGGTTCTGATGGAGTCGTGCATCGAGCGTTATGCCAACCGCGTGCCGATGCGCTCCAAGACCAAGAGCATCCCGCGTTCGGCGGGCATCGTGGTCTCGGCCGGCACGACCTACACCGACGACACCTCCACCAACGACGAGGTGACGATCACCGCCCGCCGGTTCATCGCTCGATTCAAGATCGACGAGGACGACCTGGCGGACGCCTCGACTCGGGTCGACGTGATCCGCACCAAGGGCGTGGACTGGGCGATCTCCTACGCCGACACGTTCGACAACGCGTGTCTCGCGGTCACTGGCGCGGAGAACGGCACCACGGTCCCGTTCACCAGCCTCTACCGCCAGCTGCGTTCGACCGACAACGACGTGTCGTACACGGCGGACGACAACTACCTGACCTGGGATGACGACAAGATCGCCATCAGCGGCACCCCGGACGGCACCTCGCTCTACGAGAAGCTGTCGGGCATGTTCCGACTCGTCGAGACCGGTAAGTACTGGTCGCCGGCCGACTCGCTGGTGATCGCCCACCCGGGCTGGCGCGACGCGCTGCGCCTGTGCACCGACGCCCAGGGCCGTCCGATCTTCCAGCCTGGTGCTGGGTTCGGCCTGCCGGGCAACGGCACCCCGGACATGCTGTTCAACACGCCGATCTCCTGGAGCCGTGGCGCCAAGACCTCAGCGCTGAACAGCGGCTCGCCGGACGGCAACGACCTGATCTTCTTCGTCAACCGGCGATTCCTGCGCCGGGGCGACCGGTCCGGTCCGGAGACGCTGACCGACGACGCGCGGGCGCAGGACGACACCGACGACTACGCGATCAAGTTCCGCACGCGTCGGGCGTTCAAGTGCACCCACCCGGCGGCTGCGGCCGTGGTCGAGCGGCTGACCGACTAAGCCCTCTGCGAGAGGTTGTAGCAACCCACACCGGCCGGGCCGACACCCGGCCGGTGTGTCGTAGGGAGAGGGGGCGGTTGTGACCACACCGGTGTTCAACGTGACCGGCTCGGAAGCCGGGACCATCGTGATCAGGGTCCAGATGCAGGACTCGGACGGCGTCGCCATCGATCTTTCCAGCGGCTACACCGGCCAGATCCAGGTCCGCGAGACCGACCTGTCCGAGGATGTCCTGGCTGAGGGGACGGTCGAGTTCTCGGCGGACGGCATCGTGACTGCCACCATCGCGGCAACAGACACCCTGGACTGGACCACCGGGGTCTACGACATCCGGGTCGAATCGGCGGGCGTGGTCGAGTACGTCTGTCGAGGTACGATCACTTTGATCCCAACGGTGACCCGAGAATGAGCACAACGTTCCGCCGACCGGCTGTAGTAGTCTACCGCCGCGATGCAGTGGCCGCCGTCTACCGGCGTCATCCCGTGGTAGTCTTTAGGAGACTGGAACAAGCTGCCTAGGGAGGGCTCGAGCATGGGATTGTACGACGGTTGGTCGCAGGCGCAGTTACAGGCTGCGTGCAAAGATCGCGAGCTTTCGGCAGGCGGGTCCAACGCCGAGATGACTGCCCGGCTGGAGGAGTTCGACGCCAACCAGCTTCTTGGCGGGGACGAGCCTAAGCCGGCCAGCGCCCAGCCCGATCCTCCGGCAGAGGGTGCGGCCGACGCGCTCGCGAGGGCTGACGAGGCCAGTGACCGCGACGACGAGTTGCACATGGCCACGGCGCCCCCACCGGTTGACCCGCCCAAGGGCAACGGGCTGCAGACTCGAGTGGCCAGCGAGCAGAACCTGTACCGGATCGCGTTCTCCTGCCCCAGCGAACTGTCCACCGGGCTGCACGAGGATTTCCGGCTGCGGGCCTACAACCAGGCAATCGAGGCTGGCAAGACGCCGCGCGGTGGCCTGGCCGGGGTGCACCGGACTGGTTTCTCTGTCATCAATGGCGTGCGGCACGCGATCTACGCGGTGTCGCTGCGTCGCTGAAGGGGGCATCGATGATCGACGAGACCCTAGAGACCTGGGCGGACATCGCCGACGTCTACAACCTGACGGGCGAGCACGTGTCTGCGGTTGTGCTCACCCAAGCCCAGGGGATCATCGATCTGTTCAGCGGAACGACGTTCGCCGCCCGGGGCAACCTGTCCCAGCGCAACCTGCGACACCTGAATCGGGCGGTGGCCTATCAGGCTGGCTGGATGCCGCACCACCCGGATCTGTTCAGCCACATGGAAGTGGAGAGCATTAGCCAAGACGGGGCGACCGCGACCCCGGCCAACGAGAACGCCCGGCTACTGGCGCCGTTCGCTGCTCGCTGCCTTAAGCGGCTCACCTGGGTGCAGAAGCCGCTGCGCATCCGGCGCCGCTATGGCCAGTTCGACGATGTTGACGGCCCGCGTGACTCGGCAGTGGCGGACGACAACCGCAACTGGACATCGATGCGATGATTGCGGCGGCCAACACTAAGATCACCATCTTGCGCGGGACTCAGGTGGACGCTTTCGGTGACACGGTCGATTCCGACGTCGCGGTGTATTCCGACATCCAGGCGGCGATCACCGAGAGCAACAGGCGGGTCTACCTGCCAGCAGAGAAAGCCTCGCGGGTGGTTCGGGCCTACGCCTGCCGGGTCGGGTACGAGGTGGATCTGCGCAAGGACGACCGCATCCGGGACCAGCTGTCCGGCACGGTCTATGTGGTCACCGAGTTGAACGAGCCGCTGCGCGTCGCCGGCACCCTGCCCGATCGGGTCGCCACCCTCTCCCGTACTACCTGACCGGTATAATCGGGACAGGGCGCAGCGGGTAGACCGCACGAAACGCCCGGATTGCCGGCCCGTAGAGGGAGGTGGGGGTTTTGGCACGCGCTTACGTACCAACCGCCACCGCGCAGATCCACATCGATGAAATCCGCCGCGACATCCGGATTTGGCTCGCCGAGGAGATCTCCCGCGACGCCAAGCGTTACGCCGCTCGCGACACCGGCTACATGAAGGCCCACATCGGGCCGACCCACGATCACACCCGAGTGACAGCGCCGGGCGCCGGCATGCCGCCCAACGCGGACGCCCCTGCCTATGTGGAGTTCGGCACTCGCCCCCACCTGATCCCCAACGCGTTCGGTCTCGGGATCACGGTCCAACATCCGGGCACTGAGGCGCAGCCGTTCCTGCGCCCCGCTGCATACACTAAGCGTCGCGTCCCGCCATCGGTGGTCCGAGCTCGGGGGAGTTGGTCCGCGCGATGAGCGATCCGCTGCTTCCCAACTCGCTACTGGTGGCCAAGCACTGGCTGCTCGCGGCGGTCGGGGGTCTGGACCAGAACGTGGCGACCACCCTGCCAGACCCGCCGTGGCACAACGACGAGTTCCTGCAGGTGATGAACGTCGGCGGAGCGCCCGATCTCGACGTCCCGATGTTCCACCCGGTGGTGTCGGTGAACTGCTTCGCCATGAAGCCGAACTCGACCAAGCCGCCATGGGGGCGGGCCGCACAACTGGGGATGCGGGTAATCAAGGCGACCTACCAGATCGCCTACGCGCCCAGTACCAGGGTCGAGCTTAACCTCCCGGACGGCTATGGCCGGGCGATCGTGCATTCGGTGTCTGCGGTGTCGGACCTGCGCGAGATCCCATCCGACCCCAGTCAGTATGCGGCGTACAACCTGGACCTGGCGATTCACTGGACCCCGGCCAGTCTGGTGGTGACCTGACATGGCCCGATTCGCACTGGTCGGCGCCAGGTCGGGGCAATTGCTGACATATATGGGTCGGATCTTGCTGCACGACAACCGGGCCGAGATGGAGTTCCTGTTCCCCGGGGCTCGAGTGGTGCGGGTCTCGGACGGGGACCTGGGCCAGGCGTGGATGTGGGTCAAGAACCATCCGGACATGTCCCACGTGCAGTGGCCGCTGCGGCGGGAGGATTTCGTCCGATGACCAAGATGTTGGGGCGGCTGTGCCGGCGGCGGTTCACTTGCCAATGCTGTGACTGGTCCTGCACCATAAAGATCCAGCGGGTCCGGGAGACCCGCGCATGGCGCCGGGAGGTGGACCGTGGCGAAGCGTAAAGGCTCGCATCGTGGTTTCCGCAGCAAGGCTCAGTGGCGCCTGTTCTTCGCCAACCCGCGCCTGCGCCGCTACGCCCGCAAGTGGGCGCACAAGACCCCAGGTGGACCGGTGGTACGCTACCGGCGCCTGCCAGAACGTGTGAGTGTCCCGAAGTCCCGCAGCGTGCGGGGCAGGAAAAACAAGTAGGAGGTACTGCGGTGGCTACCGTTACCGTAACCAACCTGATCCAAGGTCCCGGCACGCTGTACCTCGGGGATTACTCCGCGACGGCGGCGAACGAGCCGGCGGCCAGTGCGATCAACACCAGTCCGGCTGCATCGGCCTGGACCGACCTGGGCGGCACTAAGGATGGCGTGACCATCGAGGTGGCCCGGGAGTACGCGGAGCTCGCGGTCGACCAGATCATCGACGTGCCCGATCGGCGCCAGACCAAGCGTGAGGTCACCCTGGCCACCAACCTGGCCGAGGTCACTCTTGAGAACCTCGCTTTGGCCTGCAACGAGGAGGCAGACACGGCGGTCACGACCGGGTCGGGCTACAAGGAGTACAGCCCGGACGAGAACCCGTTCATGCCGAACTTCAAGGCGCTGATCTTCGACGGCTACGCCCCGCAGGCGTACCGGCGGCGAGTCTGCGCCCGACGCATCCTGTCGGTCGACCCTGTCGCGACCGCGTACAAGAAGGACGACCAGGCGGTGTACACGGTGAAGTGGGCGACCCACTACGTGTCCAGCGCTGTCCGGCCCTACCGGATCATCGATCAGACCAGCTAAGGAGTCTGCGTGACGCAGCAGCTAGAGGCCACAGTGGTAGACAGCGGGTTCGGGGTCAACCCGGACCTGCTGACAGACGGCGGACCGGGCGACCTGCCCGCCGGGGTGTTCGCAGTCGGCACCGAGGTGCCCGCGAATCGGGTGGAACTGTTCCGGGCCAACGGACGGATCTATACCGCCCCGAGGGTCGCCGACCCCCGGATCACATTCCGGTTCATGCGAGCCCTGCACCGGCGGGTCAACCAGGAGCAGGCCATCTCGGACATGATGTACGAGATCCTGGGCGAGCCGGTGGTCGACGAACTGGCCGATGGCGACCTGACCGAGGACCAGCTGGCCCAGGTGATGAAGGTGATCACCAAATACACGATGTCGGCGTTCAACCGGGCTGGCCTGGGAAACTCCTAGACGAGGCGGCCGGGCTGCTATGGGTGCTGGAACTGGACGAGGATATCGAGTCCGACCTGCACAGATTCCATGGCGTCTGGGTTGACCTCGATCAGGACCAGTTCGCCGGGCTGTCCTCGGAGCGGCTGTTCAGCTTGATCCTGCGGCTTCCGGCCTACGACGGAGCGCTAGCCGCCCGGGTGTACCACATGCAGGAGGAGGCGAAGAAACACAACCCCAGCCATTCTGTTGCGCAGCCCGGCGCGGTCCAAAACGACAACGTCCACACGCTGCTAGCAGACCCGGCAGTCGCCCAGTATTTCGAGTACGAACAGGTGTAGGGGAGGGTCGACGTGGCGGTTGGGTTCAAAGTCGCCGACGCCTACGTCGACGTCCATGTCGAAGACGGCACTAAGGTCGGGCGCGATAAGATCGGCCGGGACACCGACAGGTGGGCCAA
>Ga0247830_10000060_pt1 | contig 29532 bp, 42 predicted proteins | sample 12C_Control_Day5_FD_207766 | JGI IMG/M metagenome (GOLD analysis project Ga0247830, IMG submission 207766) | Soil microbial communities from agricultural site in Penn Yan, New York, United States - 12C_Control_Day5 | ecosystem: Environmental > Terrestrial > Soil > Agricultural land | place...
CGGCGGCTGGGCGGCCAGCAGCTTCGCCTGGTTGACCGAACTGCCAGGACGGCTGGAGATCGAACGCACTGCTGCCGAGATTAGTCGGTTGCTCGCGCAGGTCCCCCAGGAGCCCGCGTGGTGTGACGCTCCTCCGTCGGTATCGCGCCGGAGAATGCCCCCGCCTCGCGTAAGGCGGTGAGTATCCCCGCCATCTGGGCGGGGCCAATCTTCCCACCACCCTGGTTGATGGCATTGCGGATCGCGGCGCGTCCTGCGGGTGTGCCCATTGCCGCTGCCATGACATAGGGCAAAGCTTCCACACCGATGACGCCCAGGGCCCCGCCGGCGAGCCCCCCCTGCTCATAGCCTGCCAGCCCCGCAAGACCAGCCCCAGCCCCCCAGGCCAGTTGACTCACCAGCCGACCACCCGGTGCCAGGGAGATGTTCGACAGTTTGCCGACCTCCCTGAGAGTCCGCTCGATATCGTCTCTCTCCGCCGCGCTAAATGATTTCGCAAACAGAGGGTTGTCATGGATCTTGCGCTGGAAGGCGTTCTGGAGCGTTTTTCCCATGACCTGCACCTGGTCGCCATCGGTCACTTTGATGTTCCCCCCGGGCTTCCAGAGGTCCGCTAATTCATCCAGGCTATGTTCATAGCGCGTGCGCGCTATCGCCTGTCTGAGGGTCCCTGCCCCCGTCACGCCACGGGCGGCGGCGTTCTCCATGTCATCAAGGATCGCTCCGTAGAGTTGCTTCACGCCTGGATCGCGCAAATGGGGAATGAGCGTACGCCGGAAATTGTCGAGGTCCTCTACCGTGACCGGCCCGCCCGTGCGCTTGACCATATCGAGCATATCCTGCATAGCAAGGCGCCCCGGATCATTGGCGGTGAGCCCGGGCGCCGTCTTCTTCTCGCGCAAGACCTTCCCGGCCGTCTGCCAACTCTGGAGCGTCGCCACGTCAGGATTGCTCTCCCGAGCGAGCGTCCACAAGTCCGCCGCCGGCGTGCCCTGGGCCAGACGGCCTTCCAAGCCCTCGATGGCTTCTTTGGCCATCTCATGCCGCGCGGCGCCCGTGCCAGGCACCAGGCCATGACGCAGGCCCCCACGCCAGGCCGCACCCAACCCGCGAAACACGCCTGGCAGCGCCGCCGAGGCCACATCGCCGACGATCCCTGGCTCCTCCAGCCCGAGCGCCACATTGAGCTTGCGTGCTAAGTAGGAACCGCCCATTTCGCCCGCCACGGTGCCGACCGGACCACCGAGCGAGCCCACCGCGGCGCCACCCACCCCACCCAGGATGCCCGTGCCCGTCGCCAGGCCGACTTTCGCCCAGCCCGGCAAGTCCGCCAGCAGGCGCGGGTCCTCGGGAGGGGGCGCCTGGCCGGTGCTGGGCTTCGCAATATCCACCACCAGATCACTCGGCGCCGTCGGCGCTGGGCCCGCCTGGGACGCACGAGGATCGACGAGGGGCTGCGTTGGTGGTCTGTCAAGGGGTACGCCACCCTGCGGTCCTGTCGTGGCTTGTGGGGCATCCTGAGGCGTTACAGAGGGTATGGCAGGAGAAGGCGTCGTGGCCTGTCTCGGCGGTTGGGCTGGCGCACCCGTGCCCAGGAGCTGTTCGAGTCCCTCAAGGGTCAGCGGGCCGGTCGGGGCCTGGCGCGCGCCCTGCGTGCGGGGTCGCTCGGCGGCTTCGGCGCTCTGAGGACTTAGCAGACCAGTCACCCAGGAAATAAAGTTGCGGGTCTCTTTGGGGGCATTGGCCAGTCCCTGCTTCTGGAGGTTGCCACTCCCCCAATTCCATGCCGCCAGCGTCTGGGGCACATCCCCACCGTAGCGCTTATAGTGGCTCCCGAGTTCCTTCGCCGCCGCCTCGGCCGCTTGCCGTGGGTCCAAAGGATCAATGCCATACGATTTTGCCGTGGCAGGCATGAACTGGAAGAGGCCTTGGGCACCCTTCGGGGACTTCGCCGTGGGATACCCGCGCGATTCCCGGGTGAGTACGGCAGTCAGCATGCCGCGCGGGAGCTGCTCGCGCTCTTCCAGGTCATCGAGGCCGAGCTGTGTCCGCCACTCCTGCGGCGACTGGTAGCGCGCCGGCGTGGCAGTCTGCCCTCGGGACGCGCCCGGGGCAGGCTCTGGCGCGTCAAGGAGGCTGGTCAGTTCCTCAAGGGACAGGGCCATTATTCAATCTCCAGGCCCTTGGCTGTGGCGTCTTTGATGACCTTGCCAATGGGTAGGTTGTGCTTCGCCGCATAGTCGGCTAACGTTTCGAGCTTCACCGTACCCCCCTTGCCCGTGGTCGTCGTCCCCTGGCCCCCGCCAGGACGCGCGAGGGTGCCACTGATACGTTCCCCCGCCAACGCCCGCTTGGGTGTCGTCGCTAACTTGATTTCTTCATCGAGGCGTTCCGAGGAGCGGTTGCGGGCCTGGGCCAGCTTCTGCTCAAATTGTTCGACCGACATTTCTTGTCCAGTGGGAATATAGCCAAAGACCACCTCCGCCTCTTGCCCTGTCAATGCTTTCCCGCCCGTGGCAAACGCCTCCGTTTTGGCTTCATTGAGCAGCGTCAGAAAGCGCGAAAACCTGGGATCTGCCTGGCGCTTGGTCGCATCGCTCAGCCACGCCTCAAGCTGCTTGCCGGTCATCCGCATGCCGCCCATGCCGACGAACTTTGCCCGTTCCTCGGCGGTAAATTCCGTCAGGAGCTGATTGGCGAGGGTCTCGCCACGGCGGTAGGCTGTCACCCGTTGGCGCGTCGGATCATCGAGTGCCTGTTCACCTGCTTGCGCGGCTCCCGTCTGCCGTGCCACGTTGACCTTGCCCTCTTCGACATCCTTGCGCGCCGCCGCAATCACGTCTTCCGGGGGCCGCGTGCCCGGCGGCTGGCCCTTCATGCGCTCATAGATCGCGGCATTGAGGGTTGAATCGCCGGTATATTCGGGGATCTGGACGGCGGCAAGCTGCCCTTTGCGCCGGGCTTCCAGCATGTCGGCCTGGGCCTTGAGGCCGGTAATATCCAGCGTCAAGCTGTCCTTCACACTCAGGGCCTTGGCGGCAATGGCCTGCATCGCCTCTTTCGAGTACACCTGCGGCAGTTGCGCGGCATACTTGCCGAGGTTCTGCTGCTGCAACTCGGCGCGTAAGCGGTCGAGCCCGGCCTGATCCGTCACCCCCTGGGCGCTGCGCCCGAGATACTCCATCACCTTTTCACCCATGGTCAGGCGATCCGTCTGGCGCTTGATCTGCATGTCCTCCTGCGCCTGCTGCTGCCGCTGGATCATCAGTGCCGCCTCAGGGTTGGTGCGGGCCAGGGCTATGAGGCGGTCCTGCGGCGATGGCCCCTGTCCTGGTGCCTGCGGCAGCCCACCACCGGCAAGCACCGGGCCGCCGCCGGTGGGCGTGACCGTCGGCATCACCTGTGCGGCCATCCCCGGCGGCATGGGGCCTCCCCCCTGCGGCGATACCCCGGCAAAGCGCGACAGGTCCTGCCCCCCGGGCACCTGCTGTGTCGGCCCCACCCCGCCCGGCCCGAAAGCCTGCTGCGTCATGGGTCCCACACCCCCGCCGAGGATGGAGCCAGGACTCTGCGGCCCGCGACCCCCAAAGAGCAAAGAGGGGTCGTGCTGGACCTCCTGGCGCGCCAGGGCCTCGGCCTCCCGCAGCCGCTGGGACTCCTGGAGGCCCAGCAGCGCGGTCTGGGTATTGACCATCCCCCCGGCGGCATTGATCGCATTGATCGTGCTGCGCTGCGCATCGTACGGCGCAAATTGGGGTAAATAGAGCCCGCCGAGCACGGTTCCCACGGAGCACCTCCTATCTGTTCAGGCCGGCTAAGAGATTCCTGAATTGGGGATTGGCTAACAGACTCGTGAACTGATTCTGAAAGTCCATATTCCCAAACGCCCCTTGCGCGGCGGTGCCCACGTTCTGCAGGGCATTGAGCCAGCTATTGCCCGAAGATAATGCCCCCTGCCCTTGCGCACCGCCAAGTTGCGTGAGGAGATTCCCCATACTATTTGCAGCGTTCTGGCCGCCGGTGCCGAGTTGCCCAAGCGCCGTCTGGCCCGTCCCAGCCAGGCTTGCAAACTGATTCCAGGCGGTGTTCCGGTTGAGCCGTTGCGCCTCATAGGCCTGCGCCAGGCGCGCATTCTCGGCTTCGCGCTGCTGCCAATCACGCCCGTACTGGAGTTGATTCTGCTGCATCTGGTTGCCGTAGAGCTGGTTCCACCAGTTTTGCTGCTCCTGACTCCCGGCCTGCTGCCCGCGAAAGCCCGCCTCCCAGCCAAACTGCTGCTGCTGCGCCCGGGCATTCGATTCCTGGAGGGCCTGGCCCCAATTCTGCGCCCCGGCCTGCTGCGCCAGTTGCTCCCGGAAGGCCGCTTCCGCCTGCGCCTGCGACCAGCCTTGCTGACTCGCCACCTGATTGACCTGTTCGCGCAACTGCGCTTCACTCATGGCCTGTCCAAAGCCCATCTGCGAGGCCGTCTGTGCCCAGCCTTCGCGCATCTGGGCTTGCTGCGAGGCCCGTTGCCAGGCATTGCCGTACTCCTGGCTGGCAAGGTCCTGGCCCTGCTCCTGGAGCGCTGCCAGGGCTGGCCCCGAGAGCGCACTGCCCCGTGCGGCCGCCGACCCCTCCAAGGCATTGCGCGCCCGATCGAGGCGAAACTGCACCCCCGGATCATTCGCCAGCAGTGCCTGGCCGCTCAAGGTCGGCACGGCTCCCGGCGTATAGCGATAGTCCGCCGCCCCTGGGATCTGCCCCGGCGTGTAGCGGTAGTTCGCCGCCTGCGGCCCCTGGCCAGGCGTATACCGATACCCCGCCGCACTCGGCACGTCCGTCGGCGTATAGCCCGCGTAGCGCTGCGGCGACCAGCCGGGCGTCGCCCCCGGCATGGCATAGTTCGCGCCACTGATCGGCCCAGTCTGCTGCAAGGTCGGCTGCTCCCATGTCGAGCGCCCTGCCATGTGCCCGAGGGCCGTGCGCCCAGCTTCGAGCCACGGCGCTTGATTCGCCTGCTGTTGCAGCCACTGCGCCGTTTGCAGGTCGAGGCCCCGGTTCAGGGCACTCGTTTGCAGGCGGGCCGCATCCTGCGCCGCATTGGAGCCGAGCGCCCCCGCCCCCAGGCCTGCGAGGCCACTGGCAGCAGGCCCCAGCCATGAGGCATTGCGGCCGAGGAACCCGCCGACGCTGCCAAGACCCCCGAGCAGCGTGTTCCACAAGCCGCCGCCGCCTGCACCGGCCAGGTCTGAGCCCCCAATATATTGCCCGGTATCCTGATACCAGTTGCCGGCTGGCGTCGTATAATCGTTGATATCCATACTATAGGGCATGCCAGTGTTCGGCGTCCCATAGCCACTGAGATCCCACGCGCCGCCGCCCTCGTTAAACGTGGAACTCCCCCCCGCGTAATAATCGCCGGGAAAATCCCCGCCACCCAAATCGTACCACTCACTCATGTCCCCTCCTCGCTGCGTCACCAGGTCTTGCGCGGTCTGCGCCACCTGCCCGGCTCCCTCCGTCACGCCCTGCGCCGCCCCAAAGAGGCCCTGCACGCCACTGGCGCCCTGCCCGAGCTGTCCCGCCAGCCCCAGGTAGCGACTCGCCTGCTGGAGCGGGTCCGCCCCCGGGATGCGCCCGAGCGAGCCGGTGATTCTGCCCGCACTTTGCGCCAGGCGGGCCGCATCCCCGAGCGTGTTGACGCCACTGCCCAGCACGTTGCTCAGGCCGCCCAGACCGCCTGCGAGTCCCCCGGCAATGCCCAGCCCAAGCCCGACGTTGCGCAGCCACGGCTGATCGAGGGCCTGACCCAGCACCCCCGCGCCGGTGCCGGCGATCCCAGAGAGCGTGCCGAGTGAGCCAAGCGTCGTCGCCAGGCCCGCGCCCCCCGCAAACAAGGGCGCGGCGGCAAGGCCACCGGTCGCCCCGAGGCCCAGCACACCGAGGGCACCCATTAAATTATCACCAAGTGGCGAAAAAGCATCAGAGGCCTGGGGCACGGACGCGCGATAATTCCAATCCCCAGCCATGCCCACAACCTGGTTGTACAGGGCGCGTTCCTGCGGGGTGGCCTGTCCGGCTTCGAGCTTGTCACGCAGGCTGAGCACAATCCCGCCCACGTCCGGGCTGCCGGGATCGAGCGAGGTCCACCAGTCCTGGTTGGCGTGCTCCCCGGCGTATTCACCCTGCCAGCCCGCCGTCAGGCTGCCAATGTCGCGCGTCGGAATGGCCCGCGCCTGCTGCTCCCACTGCTGGTACTGCTCGACTTCCCACGGCTGTGCCTGGCCCGCACGGACACGATCACGCAGGCCCAGCAACTCCGTGACATAGCCGGGGCTGGTCTGGGGCATACTGCCCCGCCAGGCCCGCAAGGCGGGATCCCACGCAAAGGTGTCATCGCCATACTGCGCCGCATTCCGATACTCTGGCAGCCGCTGGGTCCCTGCAATGCCCCAGGTAATCTCACTCCCATCGGGCAAGGTGAAGCTGCCGGGTTCGGGAATGTTCCCCTCCGCATCATCCACAATGCCCTGCCCCGGGATATGCCAAAGAGCCATAGACTTTTAATTCCTACCCGTAGTCTCCTGCGAGCAGCTTGTGCTTAAACTGCTCGAGCCACCACAGCAATGTCGCAGCATCTGGCACTGACGCCGCCGCGTAAAATGTGCCGTCTGCCTCCCACCCAAGGACGAGGACCTCTGTACAGGTCCGTGCCCCCTCCAGCACGCCCTCGACGGGGATAGCGAGCGTTGTCCAGCCAGGAAAACGGATGAGCTGGCCCACTACCCCACCTCCACGCGCGCGCCCAGGATGCTTACGGGTACCGGGTCCGTCACCACGACGCGCCAGCACCGCTGCGACTTCGCCCGTCCTAAACGCCGCCAGCGCACCAGTTGCTGTCCCGCGCCGAGCTTCCCGAGGGAGCGCCACAAGGGATACGAGTACGACTTGCCCCCGTCATCTGACCAGGACAGGCGCACCTGCGGATCACTGCCGGGGATGACGCCCCCATCCAGGCCCACGCCACTCTCCACCATCAGCTCAAACAGGCTATACGCGATGGGCTGCTGGTCATTGCGCACATGCGCGCTAATCCGTTCGCGGTAGATCGGGCGGTCACCATAGAAGTAGTAGCCGGGGTCCCAGATGTACAGCCCGCCTGTCCCACGGTCCCCCCACAGGTGCTCCCCGAAGGCCATGGTGTGCGTCCAGCACCGCCAGGGCTCTGTTGACCCGTCATCCATTAATTCCGCTAATTCTGTCCAGGACTGGAGCGCGGTGTCATACGCCCACGTCGTTTCCAGGCCTGGGACAAAGAGCACATACCACGCATGGCCACCATGCCGCGCTACACAGGCGATACTGTCCTGCACACTGCCCACGGTACTCAACGCCGACTCCACCGCATGCGTCGAGATGCGTTGCGGGTCATAGCCCCGCGCCGTCCAGATCGGGCCATCGCCGCGCGGCGAACCCCCCAGCCAGAACAAGGTGTTATCGAGCGCATGGACGGCCCACGGCGCGGCAATCCCCTGCTCAAGGAAGATGGCCGAGGAGCGCGCAAAGGGGTTGAGGCTCTGGCCCGTACTGGTCCAGATTTCAATGCTCTGCGTGCCGAACAGCCAGAGTTCGCGGTGATCGACGTACAGCGTCACGAGCAGATCGGCGCGCGCTTCGGCCGCATAAAAGTTCAGGGCCGGCCAGCTCGTGGCATTCAGGATGTCGCTAAACCAGAAGGTGCGCGTGCCGGGTTCATTTGATACTATTCTACCATCAAGATACTGCACGCGCCCGAAGGTCGGCGGATGCGGGGCGGGAATGGCGGCCAGTACATTCGTCGCAAACGGCATCACCAGGCCCACGCCTTCCACGCTGAGCACGAGCGTGATCCCATCATCAGTCATGCTCACCGGGGCCGTGCCGGTCGGCACGGTGCCGCGACTCGTAAAGGTCCAGCCGGCGAACACCTCAAAGAGGGTAGTACTGGTCACGGCAAAGACGCGCCCCAGGGTCGATTCATACAAGCCGCGCACTGGCCCTGAGGGCAACGTCGCCACCGGCAAGAGGCCAGGATAGCCATAGAGGGTAAATTGCCCCTTCTGGTTGGGCGACTCTTCGCAGTAGTAGTTGATGGTGCGCTCGGCACTCACGGCACTGCTGCGGGTCGGGGAGGAGGGCGCACAGAAGCCGGGTAGCAGGGGCATGCTAGGAGTCCTCCCCCCGACGAATGGCCCCGAGATACCCCCGCCACACGCCGCTGCTGTCCATGCCACTATCGCCCTGCGCCACCAGCGACCCTACGGCCTTACGGCGCTCCTCCGGCTCGGCCCGCCCGTGTATCCGGCAATGGCAGGCCCGACAGACGCCCATCAGGTCCTCGAGGGGCTCCTGCCTCCAGCGCCTATACGTGCGGTGGTGCACGTTCTGCACGGGCCGACTGCCGCAGTACTCACATCGGGCATGGCATCGCATCTTGACGGCTTCGCAGCGCGCCTGCCAGTCCTGCGTGGCATAATAGGCTTTGTCGCGCATCCTAGGGCCTCCCACTGTAGAACGCGGCCAATCCACTCTGCGGGAATCCTCCCCCTGGCGTGAGCGACAGCCTCCCAACCACCGTATTGAGGACAAAAAGTGCCTGCTTTGCCTCTGCGGCATGACGTACCAACAGCGGCGACGGTTGCACCCCATAGCTGGGCGCCGCTTCGAGGGCGAGGTTCGTCCGCAGGGCGCGCTGGTAGCCCGGGGGGAAGGCCAGGTCGTCATCGAGGGCCACAAAAGCCCTGAGGGGCTGCCACGGATACGTCACGATGGTGTACCCAACCGAAGGGATTGGCCAGATATACAGCACGCCGAGGGGCATCTGGGGCTCGTAGTATAGGGCACTCGGCAGCGTACTCTGCATGCCCTTCCACTGGAGCAGGGCGTATTGCTCCTGGCGCTCGAGGACCTCGAGCGGGGAGTCATACCCCGCCGTCACGTCCTGGTAGGTGGCCTGCGGGGCCAGCTTGAGAGGGCGGGGGGACGGAATGTCCCCACCAGGGCCCCAAGTTTGCGTCGGCATCCAGGCGGGCCACACAATAGGCGTGGCTGGCGTGTGATAAATCCACAGCCGCTCCAGGCTGAAGGAGTCGAGCAGCGCGTTGAGGAGCTCCAGGGCATCGTCTGCCATCGAGGCGGTCATCGGTTCTTCGTGGGCGACGACACCGATATCTGCTAACGCGCCTCTGACGATACTGCGTGCGGTGGTCATACGTCGCCGTCCTCCCATTCCCAGAATGCCAGCATGCGGACGGTGGCATGGGCTATCGCCGCTTCGCCTGCCTCATCACCTACTTCCACCCACTTGACCACGGCTGGCGCCCCGTCCAGCGGCCACACCGCCGCCAGCACGCAGCCCTCCCCATCGGGGAGGGTGCCCCGCCACTCTTTGTACTCACACGGTCGCCACAGGCCGGTCATCGGGCGTGACTCAGTAGGCATACGGCGGGCCGTAGATCGCCCCGTAGACCATCTGCACCATGCCCTTGAGTCGAGCCCCCTGCGGCACGCCTTCCTGAATGACCAGGCCCAGCACGCCCCGCCCCAGCGGAATCTGCGGCGTATGGGTGAGGAGGGTATGCCCCGGCTGGGTGTACCCATCAGCCCGGAACTCATCGCCCTGCGCCAGCATCTCCTCTGGCGGGGTCCCCGCCTCGGTGCCACTCGGGGCCTGGATCACCCGCACGGTGAGCGGTCCCCCCATGCCCTGCACTTCGAGCACCGACTGGCTCTCTTGAATCACGGCACCATGGGCTACGTCGGCCAGCGGAATAAACGCGGGACCGCCGAGGGCTTCGGTCGCGGTAAAGTCGATTGCGCGTGTTTCGGTCACGTTCATCGTGGTCTCCTAGAGCAAGGGGGTCAGGGGCCGACTCAGGTCAATCTGGAGGGGCAGCCCGCCCGGTCCTGGTCGAATAAGTAGGCCATACAAGGTATAGTCGCCTGCCACCGACGGGGCAGCATCGAGATTGCCGTAGCGCACCGAGAGTTGGTCAATGTAGACCTGCGCCCGTGCCACAAAGACGCCGCTGTTGTCGCCCGGGGGCACATCGAGCTTCCCGGCAAAACAGAGATCGGTATTATGCAGGCCGGCGAGCGGATAGGCCACTTCGAGCATGCCACCGGCCGGCACACTCGGTACATGCAGGTACACGCGCAACACCGCTTCCGTCGCGCCGTGGCTGTGCATGCCCATGCCGCTGCTGTCGGTGACCCAGACGAGGGGAATGGTGCTCATCAGCGTCTCCGTGGCGCATGGGGTGGTGCCTCGTCAGGCTCCTCGGGCTCCGGCGGGGGCGGATGCACCGGGGGCGGAGGCGGGCTCTGCTGGCTGGCCTGGCTCGCCTGCTGGGCCTGATCGGCTTCGGCCTGGGTGCGGTGCCACCCCCCGCCAGCCTGTTCGGCCTCTTCCTGGGAGTTGAACTGGCGCGGCGTCTCACCGTGTTTGTAGAGAAATCGGGGCCATTCTGGCGGGGTATACGGTCCCTCGCTCATATCCTCTCCTTCAGATGATTCAACGTTGACGACGCGGGTGTCTGTTAAGAATTGGTTCGCCATAGGTCATTTCGCTATAATGTTGGAGGCGTACTCCACACCCGCACACACCATTCTGGGCGTCCGGGAGCGACCCCGAAGGCGATGTCGGCGCGCGACAGATGCGCGTCATTGATGATATCGCTGGATCGCCAGGTGCGAATCGCCACGCCACTGGTGCTATCGGTGGCATACGAGGCCTCGCCACTATACGGATCCGTCAGTCTGCACATGGCCATCAACCACGCTTGCCGCTGGAAGACTTCGTTCTGGTGGTACACGGTATTGGCCGTCCCTAACATCGTCAGGGGTGCTGACGCGACAGGGAGGGCATTGACGGTCTGGCGCGGGCTGCCAGGCCCGATAATGGCCGGGTAGATCTGGATGGTCGCATTCCCCGAGGCATCACTATTGGCATCGGCCAGCACGGTAAACTGGCGGAGTTGCCCAGTATTATTGAGGGAAACGGGATTCACGGCATACACGTTCGCGATGGTGAAAATGTCACCGCGTTTGAGGCGATTAGCAGCGGCCGCCGTCCAGGCGCCCGTGACAATCGAGGTCCCGCCCGTGCCGGTGGAAGTATACGTTGGGCTGCCCCCGCGTGCCCCGGTGGTATGCGTCGCGACGTTCTGGTCCCAGTACCAGGTTAACCCCGCGCTTTCCCCCATCATGCCCCGCTTATTCTGGGTGCCGATGTCCGTCCCAGGATTGAACAGGCCCTTGTTTTCATTGACCACCTGGGCTTGCTCGTATTGGTTGAGAATCGCGGTCCAATCGCCATCGGCGGGCGCGCCGTTGTCGGCCATAATCGCCCCGGCGTTGAGATAGGCGAGCCACTTCGCGCTGCCCGTGGACGGACTGAGAATCGCATTGGGACACTTCCAGTACAGGCCGAGGCCGTAGGCATCGACCTTGTTCGAGAGGACGATACTGGTCGGCTCGCCTACGCGCTTGCGCCAGTCATCCATGGACAGGGCCATTTCAAACGATGTAAAGGAGAGTCCCACCTTTTCCTGCTGATCGATGGTGAGCGGCGTGCTCTCTTCCAGATAGTCAGAGGGCGTCATCACCGGGCCGCTGGTCACGGCCAGGCGTGCGGGGAGCCTGACGTTGAGGGTGGGGCCGATCTTACTGCCAGGCTGGGCAAATTCTCTCGAAAACTCATTGTAAATATGCTTCGAAAAGACGCGGTTCGTGTCGAACGCATCGAGGAGCTCGCGAGTCACCATCCCGATTGTCAGGATAGTATTCGTAGGCATAGTGCCACCTCATACGGCAAAATATCATGCATCGACCTCTGAGGCGGCAGAGGAAAGTTGTGGCGGCTGATACAAGGGTTATCGTTGCTTCCACACCGGCAAATTACTGGTGCGTCGTCTGTAGTTCTTATAGTCTTCGGCAGACATGGTATCACTGTACCCAGGCGTCGGCACCGTGCCCTGCCCATTCACCCCAGCAAGCGGCGGCGGTAAGGGTGGTGCGGTAGGAGCCTGGCCGTTCGTCACGGGCACCGGGGTACTCCCTCCAGCAGGCGGGCTGGGGGGCGCCAGGCGTCCGAGTTCCATGAGCATCATCGGCGGCGGCATCTGGAGCAGGCGCTGCACGGTCTCCGGCTGCGCCGCCAGCGTATAGGCCATGGCCACGCCCTCCGGATGGTGCATCAAGACCTGCTGCAAGGGCGACCCGAGAAAGCCGGGACGCGCCACCAGGCCCTGCTGCACGACCGTCTGCCAGCCGGGATGCGCCTCGGTAAAGGCCGCCTCACGGGCTTGCAGCGCCTGTGCGGCCTGCTGCTGCTGCATCTGTTGGTGCTGCATCTGCTGCACCTGCTGCGCTTCGTAGCGGGCGACAGCACGCACGTAGTCCTCGTGACTGGCGTAGGACTCGGCCTGCGGCGGGCCGCTCGGCTGCGGCGTCTGCGGCAACTCGGGCGCGGCGCCCGACAGCATGCGGCTCTGGGCTTCAAGCTGGCCCTGGAGATGGGCCAGTTGCTGCGTCCAGGCGGCTTCGCGTTCGGCATGCCGTTGCTCCGCCGCTTTCAGGCGACGGGTGTGCCGCTTAATCGAGCGCTGCACATAATCCATCGTGGCGACTTCCGGCTCCGGTTCGTCGTCCTCGTCCCCCGGCGGCATGCCACCCGGAGCCGCCTGCTCGGGCGGTTGACCAGCCGGGGTCTCGGAGGGAGGTGCTGATGTCTCCCCGTTGGACGCGAGAGATGCCTCCCCCCCGTCGTTTGCAGCAGCACGCCCGTCTTGGGCTTCGGTGGCGGCGCCTCCCCCACCGTCCCCCTGGGGCGGCGTGTCCCCCAACTGCGTATAGGTGCCACTGTCGGCTAACCGTTCATACACCTCGATGGCCATACGTCCCTACTCCTCGGCAGTCATGCCATTGGCCTGCGTGACGTCAAACTCGGTGGCCGTCTGGGCCAATTTGGCGCCTTCAATGCCATACTTTAAATCGAGTTCCCTAGCCTTTAGCATATTTTCCTGAATGGAGATTTCGTGGTCCCATTTGTAGCGCTGCATGTCGAGCGCTAAGTCACGCGCTTTGTCACTCAGCTGCGTCTTGAGGCGGGCGGCTTCCTGTTCGAGGAGCGCGACCTGCTGCGTCGCGACCTGGCTTTGCTGCTGCATCTGCTGCATCTGCTGCGTGAGGGCCTGGAGTTGTTGCTGCGCCTGCCTCGCTTCGTTCTGTGCCTGCACCAGTTGCGTCTGCGGATTGCCCTGCCCTTCCGTGGCGGCCAGCGCCTCGGGCGGCACCATCGTCTTGAGCCGCGCCGCCAGCTCCTCCGCTTGCGGAATATCGAGCGAGCCGGTGTACAGATCGAGCACATAGGGCGCCACCTGCGGCACCGCGCCGAGCAGGATGCCTAAGCGCTCGTTCATCATCTCGCGTGAGGTGTCATAACTTGGTCCACTTGAAACCACGCACTCATAGCGGCCCTGGCCCAACTGCTGCCCCTGCGGATCTGGCGTCCCATCGGGGAGGCGCTGATTGACCGGCGCTATACTCACATTGCCGTCCTTGCCCACCTGGCGTAGGGCCGTGGCCCCTGGGTACAGGCGCGGTAGGATGTCGAGGATCTGCCGTCCACACGCTTCGATACTCCATGCCAGATTGGCGGTAAAGCCCGCCGTGCTCTGCTCGCCCTCACGCTTGCGGCTGTCGATCGCCGCCCCGCTCTGCTCATTGGAGGGCGCCCCCACGCTGGCCTCATACTGGCCCACGGTGGCCTGAATATCCTGCGCCGCCATCATCGCCGCCTGGGTGATGGCCTGGACGGCGGGCTCGACGGCCTGGCGTTGCGGCGGCGGAATGCCCATCGGTTGCCCGTTCATAAAGGCTTTATACGGCAGATAGGCCAGGTGGGCATCATTGGCCTTGTTCCAGAGGTCCTCATAGCCGCTCACCTGTTCTGCGGCCAGGATAAAGGGCGCTTTCGGCACCAGGGCTATCGCGGCCATCTCGGCGCTGCGGTACGCATCATAGGCGAGCTGCGAGGACGAGGAGGCCTGCACAATGCCGGTGCGCCGCGCCTTGCCGTCGAGGTCCAGGCGGCGGCCTTCGACACGCACCAAAGGAATATGCGATCCCGGCCACGTCGTCTTCTCCAGGATGGCATAGCCGCACATCGTCACGCCGTACACCTTCGGGCAGAGCGTCTCCCGGGTGGGCCAGCCCTCGGGCACCTCGACGCCCGCCATCTTTTCCAGCACCGTGCCATCGGGCATCTGGAAGAGCGTCTTGTTCTCCCACACCTTATAGTAATAGTCGGCGACGCGCACCTGATCCCTCGTCACCCAATCCTGTTGCGGGTACATGGCCCACTGACCTACGTCCACGGGTTGCTTCTGGTACTTGGCGCAGAACGCGGCATGCGTCATTGTGGAGACGAGAAAGGCATAGTCCAGGTCGAGGCCCGCAGGGTGGGTACTTGCCGGGTCACAATACACGGCAAAGCGGTTGTAGATGGGCGCAATAGTGAGCTTCTGCGTAAAGCTGTACTCATTCTCATAGCCGAGCGTGAGGCGGAAAAAGCCCTCGCCGGTGCTAATCGCCTGGGAAAGGGCCGTGGTATACGCGATATCAGCCTGACTCTCGGCCTCGATGGAGCGCAGTTGCCCTTCCAGGATGGTCGCGAGTTGCGGCGTGGCACTCGTGTCCTTGGGGCGCACGCGGATGCCGAGCGGATTGCGGCGGTAACTGTTGATGATCTGATTGTGGTACTGCGCGATCCGGTCGATCACGAGCGACGGTTGCTCCTGGCCGGGGAGCGAGCGTTGTTGCAGCATCCACTGCGGCCAGTGGTCCCCAGCGGCGAACTTCTGCGCCTCATACTGCTGTGCGCGCTCGTCATTTTCCCACTCGCTTGCCTCGTGAAAGCGCACCCGCGCCTCGTGCAAGACGTCCTCATCCGTGCGGGGATCGAGGGCCGTCTTCTGGTCCTGTGTCAGCGGGCGCAGGGTCTGGAGATGTTCAGCCATGAGTCCTCTTTCTGAGCGCACGGCGGCGCTGCCGTTGCATCCCCCGTCCCTTGCGCCAGGCCGCATATCGACGCTGGGGGTTGGCAGGGATCCAGACATCCCACCACAGGCCGTAGCGATTCCATTCGATGCCAAGTGTCCGCTCAGTCAGACACCGTGTGGCCACCCATGCCGGCAAGCAGACCGAGAGATAGACACTCGCAAGCCAGGGCACCTTGAGGACACCAGTCACGGTCTTGTAGGCGCGGCCACCGACCATGGCCGCCGTGCCACCCACGCGGAACGACATCTCCAGGTCACGCCCCCCCAGGTGCCATTCCCCGTGCAGCAGATACCGCCCGCGATGTTCGAGTCCCAGATTACCGTCATGCCAGGCAGACGGATAGAGGCCCGCAAGCCAGTGGAAGCGCAGACGCATGCGTGGCCCTCAGTAACTACTTTTGCTCGCTTTCTTGCGCTTCACCTTCGCAGGCAATGGCTTCGTGGGTGTACTGGCAAACTCTTCGAGCTGCTCAGCGCTCATGTCCACGTCGGTCTTTTTGCCCCGGCGTTTCTTATCCAATTGGACGGCCATAAACGCCTGCTGGGCCTTTGATTTACTAGGCACTGTACGTCTCCTTAGCGAAACCAAAATCCTTGCCTGAGCCCCGTGGGCATCGTCCCTGCCAGGCGCGTCGGGCTATGCACCTGCACCGTCTCCTGTTCCTGGTAGCCTATGGCAAACGTGCGGAGGGCATCCGCCGCGTGACTGGCCCAATCGTGGAGCGGGTGGTCTGTCCAATCCTTGCGCGTCTCGCTCCACTCCCGCCGGTACGCTGCCAGCGCTTGCAGGCCCTCATGACAACGTTCCTGATCGAAGACGAAGCGTGGGAAGAGCATGCGGACCGCCGCAATGCCATCGGCGACACTGCCCTGCGGCACCACCACCCCGGGCTTCAGCCCTAAGCTTTCGGCCAGGGCAAAGCGCGTGCGGCCATCGCTCGAGAAATCGCGCGCCATAATGTCATGCGGCCAATACACGCGGCCCAAGGTATAGGGCTTCTCCTTGATCACCTTGGCATACCACTCGAGGCCATGATCGGAGGCCTCGAGGTAGTCAATCACATGGATCATGCGGCCTACCACTTGCAGAAACCAGATGGCGGTCGCATCGCTCACGCCTAAGTCGAACGCCACATGCACGGGCACGCTCGGGTCGTGGGGCACGCGCGTGATCCGCTGTTCCTCACGGGCCGTGTCGAGGTACGCGCCGTAGTACGACCCCACCAGGGCGCTCTCGAAGCTACATTCGAACTCCTGGGCGTATTGCTCAGGGGCCATCACCTGACGCGCGGCGTCGAGTTCGTCCTGCGGCAGAATGCCTGTGTCGCTGGCGCGGTAGCAGGCCGTGTGCCACCCGGCATCCCCTTGGGCTTGCTGGTACAGATCGTAGAAGTGGTTGTGGCCCATGGGCGTGCCAATGAACGTGGCCCAGCCCTGGCGGTCGGCGAGGGCAGGACGCACAACCTCACTCCAAATACGCGGGCGCATCTGGGCGTACTCATCGAACACGGCGCCATCAAAGTACAGGCCACGGAGAGCGTCCGGGTTATCGGCGCCGAAGATCTGAATACGCCGGTCGCCCATAAGATCGACCCGCAACTCCGCTTCGTTGTGCTTCGTGCCCCGGATGTCCTTCGTCATATGTTTTAACAGGTCCCAGGCAATCACCTTGCCCTGACGGTAGAGGGGGGCGAGATAGGCGAAGCGTGGCGAGCGCTCGGCATGGCAGAAGGCGTCACGAATGAGCAGTTCGAGGGCCAGCACGGTCTTGCCGAAGCGGCGATGACAGACCCACACGTTAAAACGCTGGCGCTCCTCGAAGAGGGCGTATTGCTGCGGGCGCAGGGGGGGCAAGTGGAGCTCAATCACGCGGCGCGTCCTCCTGCTTGCTCATCACGACCTTGACCACCTCGTTCAGCGGGGCGCCGTCCTTGCCGGTCTGTTCGGTGCGCTCGACATAGCCGCGATCCTTGCCGATAGTCTTCAGTGCCAGGGTAATGCCCCAGGCCTCGCCCTTCTGAATAGACTCCCAGAGTTTCAACTCGGCCATATCAAGCAAGGCGCCACGCTCGGCATCCTTCGCGGCTTGGACGGTGGGATGGCGCTCGCAATAGTTCTTAATCGTCGAGACATGGCACCCAAGGCGTTTCGCGGCAAGATACATGAGGCCCTTGGTTTCCTGTAAGGCAGCGATCATTTGGGCTGCCGTGTAATGTTCTTTATCAGCCATAACCAGAAAGTTCAGAAAGTTCAGGTTTTGAGCGCGAGCCAGCCCGCAAAGTTGAGACAGCGCCAGAAACACTCGACCTGGCGAAAGCCGGCATCGCGTAATATCTCTTCATTCCATCGCGCCGTCATCGGCACGAGGATGCCTTCTAAGCTCAGGCGCTTGCGCTCGATTTCCTCGCTCGTATAGCCCTGCTGGCTCTTGAGTCCGTAATACTCCTCGACCCAGAGCGTATTGAAATCGGCCGTGGCCCCGAGAATCTTCTCGACGAGGATCACGGCACCGCCCGGTTGCGTCTGCTGGTATATGCGCTGCACGAGTCCCTGGCGATATTCGAGCGGGAGAAACATCAGCGTCAGGATCGCTAGCGTCAGGGCCTGGATCGTCGGCGGATAGGTCGTGCGTAGATCGGCCTGCTCGATACACACGGGGACCGGCACAAGCGTGCCGTAGGCATCACTGTGCTGGGCCGTGGCAAAGCGCGCGGTGGCCGCCTCAACCATTGGCAGACTCGCATCGAGGCCCGTATAGGTACAGGCCGCGCCGTAGTGCGTCACAAAGGGCGCGAGGGCATCGCCCAGGCTACAGCCAAGATCGAGGATATGATCCCCCGCGTGGACCACGTGAAAGCCGAGGCGCGTGACGAGGGCACGCATGGTGGCCAGTTCGGGAATCGAACGCGCGAGCATATCCTGAAAACAGGCCGTCACGGTCGTATCAAAGGCCCAACGACCATCGGGGAAATGTCCCAGGCTGGTACTCATAGCAAGACCTTCTCGGCAATCGTCCGTGCCAGGTGTGCCATCATCACGGGAGGCACAGCCCGCCCGATGCGCTCCCACTGCTGGGCATACGTGCCGGTGAGCTGAAAATCATCCGGGAAACTACCGAGGCGCTTGAGTTCGGCAATCGAGAAATAGCGTTTTTCGAGGGGATGGACAATCGCCGCCGCAGAGATAAGGCTAGCAGGAGCCGTCATAGTCGGCGATGGTTTATCAAGCGCGGGCTTCTGAAGGCTAAAATACTTCGCGCTCTTCTCGCCAGGCTGCAAGGTATTCCATTCCCGGCCTATCGCATAGCGCGCGATATCGGTTTCGGCTTCGACCAATTCAAGGTTTTGATGGCTTGTCTCTGGCTTGTACGATAAGCCAGCCGAGACCGTGGGCGAAGGCAGATCGGCCTGGCGCCAGGTCGGACCATACTTGCCGCGCACAATCCACGGCAGGGCATCCCGCACGCTATAGCGATACGGCAATGGCTGCGGGAAGGCCGGCGCACGCGGGAGATCGGCCCGCACCCCGACAAAGAAAATGCGCTGCCGCGCCTGCGGGACCCCAAGCCACTGCGCATCAAGCAAGCGCGCTTCAACCGTATAGCCGCAGGCACGCAACCGTGCGAGGATTTGCTTGAAATAGCCCTTGGCCACACCTTTCACGAGACCACTCACATTCTCGGCCACAAAGACTTTGGGCTGGAGGCCTTCGAGCAGCCGCGCATACTCGAAAAAGAGGTCATCCGTGCGTTGCTTCGTATCAGAATAGGCTTTGACCTGGCCCCAGCCCTTCGCCCGCTTGCCGGCCGTCGAGAAGGAGGCGCACGGCGGTGAGCCATCGAGAAGATCAAGCTCGCCAGGCACGAGGTCGCAGGCCGTTAGGATGTCCTGGGGGTCGATCGTGCGGATATCACGCGGGTCAAGGAGCGTTGTCGGATTGTTCGCGCGGTACGTGTGACGCGCGGCCTCGATAAACTCATTGGCCCAGAGGATGCGATAGCCAGCCATGCGATAGCCGAGGCATGAGCCGCCAGCCCCGGCAAAGAGGGAGGCTACACGCAAGCCGTGCCCTGGCACGGCCGCAATCTCGGCCATCGAGGGCACCTGGTACGGTGGCTTATTTGGCCTTTCCAGACCACGCATAGCCGCACTGTGGGCAGCAGTAGTCTGTCGCAAGATCATCATCATAGGCCTGAAAATCTTCCGGCGCGGTCGCCGTATCGAGCACGGGAATGATCCCGTGCCGTTCGCCAAGAGACGTGAGGAGTTGCTGAATACTCGCCTGCCCACTCGTCACGGTCTCGAGGACCGTCGCTAATGCCGCGCGGCTCGCCTCAGCCATGGTGCCGAGCGGGTCATACGTGGCAAGCAGATAGGCCGCTTCGTCATCATCCAGATCCAGCACCAGGCAGGGCCATTCCTGCGCCGGGTCGAGGGACTTGCGCAGATGCCCGTCAATGATACACAGGCCGCCCTGGCGTGGGCTCTCGTAGACAAGGAGCGCAGCAGCAATACCAAGTTCATCAAGCACGCCGCGCATAGCGTCCTGTTGCGCCTGGGGGTGCGTGCGCCAGTTCATCTGGTGGTCTTGCAGATCGCGGGCCGGGATACGGCGCAGGTCGAGGATGCGATCACGCAGGCGCGGCGGTGTGGGAGTACGCGGCATAGAATCTCCCATCCGTACGTCGGGATGGACGACGTACGGCGGGTACTGTAAGAAAGCGAGATCCCTTGATGTAATGTACGGGTAGGAATAGAGTAAGGTGTCCTAATGGTAGGAAGGCATACCTATAGGACATCAAGACATATACTAAAAGTAAGTATATATCTCTCTATCCTACAGTACAGGTGTGAAGATAGACGAGCGTGCGGGGCGTGTCAAGCGCAAAATAGGTCCCTAGCGCCCCTCCTGGATGGTGCGCAGCCGCACCATGACCTCAGCGAGTTGGAACTGGAGCCGTGCCTGGAGCAGCTCCAGCGCCGCCTCCATCGTACGCAGGCGGTCGTCGAGGGTGACGATCTCCTCCAGGGGCGCATGGTTGATCGGGTCATAGCCGACGAAGGCGCACAGGCCGTCAAGGCGGGCCTGGAGGGTGGCGAGGGTGGGGTCAGGCATGGGGCACCGCCTTGGGCTTGCGGCCGCTACGCAAACGGCCTTTCCGTTTGGCATCACGGCAGCGGCGTACCTGCGCCCAAAAGGCATGCTCAAGCGTCTGGAGCGAGGGACATGGTTGTGCTTTAGCCATGCGTCATCTCCTCACACCTGCCAAGGAGATAATCGGTCGAGACGCCGAGACGATCTGCCAACGCGAGCAGGGTATGGGCACGCAGCCCTTTCCCTTTGCCCCGTTCGAGCATATTGAGATTGGGAACAGCCAACTGACACTCGCGTGCCAGCGTGATTTGCGTGATGCCAGCCTTGCGGCGTGCCGTATGCAGCCGTTCACCAAAGCTCGCCATATCGACTGTATGGGGAAGATCGGACATACGCACCTCCTTTAAGAAAAAGTATACTTTTTTCCTAAAAAAAGCGCAAATATCCTATTTTGTGCTTTACTATTTTTCGTAAGTTGACGATAATATATCTAGAACACGACAGCGACTCACGCAAGTGAGGTGCTTCCGAGACAGAGCCTAGGACGACCTAGCCGAGAGGCAGTAGGGGGGCGAAGCGGAAGCCAGAAGGTCAGCAGGTGTGTGCCTGCTCTGATGAGGACGCAAAAGCGTCGAAACCTTCTTCCCGAAAGGAGACGCCCCATGAACCGCACATCTTTCTTCCAGGTCCTGATCCTGACCGAGACTGGCTGGACAAGCAGCCGCTTGTTCGAGAAGCTGACCGCAGCCAGGCGTTACGCGAAGTGGTGTGCCCAGCGGTGGGACACCGCGATCTACGAGGGCGGCGCGGGCGGCCTGAAGGTGGCCGAGTATCCCAAGGGAGTCTAAACAGCGCAGCGGTGGGCCACCCTACACAAGTTACCCACCGCTACCCAACTCGAATCGCATGGAGGACCCGAGTGATGAGCACGATAGCACGACAGACCGCACGCCGCAACGAAGGCGGCCGCTACAGCGCCCGCAGCACCTGGTACGATGCCATTGCCCAGGAGCAGATCGCCCGCATCGAGGCCATGGAAGCGCAGGCGGCAGTGGCAACGCTGGCCAAGGTGGTCGGCGATGCGGTCACGGCGATGCCCGAGGCCGCCCCCCGCATTGCGAAGGCCGCCACGCTGGTGCAGGCCAAAGACGTATGGCCGATGACCGATGGCACGTTCTTGGTGGGCAGCCAGAGCGATACCGAGAAAGCCTACCTCGTCCGGCGCGGCCCCTGGGCCTGCGAGTGCAAGGCCGCGCAGCATCAGGCTGGCCCCTGCAAGCATGCCCTGGCCGCTATGATGACCGTCAAAATGGGCACGGACTACCGCGCCACCTACAACTAACACACCACCGGGGGCTTCGGCCCCTACAAGGAGAGACCCATGCACCAGTTGATCGTGCCAGGAAACGAAGGCCAGGCCATGCGTATGTTCGAGGGCACGTACGTGCTCCCGCTCGACGCCGAGTCAGCGAACTACCGCGAGTGGCTCGTGACCATTGGCGGCACGCAGTACTGCATCATCCATGACCAGGATGAGTGGGTGCTGATGCGCTACGACTCAGACACCGAGCAGTGGGTGGAGACCAGTGTGGATGTGGACACGTTTCTCGCCAGCTACCGCCTGATCTTGGCCAACTAACCACCACAAGGAGCACCCCATGTATACCCCTGATGACCTCGCGTTTCTCACAGCCCAGGCCGACGCGGATGCTGAGGCCGAACTGACGTACCAGCGCATGATGGAGGAGGAGGCCTCCAGGGCCGAGCAGGCCGCAGCCGACGCGGAGGCCGAGGCCGCCTACGCACGCGACGACGCGGCCGCAGCAATCGACCTCTTCTAACGACGCACCGAGGGGCCAGCCGTGGCCCCTCTCCCGCGACGCTCGCCCCCTCCTTATTAAAGTTTTTACTCCAACATAAGTGACACCTTTCTCGAAGATACTATGATACAAATAGTTAGCAAAGTAATATAAATATATAGCAAATATTATAAGTTTTTTCGGGGTCATGCGACAGCAGATTTTGCTTGATGAGGTGACGAGATGGATCTATAAGAGAGGCATACGCATGCCCCAGCCCATCGTTCCAGCGGAGAGGAGAGGTGCGCTCGATGCTCGGCGAACTCTTGTACATTGCCCGCACGCAGGCTGGCCTGACGCAGGCCGAAGCCGCCGACAAAGCCCAGATCACCCAAGGCTATTTGAGTATGATCGAGCGCAACCGCGCGACTCCCAGACCCGATATTCGGACCCGCCTGCAACAGCTCTATGCCATGGATGATGACCAGGTGCAGATCGCCCTCCGCGGTCGGCGCCGGTGCCCCGCGCCATGACCGTGCGGCGCAGCCCGGGCGGCTGCGTAGCCTCGGCCAGGTCTCCCGATACGCAAAGTGTGTATCTTCATACTATCGCCAGTAACTCATTGCAACAGCATGTGTTGGCGTTGCGCCTCGGCGCGTGGTTGCGCCGAGGTTGCGTTTCAGAAGGAGTCTCTATGATCCAATGCTCGATTTGCGGAGAGGACTACTGGCCGAGCGGCCGCTGGCGTGCGGACGTCTGCCAGCCCTGCTTCGACAGCAACTGTGCGGGCTCCCAGGAGTTGCGCGTGGAGGAGAGCGTGCCGCTCACGCCCCGGCAACGGGCGGCGCTGGTGCGTATCCATGAGGTGCAGTCCCGCCAGGAGGACGCTGATGCCCTATGACGAGGCCTGGCTCCAGAGCGTGCTTCAGGCGGGCCAGGTGCGCCTGGTCGACGGTGCCCCGCCGGCGATGCCTGCCCTGTCAGAAAAGGCGTTTATGGGCGCCGTGGTGCGTCTGGCGCGGCAGCAGGGGTGGTATCCGTACCACACCACCGACTCGCGCCGCAGCCCCTCGGGGTATCCCGATCTGACGCTGGTGCATCCCACGCGGCAGGTGGCGCTCTGGGCCGAGCTCAAGGTGCCCGGAGGCGTGCTGACGCTGCAACAGGCGCACTGGCTCAAGGCACTGGGTGAGGTCGAGCGCACCGAGGCGCATCTGTGGATGCCAGAGGATATGGAGGAGATACGGAGGCGCCTGACATGAAAAATCGGCCACAGCGCTCGCGCTACACGCCTGGTTACGCGGGCAAATCGCCGCGCCACATCACGGTAAGCCAGGATAGGGACGGGTATTGGCATGCCACCGTGTGGCAGCGGGGGCCGCTCCGGTGCCTCTATAGTACTGGCCCGCACGCCGATCAGCGCGAGGCGCATACGGCCGTGCAGCAGTGGGTCCGCGTCCAGGGATGGCACAGGCCGTAGAAGGGAGGGCCCCCGTGGCAAGATCGCTTGAGATTGCCTGTTGCGGGATATTTCAGCACGTCGACCGCGTGCCGTGGACCTGCCCAATCTGCCAGATGACACACCTGGGCGCGGCCCCGCCGACGTTTGCCTACCAGGTGCACATCCAGTGGGATGAGCTCCGGCAAGCCATCGACGCGCTGCAGACGGAGATTGATACGCGGGTCGCCACGATCAAGCGCCTGGAAGCGCAGCAGGCGCTGCTGATGCAGTACCTCGACCTGGAGGACGAGTAGTGGAAGAAACACGCTTTCTGGCCTTACAGACCGTGATCCCTTGTGACTTTACCCGCGCCACAGGCGGCATGCGTTTTCCCGTGCGCGGACGAGATATTCAAATGTTTGTTGGGTCCACAAAGAATTATAGTAGTTGGGTTAAGGACCAAATTGAACGTGCGGGGCTTCTTGAAACGCAAGACTTTATTTTGCTTACCGAAAAAGGTAAGCAAAAAGAGGCCAGGGGTGGGCATAATAGGAGCGAATACTACTATACCATTGATGCCGCAAAAAAAATCTGCATGATAGCGAGTACCCCCAAAGGGAATGAGGTCCGCGAATACTTCTTGGAGTGTGAACGCCGTGCTGGCCTCGGCGGAGCCCTTGATGAGTATGATGTCCTGCATCAATTAGTGGACAAAGCGAGAACGACGGACAGGAAGATGGCCGTTCTCAGCAAAAATGTGGCGGGACTCACTGATCGTGTCACGGTGCTTGAAGTCGCGCGGGTTGAGGACGTACAGAGCTATACCTTCGCCATAACAACCATCAGGCATGATGTCGAGACTGAGCGTACCGAACGCTTACGATCAGAACAGCGCGAGGCACGCCGCCGCCGGAATCAGCACCTGTATTACAAACAAGTGCGGTTCCCCAATCATGTGACTGCCGCCTTTCAATCACTCTGGCCTGGCCAGGACTGCATGATGCCAGGATGTACCGAAACCAACATTATCCGCCATAAATGCTTTCAGTGGGACCATGTGCACCCCTCAGCCAAAGGTGGCCCCAATACCATCGAGAACATTGGCCTGATTTGTCAGTGGTGTAACGGCAAGAAACGGGATCGCCTCATTCCCGATTATCGGCCCATTGCGCTCGTCCGTGCCCTGCAGGCGCAGGCGGAGGCGTGGGCGGCAGAAGATGCTGCCAAGGCTGCCGCAGCACAGCAGGCCCAATTATCGTTCCTCGATTCCTGTCTTGAGTAACGCAGCGAGGATGCCCCATGACCAAATACTGCTATGCCTGTCGCCGCACGCTCCCCCTGGAGGCCTTTGCCCGCCACCGGGGGCGCGGGGACGGGTACCAGTCCTCGTGCCGCGTGTGCAAGTCCTACGAGCAACGCAAGCGCTACGCCGCCAAACGCGGGTATCTGTGGATCGAGCGCGAGCGGCGGATGATGCGGCCGTGGCCCCCGGCGCCGAGAGGAGAAAGCGATGCGACCAGCTCGTAACAATGAAGTGGCGGACCTCACGGCATGAGGGATACCCATGCGGCTGCAGACGGCACACGAGTATTTCCGCATGAAGGCGATGGCGCTGTGGGGCGCACGGGTCGAGTTCGCCGCCTGGGATACCTGGGAGTCCCTAGCCGACCGATTCGAAGGGCGGCTCGGGCACCACATCTGGCATCCGGTGCATTGGGAGACGCGACCGCCCCGCAGTGATTAGGCAGACTGCCGGCGGCGCTGGCGTTCCTCGATCAGGAGGGCACGCACCAGAGCCGACGCATCTTCTGGTTGCGCCGCGAGCCACGCTTTCAACTCAGGCGTGACCTGCACATGCACCTGTTCTTTCAGGCCTTTGTTTTTGGGACCGCGCTTTTTTCTGGGGGACAGTGTGTTCGTTTCCATGCCAATAAGTGTAGCACAGATATCCAATGATTGTACAAGTGTAGAATTAATTTGTATAATGAATTTACACAAGGAACACGGCCTTGTGCATCCACATATCTTCTATCGAAGGGAAGGAGAGGGCCATGGAGTGTTTGACCGACAAGCGCCGCACGTACACCTTTTACGTTGATGATGCGGTGCTCGATGTCTTTGGGCCGAAGATCGGGGCCTACGGGATCGCGGTCTATACGCTCCTGGCGCGCCATGCCAAGCATAAACAGTGTTTCCCATCCTACCGTCACATCCAGAAACAGCTTGGGCTGAGTCGTCAAACTGTGTGGCGCACGCTCGAACTGCTCGTGAAGGAGGGACTGATCAGTCGCGAGCAACGCAGTTCAGCGCATGGGGATAATGATAGCAACCTCTATACCCTGCTTGACCTCTCAGAGCACCATACCCATGGGGGTGGTTCCTCACAGGAACCACCTAGTTCCTCACAGGAACTACCTGGTACCCCTGAGGAACCAGGGGTAGTTCCTCACAGGAACCAGGGTAGTTCCTCACAGGAACCCGAAGGAATCTCTCTTAAGGAATCTCAATTGAAGGATCCGGATCCCCCCATAGTCCCCCCAGGGGGGGGAGTGGCGATAGCTGAGAAGACATTGGCTACGCCACGGGTGAAGAAAAAGACCGGATACCCCACGGCCCCCGAGGCCCAGGCTACCCTGCGGACGCTGGTGTTTGACGCGGCCTTCGATGCCTGGGTGCGCGACAAAGGGTTAACGCTCGACCTCAGCGCCGAGTGGGAGCGCTTTACGGGCTATGGCCTGGCCCACGGCAAGGAATACGCCGACTGGCGGCATGCCTTCATGAACTGGCTGACGTCGCCGTATCAACCAAAGGCCACGCACACGGTGGGGACCTCGAAAACCATGTCGAAAGAGGCGTTTATCGCGGAAGCGGAAAAATGGAAAGGACGGCTATGACCCTCGGTGATGTCAATGAGCTGGCTGACTTGATGCAGGCGCTCTATGGCGAGCGCTTCCCCGGGATGACCCCGGCGATGGCGGAAATCTGGCGCGAGGACCTCACCCACCTGGACCCAGGCGTGGTCCGGACGGCGCTGCGGCGCTGGGTGCGCTTCCACGCCGACAAAGCCCCGAGTCTGGATCAGCTCTGCGAACAGGTGGAGCTGGTGCAGGAGGACGAGCGCCAGCGGAAGCGCAGCGGCAGTAGCACGAAAAGCTACGTCGACGTGCTGAAGGACCTGGCGGCCCGCGAAGCCTCGACCCCGGAGCGCACCGCCGCCGATGCCACGTATGCGCATTACATGGTGCTGCTGGGCGAACGCTCCATCGCGCCCTGGACGGATGAGATAGGGGTGCGCCACGAGAAGATGACCCAGGAGCAGCGCGGCGATCAGTGCTACGTGTGGGCAGAACAGGTGCGCCCGACGCAGCCCGACCTGGCGAAGGACCTGGAAGCGGCTGGACGCCAGTTTTTACTGACACTGCCCCTGGAATTTGGTGACTAGAGGGAAGAATTAGTGTATAATTATTTTACGTGTAATTCATGAGTACCGAGCGAACGGACCTCCTCCGTGCCTGGTGGAAGTCCGTTCTTGCGAGACAACCCTCTCCCCGTTCACAGGAGCATGGTCCAATGACAGTAACAGTATTGCCGGAAGTGATGCAAGATATGGCTGACAGCGCCTATCGCCAACAGGTGTATATCGTGGCCGAGACGCAGATGCACACGGCCCCCTGGCTCTTTGAGGATGAGGGCTGGGAGAAGTCGCGCCTCAAGGCCGCCATCGAGCTGGTGTGTGCGGGCGCCATCACGCCCACCGATGACGGATGGACGGTGCAGGGGAGTGAGCGCAGCACCGTCTACGCCATCCCTCGGTCCACCATGCAATGCCCGTGTAAGGCCGCGCAGCACGCCAGGAAAAGCCAGGTGTGTAAGCACCGCGTGGCCGTGGAGTTGTGCATCCGTGTGCAGCAAGCCTATCCCGAGACGCCCGCGTTACACGGCAGCCAGGTGCTCGGCAGTGACCAGGACCCCGATGACGAGGCCATCGGCAACGCCTGCACTGGAGCCCCATCCAGTGGCTACCCCGTGGATGACGAGACGCTGCCGCTGCCCTTACCGCCGACCACCGTCGAGGAACGCCTTGCGGCTGCCGTCGACCAGTGTGTCACCCACGCCCTCCAGGAGGACCGTATGCCTGATGACGATGATGGATACATCCCCGAACCAGAACGTGTCTCTACGGCCATCCTGGAGCCTCCAGTGGCCACGCGCGCACTGACCCCCGTGGCGCAGGAGGATGACCTCGAGCAGGCGTTGACCCGCTGGACGGCCCAACGCCAGATCGTGCAACGCTTCCTCAAGCACCAACTCATCGCCGGGACGGACTATTATCAACTCCGCATTGGCAAGGGGGAGACGAAGCCCTCCCTCAGTAAAGCTGGCGCGGAGAAGGTGCTCTCCTGGCTGAAATGGAGCGCCAGCTTTACCCCTGATACGGGCACCTGGGAAATGCTCGGGCGGCCCACCAACCTCGTCTGCTATGTCTGCCATCTGCATACGCGCTCGGGCGACGTGGTGGGCGAAGGGCGCGGGGCCAGGAGTGTCACCAAGGACAACGGGGACATCAATAAGGCGATCAAAATGGCGGAGAAGTCCTCGATGGTGTCCGCCGTGCTACGCACCGGGGCGCTCAGCGATTGCTTTACGCAAGATCTCGAGGACATGCAGGAGCCCGAACCGGCGAAGGCCACCGCGCCCGCGAAGGCCACGGCTGCGGACTTGCGGCAGCGCATCTGGACGAAGGTGCAGGAGCTGGCGCCCGACGTGAAGACCCGTGAGGCCGTCGAGGCGTACATCAAGGAACATACGGGCATGACCCTGCACCCGGACCTGTACGAGGCGATTGCGAAACGCTTATACGAGGAGGGACGCTGATGAGCTGGAGTGAACAGGTCTGCCGCTGGAGCCTGGCGTATGGCTTTGTCGATTGGCATTGGCGCTATAGCTGGCGCACGCCTGCCGGGTGGAAAAGCGCCTTGCATGACTATGCCCGGGCGCTGGGTCTCGATCCTGAGGAGGGACGCTGATGTCCCTCGCCCTCGCCCTCTTTGCCGACCTCTGCACCGTCGGCAATGCCCTCGAGCGTTTACGCGATACTTACGCGCCGATGACCGATCAGTGGCTCTGGCACACGGAGGTCCTCGGCCTGCTCGATGAGGCGATTGATACGTTGGTACGCAGCCAGGGGCTGGGAGGTGCAGACGATGCCTGAGCGCCCGTGTACCACCATGAAAGGAGCCGTAAATTGCACGCCCAACCAGCTCGCACGCTTCATCTCTTCGCTGGATGCGGCGGGAGTCTCTTATCCGACCTCCTCCTCGGCCACAGGCCTGTGTGCGCCGTCGAGATCGACCCCTACTGCCAGCGGGTGCTCCTGCAACGCCAGGCCGATGGATGCCTGCCCTGGTTCCCCCTCTTTGGCGACGTACGGCAGTTCGACGGCCATCCCTGGCACGGGCATGTCGATGTCGTCAGTGCCGGCTTCCCCTGTCAGCCCTGGAGTGTCGCCGGAAAGCGCCAGGGAGAACAGGATGCGCGCAACCTCTGGCCTGACACCTACCGGATTATTTGTGAGGTACGACCCCGCTACGTGTTGCTGGAACAAGTCCCAAATATCCTTGTTCACCCGTACTTTGGAACCCTACTCGGGGACGTGGCCCGCGCACGGTATGATGCGGTCTGGACAGTGCTGGGCGCTCACGACGTGGGTGCTCCCCATCGCAGGAAGCGCCTCTGGATATTCCTGGCCGACGCCGAATGCGCAGGGCGGGACAGGATATATGAGTGGCAGCAACCGGGACACCTGGCGACCGACCCTGGAGGGGGCTGTCCACATGAGCCCGTGCGGGCCACCGCCAGCGATCACCGCAGACGAGTACCGAGGGAAGGGGCGGAAAGCAGCGCAGAGGTGGCCGACACCGGACGCCAGCGACTGGAAGCAGGACGGACTGAAGGCCAGCCAGCGCCGCCTGGATCTGTACAGCACATGCAGCCTGAATGCGGCCGTCAGGATGTGGCCGACGCCGACTGCCCACACGCAGGGCGATTGGCAGACATATATCCAGCAGCATTTCTCTGCCGAGACCAGGAAGGAGTGGATTGCAGAGGGCAACCC
>Ga0247830_10000061_pt1 | contig 29471 bp, 24 predicted proteins | sample 12C_Control_Day5_FD_207766 | JGI IMG/M metagenome (GOLD analysis project Ga0247830, IMG submission 207766) | Soil microbial communities from agricultural site in Penn Yan, New York, United States - 12C_Control_Day5 | ecosystem: Environmental > Terrestrial > Soil > Agricultural land | place...
GCGGGACGAGCGTTGGGAAGCTGCAGACGCTCGGCGCGACCATCGGCGATGACGGCCTGCCTGAGCGGGCCGCCTTCGATGGGCCGGCGACCACGTCCTTCCATCGCCAGCTCGCGCGCCCTGATGCGCGCAAGCGTCGCGTAGAGATCGGCGTGCACGTAGTAGCGAGACGAGTCGTTCTTGTCGCGCGCGACAACGCGAAGGCTCGAGCCCGCCGTCAGCAGATTGCGCACCGGCCGAAGGTGCTGCTGGTCGACCTCGTTGAGGAAGATCTCGGACGTGAACCCACGGATCTCGTCGATCGGATGCAGGTGTTGCAGGACGGCGTCCGACGTGTCCAGGACGTAGGGCATCAGCGCCTCGCGGATGCGCTTCTCCAGTCGATCGAGGCCCAATCCGCGTTCGGTCTCCTCGGGCTTCCTCTTGAGCTCGCGCTTGATTATGTCGGAAAGGAAGGTGTGCAGCTCGGCGCGTACGAGGTAGTGCCCATGCGCGTCGGTTTCCCGCACTGCCCCAATGGTCGCGCCGGCATTCAATACATCGCGGACCTGCGATGCGCTCTCGGGGTCGAGCTCGTAGAGCCTGACCTCGTTGGTGAAGCCGTCGATAGGCTGCCGTGGATGCATCGCAGACAGCGTCGTGCGCGCATTCTTGAACGTATCGGGCAGCAGCGCCGCCTCGATGATGGCCTCGAGCTGATGTGCGCTCCTCGCCTTCGGGCTCGGCACGTCGGAGAGCGGCGAGCGCAGCGCCTGGGCGCCGAACAGGCCCGACATGAACACCAACGCGTCGACGCCGATCGCCAGCACCAGCGACAGGTAGGCGAGCCGGTTGCCGTCGAGGAACGCATTCCATGTCACGACGAAGCGGTGAGCCTTGTCGTCGCGGTTCATGTCGATGCCGGAGAGCCTCGCACCGACGTCGGCCGAGTCCTTGCTGATGAGGCCGGAGTCCTGCAGGCACTTGCGGCCGAACGCCAGCAGGCCGTCTGTCGTGCTGAGCTTGGCGATCTTGTCGCCGCCGGCGCAGTTCGTCTGGAACGCGGCAATGCCGGCGTTGAGGGCGAAGACGCGGGCCGCCGCCTCTGCCGCCTGCTTGGGGTCGCAGTCGATGCCCCGCGCGCTTTCCCTGACCGCCGGCGCGTTCAGCATCGCCGTCGCCAGCTGCGTGCACTGCAACTGCAGGGCGCCGAGCCGCTCGGTGTCGGGCTGCTGGCGGAACGCTGCGCGTGCGCGCTCGAAGGCCGGCAGCACGCGCGCGGGATCGACCTTGCCGGCGTCGTCGTCGGCGCTGACGGCCTCCGCGGCCTTGATGCGCTGCTCGGCGGTCGACGCCTCGCCCTTGAGCTTGGCCAGGTCGCCGTCGATGGTCGATAGCTCGCGCTCGATGTGGGCGATGCGCGTCTCGACGGCGGTCAGCCGCTTCTTGGCGTCGTTGGTCCGCTCCTGCTTGATCTTGTACTGATCCTGCAGGGTCGCAAGCTCGGCCTGGCGCTGGCGATACACGGGCCCCTTGCCCTGCTTCAGCGTGCCCTCCACGCCGCGGTCCTCGGCGAGCCCCTCCACGCGCTTGGCGTCGATCTCCCGGGCCTTGGCGTCGAGCTCGCTCTGGTGCTGGCCGTACTCGGCTGCCAGCGTCGGACGCTCGACCTTGAGCCGGGACAGCTCCTCGGCGAGCGACACCTTTTTTCCCGCCAGCCCCGCCTGTCCGCTCTGCGCGGTTGCCACGCGCTCCTGCTGCTGGGCGATGGCGCGGCGGCGCTCCTCCATCCGCTGCACGAAGTACTTCTCGATCTCGCCCTGGGCGCCCTGGGCCGTCTGGCCGAGGCTGGTCAGCTGCTTGTCGTAGGCCTTCCAGCCCTCGGTATCGAACAGGCGCTCGGCCTCCTCGATCTGGCGCTTCTGGGTCAGCGCGCCGATGTCGGAGATGACGCCGCCGATCTGGTTGGTGGTGCGGATCTCGGCGGCGCGCTTTCTCGCCTCGGACGGGAAGATCGCGTTGAAGTGGGAGTCGAAAGAGAAGAACACCGAGGCCGCCATGGAGGCCAGGAACATCACCCACAGCACGGCATTCTTGACGATCAGGCGCAGGCTCTGCACGTAGGGCGTGGAAATGTCGCCGCCGCGCCGGAAGCCGAACGCCAGCATGGCGACGAGCACCAGCGCCAGCAGGAAGTACATGGCGACATCGGCGAAGCGCCCCATGTCGGCCTTGATGCTGCCGCTGCTGGTGAGGCTCACGGCGTTCGCTTGCTGCAGCGTCCAGTAGAAGACGAGGCCGATGAACGCGACGCCGAGCAGCATGCCCACGCTCGCATCGACCAGCCGCACGCGCCGTCCCTCGGAGTTGCGCTGGTTCATGCCGACGGCAAAGCTCTCGCCGATGAGCCAGGCGACGATCAGCATCACGCCCTGGATGCCGAAGGAGATGAACACCGACAGCAGCGGCGCGCTCGTGAAATTGCGCAGGCCGTCGAAGGTCGTGTAGCCGGAGGCGAGAGACAGCGCGATGCCGGTGGAGGCGAGCAGGGTGAGCTGCCAGTTGTCGGTCAGCGCCTTCTGGATGCCATGGCGGATGGGGTTGTTCTTGCCGAAAAGCAGGAGAATGGCAAAGCCGGCGAGAATGAAAGGGTAGTACTGGGTTGCGAAGGCGACAATGCCATCAAGCGCCGCCTTGATATCAAATCCCATCTCGCTCAGCCTCCGAGCCCGCCCTCGACTTGCCTTTAGTCTCCTGCCCCAGCATAGGGCAGGCAAAATGAACGCGAGTGGTACGGGGAAGCATTGCAGCCGTGCGGCCGCCGTAGCCACGCGCGAGAGCCGGAAGACGCCGCAAGACCTGCTTCTCCGACTCCAGAATGGACCGTCAAGCCGGCCCTTTGTCGGCGCCATTGCGGCATTTTATGGTGTGCGAGCATAACCGTTGCACAAGCGCCCCCGCCCGCGCTTTCGCGCAGGGCCGCCAACGCCAAATCGGCAGGGGTCGGGCCAGCCCACGCGGCCATATAGGCATGGGTGGCTCGACGCCGAAAGCGGCGTCAGGGTGAAATTTTGTTAACCTTGAGGCGCTGGCGAGCGTGGTGCTCGCTTCAGCGGCGGAATGCCCCCAAGGCGCGCTCGTGGTGCGCGACAGAGTCGGGGCTGAAGCAGCAGAAGATCACCCGCGAGAATTGTGGCGCGGCCTGGAGCCGGCCGGCGACGGTCGCCACGGCGATCTCGGCAGCGCGGTCGACAGGAAAGCCGTAGACGCCCGTCGATATGGCCGGAAAGGCCAGCGAGCTCACGGCATGTGCCTCGGCAAGCGACAGCGAGCTCGCGTAGGCCGATGCCAGCAGCTCCTCCTCCCGCGCGTCCCCGCCCCGCCAGACCGGGCCGACGGTGTGGATGACATGGCGGGCCTTGAGGCGGTAGCCGCGCGTGATCCTGGCCTCGCCCGTCTTGCAGCCACCGAGCGTGCGGCACTCCACGACCAGCTCCGGGCCCGCGGCGCGATGAATCGCGCCGTCCACGCCGCCGCCGCCTAGCAGCGTGGTGTTGGCGGCGTTGACGATGGCGTCGACGTCGAGCGTGGTGATGTCGGCTTGCAGGATCTCGATGCGATGCGGCATGGACGCAGACCTCATTGCCGGGCCTGAGCAACCAGCGCCTACAGGGCCCCGGTCGGTTCCGCCGTCTGCTTCGGCGCGATGTCGAGATCGGCCAGAACCTGGGAACGGCAGAGCCGCGCGTAGGCGCCGTCGGCCGCGATCAGATCGCCGTGGGTGCCCACCTCGACCAGGCGTCCGGCATCCATCACGCAGATGAGGTCGGCGCGCTGCACGGTGGAGAGCCGGTGGGCGATGACGAGCGTGGTGCGGTTCTTCGTGAATTTCGCGAGCGCCTGCTGCACCAGCCGCTCCGATTCGGTGTCGAGCGCGCTCGTGGCCTCGTCGAGCAGCAGGATCGGCGCATCCTTGAGGATCGCCCGGGCGAGCGCCAGGCGCTGGCGCTGGCCGCCCGACAGCCGCAAGCCGCTGTCGCCGACCATGGTGTCGTAGCCCTGCGGCTGGGCGATGATGAACTCGTGCGCCGCTGCCGCCTCGGCAGCGGCAATGATCTCCGCGTCGCTGGCGCCGAGCCGGCCGAGCGCGATGTTGTTGCGGATCGTGTCGTCGAACAGCGTCAGCTCCTGGCTGACGATGGCGATCGACTTGCGCAGCGTGTCGAGCGTCACGTCGCGCACGTCCTGCCCGTCGATGAGGATGCGGCCGCTGTCGACGTCGAAGAGCCGCGGCACCAGGTTGATGATCGTCGACTTGCCGGCGCCGGAGCGGCCGACGAGCGCCGCGGTCTTGCCGCCAGGCACAGTCAGCGAGAAATTCCTGACGGCAAGCCCACCCGCTGCCGAGCTGTATCCGAACACGACGTTGTCGAACACGACCGTGCCCGATGCGACCGCGAGCGGACGCGCATTCGGCCGGTCGACGATCTTCGGCTTCTCGTCGAGGAGCTCGTAGACGCGCTCGGCGGCGGCGAGCCCTTCGAGCGTGCTGTTCGTCACGTTGCCCAGGGACTTGATGGGTTGGGCCGCCAGCAGCAGCGCCGTGACGAAGCCCATGAAGTCGCCGACCGTGCTGATGCCGGCGGCGATGCGCCAGTAGGCGAAGGCGACGACGCCGGCGATGGTGACGCCCGCCAATGCCTCCAGAGCCGGGCCGGTGCGGCCCCGCGCGCGCACCGCCTTCATGCGCAGCTGGTAGATCTGCTCGAAATTGCGGTTGAGCCGTTCGGTCGCATAGTCCTCGAGCCGGAACGCCTTGATCAGGCGCGCGCCGGCGAGCTTCTCGGTCAGCCGCGAGGTCATGTCGCCGAGCTCGGCCTGGGTGCGACGCGCCACCGAGCGCAGCCGCTTGCCGATGCTCGCGACCGGCAGCACCGCCAGGGGAAAGATGCCGATCACGATCAGCGTCATCATCCAGTCCAGATAGAGCATGACGCCGAACACCGAGATCACCGACAGGACGTCCCTGGCAAATGTGATGATGGACACCTGGGAGGCCTGCTGGATCACCGCGAGGTCGTTGGTGAGGCGCGAGACGAGGTGTCCGGTGGTCTCGCGCATCAGGCGCGCGTAGTCGGAGTTGATCAGATGCGCGAAGGCCGCCTTCTGGATGTCGGTCGTCATGCGCATGACGATACGCGCCGCCGTCACCTGCTGCAGGTAGAGGAACAGGCTGCGCATGCTGGTGACGCCGATGATGGCGGCGATCACCCAGGGCAGAACACCGCTTTCGGCCTTCATCAGCGAATCGAAGGAATGCTTGATGATGAGCGGATAGCCGCCGGTGCTGGCCGCGAGCCCCGCGGTGAACAGCAGCGCGACCAGGACCTTGCGCCAGCGCGGCAACAGCCAGTCGGCGGCAAAGCGCCGCAGAGTGCCCTGCGCTCGCGCGTCGAGCGCGAACGGGTGAAGCGTCTTGCGCGGCGATTTGGAGCTCTTGTCCAAGGCTCTCCGGATCGGAAATGCGCGTTTCACTCCGGCACGTCCATATCAGGTCGTGCGTCCGGAAGCCACCGCTTGACGGCCCACGCCGGTGCGGCCTGTCGGCAACGTCCGGAGCGTCAAGCACGCGGAGGCGTGGCAGCGGGGTCGAGCAGCCTGTGGATGTGGACGATGAAGTAGCGCATCTGCGCATTGTCGACGGTCTTCTGCGCGACGGCCTTCCAGGCTTTGTGCGCCTCGGCGTAGTTGGGATACATGCCGACGATGTCGAGCTGGTCGAGATTGGCAAATTCGATATCGGCGAGCGATTTGAGCTCGCCGCCGAATACGAGATGCAGGAGCTGTTTGGGTGCCCGGTTGGCGGCGTCTGCGGCAGCCATGGTCGCAATCCTCCGTTGGATTGGAGACGAAACCGAAGGCCTCATTTACTCTCCTGCTTAAGCGTATCGGAAGCCTTTTGTGGCAATGTCCTCTGCAAGGCCGCGCGCACAGACGGCTCAGGAGTTAGCAGACTCGGGCGAGGGCGCGCGGCGATACAGCGACAAGCTGGTATCGCCGCGCGTTCGCTCCGCCGCCCTCTGCGAAGCCGTTGAGCGCTTTGCCGCCTCAATGGGCGGAAACGAGCGCGGCGAGGCCCATGTCGGCCGCAAGCCCCAGGAACAGTGCCCAGCCCACGAGCTGATTGGACCTGAAGCGGGCAAGGCAGTTGCGCGTATCCGCAATGTCGAGCGTCGCCACCTGCCAGCCGAGCTGAAGCGCAGCAAGCCCAAGGGCGATCAGGAACACGATCCCCGCGCCGGCGAGAACGCCAGCCAACCCCCACAGCAAGACGGCGCCGGCATAGAATGCGACAAGCCAGCGCTGCGTGGCGGCGCCGAACCTGAGCGCCGTCGACTTGAGCCCGACTGCCAGGTCGTCATCCTTGTCCTGGTGCGCGTAGATCGTGTCGTAGCCGATGGTCCACAGCACGCACCCCGCGTAAAGCACGACCGGCGCGAGCGACAATGATCCCGTGACCGCTGCCCAGCCGACGAGCGCGCCCCACTTGAAGGTGAGGCCCAGCACGAGCTGCGGCCAGTAGGTGAACCGCTTGGCGAAGGGATAGACGGCGATGAGCAGGAGCGACGAGGCTCCCAGCACGATCGTGAACGCATTGAGCTGGACCAGGATCGCGAGCCCGGCGAGGCACAGGAGGATGAGGAACACCCACGCCTGCGCCACGCTCACCTGACCCGATGGGATCGGCCGCGCCGCCGTGCGCGCCACGCTCGCATCGTAGTCCCTGTCGACGATGTCGTTATAGGTGCAGCCGGCCCCGCGCATGATGAAGGCACCCGCCAGGAACAACCCGACAAGGAACGGGCTCGGATACGCCCGCCCCAGCGACAGCTCGGCAAGCGCCTGCCCCCACCAGCACGGGAACAGCAGCAGCCACGCTCCGATCGGACGATCGAAACGCGCCAGACGCAGGTAGGGCTTCCACGCCGCTGGAGCCAGCCGATCGACCCAGTTGCCGGGCGGAGCATCCGGCACTATGCGTGGTTGGGTGGGCGTAGCGGTCATGACGTTGGTCCAGCCTACCCACAAGCCAGCCTGTCGTCGCGGTGCTTGTAGACCCGAGATGACGCAAATCAAAACCCGAGCACGGCCGGCAGCTCGGCGAGCGAGGCAACCGTGTGCTGCGGCGCGCCGCCGTCGGCAACCTTTGCGGCGGAATGGATGCGCTTGTGCCCGGGCCGCTCGACCATCACGCTGACCCAGCCCCGTGCGTTGGGCACGACGAAGTCCTTGGACGGGTTGTCGCCCACGTAGACGAGCCGCCGGGCGCCCGCGCCCAGCGCCCGCTCGACGCGCTCGTAGCTCTCCGGATGCGGCTTGGAGAACTCCCGACCGCCGAGCGCGTGCGTGTAGACGATCTCCTGGAACCTGGGGGCGATGCCGAGCGCCGCCACCTTGCGCGCCTGCATCGCGTGCGTGCCGTCGGTGATCATGCCGAGCCTGGCCTTGTCGGCGAAATGCGACAGCGCCCAGGCGGCATCCTCGAACAGGACAAGCTGCGGCTCGTGGTTGCGGTAGGCCTCGAGCAGGCCTGCCAGCTGCTCCGGCGTGTGCGAGGGCGCCTTCTCGGCGAGCGCGATGGTGAAGAGCTTGCCGAGATGGCCGTCGTCGAGGAGACGCGTCATCTCGGCGTCGAGCCCGTCGATGCCGAGCTCGGCGGCGGCCCAGCGGCCGGCTGCCCGAAAGCCCGACAGCGCAAACTCGCGCTCGGGATAGAGCGTGTCGTCGAGGTCGAACACTAGGACGAGATCGCTCATGACACGTGCTGCGTTGCCGGCTGCCGCAGGACGTGCAGGTGCCATATCGCCACTCCGAACACGGCTGCTGCCCCTGCCTGATGAGCAAGGCCCAGCGCCAGCGGCACCTGCGCCAGCAGGGTCCAGACGCCGAGCGCCGCCTGCGCGACTACGGCGACCGCAAGCACCTTGGCGGACGTGGCTCCAGCCAGCTCCTCCCGCAGCCTCCACGCGTGCCACATGACTGCAGCCGTGAGCACATAAGCGACCATGCGGTGACTGAACTGCACGGTCATCGCATTCTCGAACAGGTTCAGATACCAGGGTTGCATGATGCCGAGGCCGTCGGGGATCAACTGCCCGTCCATGAGGGGCCACGTATTGTAGCCGGAACCCGCCTTGAGTCCCGCCACAAGGCCACCGAGCAGGATCTGCAGGAACATCAATGCAAGGATCGCTACCGCGGCACGAGCCTGCGGCGACCAGCCTGCGGCGTGCCGCTCCGTGGTCGGGCCCAGCGACAACGCCACCCACAACAGCGCGCCGAAGATCAGGATCGCGAGCCCCAGATGCAGCGCAAGCCGGTACTGGCTGACGTCGATGCGCGTGGCGAGGCCGGAGCTCACCATGTACCAGCCAAGCGCGCCCTGCAGCGCGCCCAACGCGAAGATGCCGGCGAGCCTTCCCGACATCGCGCGCGGGATCTGCCCTGTCGCCAGAAAGTACAGGAACGGCACCAGGAACACGACGCCGATCAGCCGCCCGAGAAAGCGATGGGTCCATTCCCACCAGTAGATGAACTTGAACGCTTCCAGGCTCATGCCGCGGTTGACGTGCTGGTACTGCGGGATCTCGCGGTACTTGGCGAAGGCCTGCTGCCAATCGGCTTCGGTCAGCGGCGGCACGGCGCCCATGATCGGCTGCCACTCGGTGATGGAGAGGCCGGAGCCCGTCAGCCGCGTGGCCCCGCCGATGCTCACCATCAGGAACACGAGGGCCGCCACCGCGTAGAGCCAGATGCGCACGCGAGCGAAATTGCGATCCGCGCAGGGGCCGGTTTCGACAAGGGTCTCGAGTTGCGCCATCACGAGAATACTTAGCCGTTCGCGCGCCGATTTCCATGCGGCGTGAACAGCAGCGGACAACCGCGGTGCAGCACGCAGGATCGGACATCCTGCAAAGGTGTTTGCAAATATACCTTTGCCACCTTGTAGCCGCGAGAATCGTATAGTTTTTGGGCGAATCAGAGGGTGCGCGTGGCAAATCTCCCCAGCCAATCAAGAGCGAGCCAACATGTTATTCAACAACAGGAAGCCGGACGAGCCCGTTGCGAAAGGCGGCACAACCCTGGTCAGGGACCCGCTCGCAGCCATCTCCGCTTCACCTCCTTCCTTGCAGACCCGCCCGGCCATCGGCGGCGCACCGGCCCGCTGCGTCATCGACGCTGGCCTCGTGATCACGGGAAATCTTGAGAGCGAGCGCGACGTGCAGCTCGACGGTGAGCTCCGAGGCGACATCACCTGCACGCAGCTCATCATCAGCCGGGACGCAACGCTGCTGGGCAACGTCGTTGCCGAGGAGGTCGTGGTCCGCGGCAAGGTCAAGGGTGTGATCCGCGCCGACCAGGTCATGCTTCAGGACACCGCGCGCGTCGACAGCGAGATCTTCCACAAGTCACTGATCGTCGAGCAGGGCGCTCAGTTCGACGGCGAGTCTCACCGCACGGATCACATAGCCGACGCCAACCCTAAGCTCGACGAGCTGACGGCAGCGGCAGCGGAGATGCGGGCAACCGAGCCACCCGAGGTCGCCCAGAAGTCGGCCGCCGCCTGAGGCGAGGATTTCGTAGCGACGCGACGACCGAAGACCAGACGCGCCACGGTGTGGCGCGTTTTCTGTATGGCTGCTGCATCCGCCCGGCCTGCACATCATTTTTGCAGTCGCCGGCAGGCGAATCGCCATGTTCCCCTGTGTGTGCTCGCACCTCTTGATGTTATCATTTGCGTATGCATGCCGAGATTGCAGGAGCAGGCTTCGCCGGACTTGCCGCCGCGATCGCGTTGCGTCGCCGCGGCTGGAGCGTGCGGGTGCACGAGAAGGAAGCCGAGCTGCGCGCCTTCGGCGCCGGCATCTTCATCTGGGAGAACGGACAGCGCGTCCTGCAGGCGATCGGCGCCTATGACGACGTCGCTCGCGGCGCGCACCAGGCACCGGGCTACGAGACGCGGCGCAACGGCGTCAACGTCAGCTTCGAGAAGATCAACGGCGCCAACCGCTTCCTGCTGATGACGATGACGCGGCAACATCTCTATTCCGCGATCATCGCTTCGGCACGGCGCGAAGGCATCGAGATCCTCACGAGCTCCGAGGTGGTCGGCGCCAAGCCGGAGGGCGTGCTCGAGCTTGCCGACGGCACGAGGCTCGAGGCCGACCTGGTGATCGCCGCCGACGGCGTGCGCTCGGCGGTGCGCGATTCGCTCGGCATTCCGGTCGCGCGGCACAAATATCAGGACGGCATCGTGCGCGTGCTCGTGGACCGCGCACCGTTCATGGGCGGCGCCTGGGAGCATGTCATCGACTTCTGGGCGTTCGAGCCCCGCACGCTCCGCATCCTCTATGCGCCCTGCGAGGACGGGAAGCTCTACTTCGCCATGATGGCGCCGCGCGCCGACAAGGAGGCGGCGACCCTCCCCATCAACCCCAGGGTGTGGGGCGACGTCTTCCCCATGCTCCTGCCCGGTATCGAGACGGTCGGTGACCGCGGCCGCTACGACGTCTACGAGACGACGAAGCTCCAGTCCTGGTCCCATGGCCGCATCGCCATCATCGGGGATGCCGCCCACGCCCTGCCGCCGACGCTGGCGCAGGGGGCCTGCCTCGCCATGATGAACGCGCTGAGCCTCGCTGAGATCGTGACGGCCGGGTCGGATTTGGAAGCGTCTCTCGAGACCTGGGAGGCGCAGGAGCGGCCGCTGACCGACCACACGCAAGCGCGCTCCGCCGAGCTCGCGGCCACGCGCGCGCTCGGCGCCGGCATGCAATGGGATGACATCGGCCTGCGCGCGGCACAGCACGTCCCCTTCGGCACGCGGCCGGAGGAGTTTGCGAGGGCGAGGTAGTGGTGCACGCAGCGCCGTTGGAGTTGTACCCGCGCTCCTGAACTGACGCACCTGTGGCACGCATCCACCGACCGACGCCCATCGGAATTGGTACAAAGAGACGTGACCGCCCTTTGCGTTAATGAGGCGTTTGGTGCAATGGCGGATAGTGGAGGTGGTATCGGATCATCGCCCATGGACTACGACAATCGCGCCCATCCTCGGTTTGCGACGTCCCAGAGAGGGAGACTCCTCTCCCTCGATGGGCGCTGCAACTACAACTGCGTGATCGCGGACGTGTCGGAGGGCGGTGCGCGCGTTCGTACCGGCGATTTCGGTCTCGTACCAAACCGGGTGTACCTATCGATCGGGAACGGCTCGGAATTCTTCGATTGCGATGTGCGTTGGCGGCGCGATGGTCAGATCGGGTTGCGCTTCACGGATATCGTCTCGTCGTCGACGAGAAAGAAATTGATAGCCTTGTGCGCGCTGCAGCCGGTGACGTGAAGCAAGCGCCGCCGCTCGCGCAAACGGCCGGCAATATCGGAGGCGATTGCAGGGCTGCGCCCGACGATGCGCGCCTCAGCCGACAGGCGAGGCGCCGGCCGAGCCCCGCTGCATCATATTCAGCAGCGCGAACGGGGCGCCGCTCAGGAGCACTTTGACGTAGCGCTGCTTCTGGTAGTCGCCGTTGAGCGACACGCGCGGCAGCGCGGTGAGCTCCTGGGCGTGGCGCGGATGGATCAGTCCCTTGCGCGTCGTCACGCCCGTCTTGAGGCCGAGCTCCTTGACGATCTCGAACTCGCGCGGGCCGGCGCTCGATTCATCGCCGTAGGGATAGCTGAAGTGCCGGCAGGGCTTGCCGGTCTCCTGCTCGATGCGCCGCACGCTCGTGTCGATCTCGGCGTAGGCCTCGGCCTGCGTGAGCTTGGCCAGCGCATAGTGGCGCCGCGTGTGCCCGCCGATGGTGACCAGCGGATCGGCCGCGAGGTGAGCGATCTCCGACCAGTTCATCATCAGGTCGCGGCACATGCCGTCGGCGTCGAAGTCGATGCCATTGCACAGCTCGCGCACGATGCCACGCGCATCGACCTCGTCGATGCTTCTGAGCCACCAGTAGACGGTGTGGAAGGTCGCGTCCTTTTCCGCCGGCGTGCCGCAACGCAGTCGACGCAGCGAGCCGTTCATCTTCAGCGTGAGCGCATCGACCTGGACGATGACCTTTTCCAGCGTCAGCCACCACAGGTCGCCGCGGCCGTCGGCGTAGTCGGTTGGAACGTAGATGGCGAAAGGCAGGTGATGGCGCTTGAAGATCGGGTAGGCGTACTCGAGGTTGTCGCGGTAGCCGTCGTCGAAGGTGAAGCATACGAACGGCTTGCCGTAGTCGCCCTCGACCAGGCGGAAGTGTGCCTCGTCGAGCGATACGATCTCGAACCCGGAAGCGCGCACCTGGCGGATCACCAGCTCCAGGAATTGCGGCGAGATCCTCAGGATGCGGTTGGGCTCGAACTTGCCGGGCTTGGCTGGGCTCGTGTGATGCAGCATGAAGATCGCGCCGATCCCGCGCGTAAGCGGCGCAATCATGCTGTCGGCGCCGGAATAGTGCATCGCTGACAGCACGGCCTTGAGGATATTGGTGGTGCGCCGGCTCATGGCGGCGTTGTTCTTCTCCGATTGCGCCTGCGCCGATTCAACTTAGCGCACCGCGGGGTGTTAGCAAGCCGGTCTCCGCCCGCTCCTCGCCCGCAAGCTCGTAGCGGAAGATTTCGAGATCGGCGACGTTGAATCCGAGGAAGTTGCCGTGTGTCGGCCCGCCTGCGCCATCGGCAATGACGACGCCTGCGTCGATCCTTCCCTCGATTGTGGTGAACAGGTCACGCACGGCCGCCCGCCGGCCGGTGATGACCACGTGGTCGTAGGCGTCGTCGAGCGCATCGAGCAGCATGTTGACGCGGTCCTTGTCCATGGCAGCCGCCGTGCCGGCGACGCTCGACCCGGCGGCGATGACGTGCGCCTCGGAGCCCACCAGCCGCGTGATCACATCCTCGAAGGAGGCGCGTCCCGAAAGCACATCGGTGATGCCGAGCCGCGGTGATACGCCGAGGTCGCCTGCGAGGCCCACCCCGTCGAGGCTCCAGTCGAGCAGGATCGTCTGGCGCCCGAGCCGTGCCAGCTGTCGCGAGAGCTCGATGGCGATCCTGCCGGCGCCGTCCTGGGGGGCTTCGGCGGCCACCAGCGTTCGGAAGCTGGCCCTGCCCTGCCCTCTGGCCGCGAGCCGGCGCGCCAGCATCGAGACGGTACGTATCCTCTCGGCCGATTGCCCGGTCTCAGCCACGGTCTCGCGGGCCGCTGCAACTAGGCCGTTCTGGGCCCTCGCCGGCGCCTCTGCAACGGGAGCGGACCGGGCCATGGCGAACAGCTCGCGCGTGACCACGAACGCCAGCCCCAGCAGCATCGTCGCCGTCATGGCCAGCAGCGTGATCATGCCGGTCCTCGGCCAGGCCTTCTCGCTCGACGGCCTGGCGCGGGAGACGATCTGCACCTCGATCGGCACGGCACTGGCGTCGCTGGTGGTGCGCGCCGCCTCGAGCTGCATCTGCAGGCGCTCGAACTCGGACCGCTTCGATTTGGCGAGGCTCTCGAGCGCGCGCACCTTGACGTCGTCGGCGCCGGCGCCGACCACACGCTTCTTGGCCTCCTCGATGCGGCTCCTGATACCTTCCTCGCGCAGGCCCGCGACCTTGGCCTCGCGCGCGAGCCCGTCGACGATCTTTCCAACCTCGGATCGGATTTGCCGGTTGAGGCCCATAAGCTCGGCGTTGAGCTGCTTCATGCGCGGGTGCGCGGGCAACAGCATCGCAGACAGCTCGGCGAGCTGACGCTCCACGCGCACGCGCTGCTCGACGAGGCGCGGCACGAGCGCGGACTTCTGCACGTCGGGCAGCACCTCCGCCGTGCCGCGGGCGAGGCTCTCGCGCGCGGCACGCGCACGCGCGTCCGCTTCCGCACGCGCGGTCGCCGTCTTGGTGAGCTCTGCGGTGAGCTCCCCTAGCTGCTGCTCGTTGAGACCGGTCTTCTCGCGCCCGCCGTCGAAGATGTTGGCCTGGCCGCGGAAGCGGGTGACCTCCGCTTCGGCCTGCGCGACTTCCTCGGCGAGCTTCCTGATCTGCGGCTCGAGCTTGTCGCGCGCATCACGGCTCTCGGCGACCAGGCGCTGCGAGAGGTTGTCGCGGTAGAGCTGGGCGAGCCCGTTGGCAAGCTCGGCGGCGAGCTTGGGGTCCTCGGAACGGAACTCGATCATGATGCCGCGCGTGTCCTTGATCTGATAGACGCGCAAGGCATCGTAGTAGGCGGTGAGCACGCGTTCGTCGTCGGTCTCGCCCGCGCGCGGACCGACCAGCCCCATCAATTGCAGCAGCTTGCCGAACAGGTTGCGCTCGATCAGCCGGCTGTTGAACTCGGGCTTCTCGGCCAGATGCAGCTCGGCTGCGAGCTTGAGGGCCAGGTCGCTCGATAGCAGCGCCCGCACGTGCGTGGCGATCGCCTCCTTGTCCATGCGCACCGACACGATGTCCGCCGCACCGGTGTCGCGGCGCGGCTCGAACGGGTTGCTGACGCCCTTGGAGACGATCTCGATCTGGGCCTGGGAGGCAAACTTCGGCGTCAGCAGCGACAGGCCCGCATAGCAGGCGACGCCGACCGCCAGGGCCGCCATCAGCAGCTTCGGCATCACGCCCCTGACGGCCGCCCAAAGCGCGCTGAGGTCGATGTCGTCCGGGGAGGCTCTGAGCTGCGGGTGCATGGAGTTGGGCCCGGAAGGCGAATCACTGGCGTCAGGTCCACCAACTAAGCCTATGGGAGGTAAGCATTTTGTTAAGTCTTCTCGCGGCGGGGCAGGAGCAAAAGCTTTGTTAACCCGGCAGACCTACAAACGGCGGGAGCCATCCTTTCGAAAGCCTGCCGACCCATGCTCGGGAAGATCAAGCGTAGTGCCGGCGCGATCCTGGCCATGGCGCTCAGCGCCGGCCTCGGTGGGTGCGAGCTGCTTCCCTTCGACCTCGGCCCGCCGCTGGCCATCGTGCAGGGCCCTCCTCCGGGCGTCGCGCATGGACCTCCACCGGGGGCCCCACCGGGTGTTGCCGTCGCGGGCTGGGGGCAGACGGTCGTCGCCTTCGGATCGACGGGGGAAGGAGAGGTCGATGGCCCCTACCTCCTCGATGCAGGCGACCGCCTGCGCATCTTCGTCTACGGCCACCCGAACCTCTCGAGGCTCTACACCGTGGACCAGCAGGGCATGGTGTCGGTGCCGCTGATCGGCGACGTGCCCGCGCGTGGGCGCACCACCCGGAGTCTCGGCAAGGCGGTCGCCGCACGACTCGCGGCGCGATACGTGCGCGATCCACAGGTCACGGTCGACGTCGCCCAGAACCGGCCGTTCTTCATTCTGGGTGAGGTGCGCAATGCCGGCCAGTACCCGTACGTGAGCGGCTTGACGGCGAAGGCGGCAGTGGCGGTCGCCGGGGGATTCGCCGACCGCGCCGACGAGCGCCGCATCCAGATCACCCGCCGTCGCTTCGACGGCCTCATCGAGAAGATGGATGTTCCACCGGACTACGTTGTCCAGCCCGGCGACACGCTCTACGTCTACGAGCGCTGGCTCTGAGCGTCCCGTCGCCAAGGCTCCTGCGCGGGAGCGGTTCCGCATCCTGCATTGCCTGCGCGCGCCGGTGGGCGGGCTCTTCCGCCATGTCTGCGACCTGAGCCTGGAGCAGGCCCGGCGCGGCCACGGGGTCAGCGTCGTGTGCGATGCGGCCACCGCCGACGCTCTCACCGAGGATCGCCTCGAACGGCTGGCGCCGCACCTGGCTCTTGGTCTTCTGCGGGTGCCCATGAGTCGCGAGCTCGGCCTGCGCGACGTCACCGCCCTGCGCGCCGTCACGGAGCGGGCGCTCAAGTTCGACTTCGACGTCGTCCACGGCCACGGCGCCAAGGGCGGCGCCTACTCGCGCCTCGCTGCCCGCGCCATGAGGCGCGCCGGCGAGCCGGTCGTGAGCTGCTACACGCCGCACGGCGGCAGCCTCCACTATCACCCCTCGACTGCGACGGGACGCATCTACATGGGCCTCGAGCGGCAGCTCGCGCGCTACACCGATGCGATCGTGTTCGAGAGCAGCTATGCAGCCGCGCGCTATTCGGCCCAGGTCGGCGCGCCGGCCTGCGCAACGAGCGTCATCCCGAACGGCCTGGCACCCGAGGAGTTCGCGCAGGCCGAGCCCGCTCCGGGCGCGGCGGATTTCCTGTTCGTGGGAGAGTTGCGGCACCTCAAGGGTGTCGACGTGCTGCTGCGCGCGCTGGCGCAGGTGCGCGCTCGCCGAATGGTGAGCGCGGTCATCGTCGGCGCGGGACCCGACGCGGCGAAGTACACGCGCGAGGCGGCCAAGAACGGTCTCGACGGCGTCGCGAGGTTCATCGGCCCCATGCCCGCGCGCGAGGCCTTCCGCCTGGGTCGCACCCTCGTCGTGCCGTCGCGCGCCGAGAGCCTGCCCTACATCGTCCTCGAGGCGGCCGCGGCCGGCCTGCCGCTGCTTGCGAGCGATGTCGGCGGCATCCCCGAGATCGTCGCCGGCACCGATACGGACCTGCTTCCGCCGGGAGATGCCGATGCGCTCGCGCACGCCATGATGGGAGTCCTCGACAACCCTGTTGCCGCGCGCAGCAGAGCCGAGCGCCTGCGCGAGACCGTCGCCGAGCGCTTCACCATCGAAGCAATGACCGACGGCGTCCTGGATCTCTACGCTCAGGTGCGCGCCTCGCTCGCGCAGCGCTAGTCGAAGCGGTGAGATGGTGAGTGGTGAGGTGGTGAGGTCGCGGGCGTGCCGTGTGGCACCGGGGGGCTTCTTTCGTACGAAGTTGCTCCACCCTCAATCTCACCACTCACCATCTCACCCAACACAAATCGCCTTGCGGGCCGCAGCCCCGAAGCGGGAAAACCGGCGCGGCAGCGCCCAGCGCGCGACTGCGCGCCGCGACGAGTCGCGGCCATCAGATGGCGCCAACGCCCATGCGCCTGGCACGCGCTTGCCGCGCATGTCAGTGACAATAGAAGGACGGGGCGCTTAGCCGCCGGACCGTATTTAGAGGCCTGAGCACTCGGCTCTTGCGCCCCGTTTGCCGCGATGGATGCTGCTTGACCGATCCGATCACCTAGCCCCAAGCGCACGGGTTCGAACCGTGTCGCCTTTACGCGGCCCCTCGGCTGCCTTCTGACGCATCCCCGCTGCAGCGGCGCGCATCCAACCGAGTTGCGCAGCAGTATGGCACGGCCGGCGAGCCCGGGGATAACGTGGTCCAGCGTTAATCTGTGCCGAGCGCGGCATCGTCCGCCGTCATTTCCCGCGAGCGCGAAGCGCGCCAGCGGGAATCTAGTGCCAGGTCCTGCCGGGCGAGTCTGCGGGTGGATTCCCGCTCTGCGCTTCCCTTGGCGGGAACGACGGCGGCTACGTCAGTAGAGCAGGTACTTTGCGCGCAGCTCCATGAAGGCGCGCAAGCCCGGCTGCCAGCGCCGCTCGATTGCCGCCGGGTCCTCGCCGGCCTCGATGGCGGCAAGGATCTCGCGCGAGGCGAGCAGTCGGAACATGTCGCGCACCGCGAAGCGGTCGGGATGCAGCTTGCGCAGCGCCACGGCGAGCTCGATGCCGAGGCGGGAGGCGTCGAGCGCGGCGCGGTCCGTCAGCTCGATGCGGATGCCGTTGCAGCGCCGTCCGGCGTAGCGGCTGGCTGTCGGCGTGAAGGCGGCGCTCGCAAATCGCACGCCGGCAATCCCGCGCCTCTGCAGCGCGGCGGCGAGCGCTGGCCCGTCCATCCAGGGCGCGCCGATAACCTCGAAGGGCGTGGGCGTGCCGCGCCCGACGCTGACGTTGGTGTCCTCGATCAGGCCGACGCCCGGATAGAGCGTTGTCCCCGCGAGCGAACGCAGGTTGGGCGACGGCGCCACCCATGCGAGGCCGGTCTCGTCGTACCAGGACGCGCGGGCGTAGCCCTGCATGGCGATCACGGTCAGGTCGGCGCCGATGCGCCGCTCCGCATTGAACAAGCGGCCCAGCTCACCGAGCGTCATGCCGTGCTGGACGGGCAAGCGGAAATAGTTGGTGAAGGATTTGACGTCCGGATCGGGCAGCGGACCGCGCACGCCCGCCGCCCCGATGGGGTTGGGCCGGTCGAGGACGATCACCTTGAGCTTGCGCTTCGCCGCCGCCTCCAGGATGTAGGCCATGGTGGTGGCGTAGGTGTAGAAGCGCACGCCCACGTCCTGCAGGTCGATGACGACGGCGTCGAGGCCTGCGAGCATGAAGCCGAGCGGACGCCGTGTGGTGCCGTAGAGACTGTGAACGGGCAGTCCGGTGCGCGCATCGCGCCGCGATTCGATATCGCCCTCGCGGTCCCCGTCGAGGCCATGCTCGGGGCTGAACAACGCGGCGAGCGTAACGCCCGGTGCGCCCGCCAGCGCGTCGATGGTGCTCTGCCCGGACCTGGTGCGACCGGCAGGGTTCGTCAGGAGGCCGACGCGCAATCCCTTCAACGGTGCAAAGCCGGAGGCGGCCAGCACGTCGATGCCGGTCAGGACCTTGCCTGCCTCCGTCATGGCCGGCTGCACATTCGCCGCCTTAGGCGACTCCGCGGGTGTCGATTGCGCATGCGCCGTTGCTCCCAGCAGGCCGCTCGCGATCATACCCGCCGCCAGGGCCGCCAGCAGGCGCGCGACGGCTCGCGTCATTGCGGGCGCTTCTTGATGAGGTAGCGCTGCAGCCCCTCCATAACCAGCTCGCGCTTCTGGTTGTGGATGGTCGAGGCAAGCGTCAGCACGCCGGTGGTGCGCTGCGGCTTGAGCTCGGCGACCACGAGGCGCGGGTAGAGCGTGTCGCCGGCATAGACGGGCTTCAGAAAGCGTGAGGACTGCTCGATGAAACCCAGCAGCGAGTCCTCGACCAGGAACGGAAACTGCCCTGCGCCAGCCGCCGTCTGGATCAGCACCTGATAGCCGTGCGCGAGCAGGTCGGCGTGGCCGTGCCGGCGGCAGTACTCGCGGTCGTAGTGGATCGGATGGTTGTCGCCGGAGGCCGCCTGGAAGGCCAGGAACTGCGCCTCTGTCACCGTACGCGACGGGATGTAGAAGGCCTCGCCCAGCTTGAAGTCCTCGAAGTAGCGGGATGGGCCCAGGCGATGGGCGATGGGGTCGAAGACTTCGCTGGTCATGGCGCGGCCCTGGTGGTTTCGTCTGCCACCAAGGCTAGTCCGGTCAGCTCCGCGATGCCAACGCACAGCGTTTCTGGAAGCCGGATGCGCTCTAGATCAATGATTTCGGGACACGACCCGGTCGGTCACTTGCGGACGAGCCGTACGACGACGTCGATGTGGGCGACCCTGAGATGCTCCGGCGGCTCGGGGACGCCGTCGACCCGGATCGAGGTGCCGGGGATGTCCACGAGGTGCCCCTCGGCCTCGACGAAGAAATGGTTGTGGTTGGAGGTGTTGGTGTCGAAGTAGGCGCGCTGCCCGCCGATGGCGATCTCGCGCAGCAGGCCCGCGCGCTGGAACTGGTGCAGGGTGTTGTAGACGGTCGCCAGCGACACGCGCTGGCCGGCTTTCACGGCCTCGTCGTGCAGGATTTCCGCCGTCACATGCCGGTCGCCGTTGCCAAACAGCAGCTCCGCAAGCGCGACACGCTGGCGTGTCGGCCGCAGGCTGGCCCGCCGCAAAAGCCTCGAAATTTCAGTCCCCGTCAGGGGCGCCATAGTCGGATTGCCCATCGACATTCACGAGCACAACGCGCTTAGCCGCTGAGATTACTCGGCAAAGCGCCACACGACGTCCACACTCGCCATGCAAACAAGTATAGGCCGGTCGTGAATCGCCCGCAATGCCGCTCGTGCGGGCAATCTGCAGGGGGGAGCCGCAGGGCTGATGGGCGTCCATTGCATGCTTTTGAGCGCTCTGCGAGTGTGATAGGAAAACGCCACTGTTGTCGAAAGGCGCAGGGATCCCGTGGTTTCTCAGGAATACGCGAGAGGGAGTGAGACGAACAGGGTAATGGCCCAGCGTCCGACGAGCTACGAATACGAGGATCTGCTGACCTGCGGCCGTGGCGAGCTGTTCGGCCCGGGCAATGCCCAGCTGCCGCTGCCGCCCATGCTCATGTTCGAGCGCATCTCCAGCATCAGCGAGACCGGCGGCGCCCACGGCAAGGGGCAGATCGTGGCGGAGCTCAAGATAGCGGGCAACCCGGCGATGGACTGGCTGTGGGCCTGCCACTTCAAGGGTGATCCCGTCATGCCCGGGTGCCTCGGGCTCGATGCGCTGTGGCAGATGACGGGCTTCTTCCTGGGCTGGCTCGGCGCGCCGGGCAGAGGGCGCGCGATCGGCGTGGGCGAGGTCAAGCTGACCGGCATGGTCTTTCCCACCACCAAGACCCTGCAGTACGTCGTCGATCTGAAGCGGGTGATTCTCCGCAAGCTCAAGCTCGCGATCGCCGATGGAACCATAACGGCGGACGGCCAGATCGTTTATACGGCAACGGACCTGCGGGTCGGGCTGTTCGAGACCGGCGAGCAGCCGGCAAGCGCATAACTCGAGATTGAGGCGGCGGGCGCCGGAGCCTCGAGGCTTCGTGCCCAGGGCGGGATGGCACAGCGAGGCGAGGAAGGATTTTGGCGATGAGACGCGTGGTCGTGACCGGTATGGGGGTCGTGTCCTCGATCGGGAACAACACCCAGGAGGTGCTTGCCTCGCTGCGGGAGGCCAAGTCCGGGATCGTGCGGGCGGAGAAGTACGCGGAGCTGGGCTTCCGCTGCCAGGTGCACGGCGAGCCGCAGCTCGAGTGGGAGAGCATGATCCCGCGCAAGGCAAAGCGCTTCATGGAGGCGGGCGTCGGCTGGAACTACATCGCCATGGATCAGGCGATCCGTGACGCCGGCCTCGAGCCCACCGACGTCGTCAACGAGCGCACCGGCATCATCATGGGCGCCGGCGGCCCCTCCACCCGCGCCCTGGTGCGCGCGGCCGACGTGACGCGCGAGAAGGACCCAAAGAAGGTCGGCCCCTTCGAGGTGCCCAAGGGCATGTGCTCGGGTCCCTCCGCCGCGCTGGCGACCGCCTTCCAGATCAAGGGCACCAACTATTCCATCTCGTCCGCCTGCGCCACCTCGGCGCACTGCATCGGCAACGCGGCAGAGCTCATCCAGTGGGGCAAGCAGGACGTCATGTTCGCCGGCGGCTGCGAGGAGCTCGACTGGACGCTGTCGGTGCTGTTCGACGCCATGGGCGCCATGTCCACACACTTCAACGACACGCCCGCCAAGGCCAGCCGGGCCTACGACAAGGCCCGCGACGGCTTCGTGATCGCCGGCGGGGCCGGCGTGCTGGTGCTGGAGGAGCTGGAGAGGGCCAAGGCCCGCGGCGCCAAGATCTACGGCGAGGTTGCGGGCTACGGCGCGACGTCCGACGGCTTCGACATGGTGGCGCCGTCCGGCGAGGGCGCGGTGCGTTGCATGCGCATGGCCATGGCCGGCCTCGACGGCAAGGGCGTGGGCAAGATCGGCTACATCAATCCGCACGGCACCGGCACGCCGGTCGGCGACCAGCGCGAGATCGAGGCCATCCGCGAGGTGTTCGGCAAGGACATACCGCCGATCTCGGCCACCAAATCGCTGACCGGACATTCGCTCGGCGCCGTGGGCGTGCAGGAAGCGATCTTCTCCCTGCTGATGATGAACAACGGCTTCATTTGCGAGAGCGCCAACATCGAGGAGCTCGATCCCGAGTTCGCGGATATGCCCATCGTCCGCAGCCGCCAGGACAATGCAGACCTTAACTGTGTCATGTCGAATAGCTTCGGCTTCGGTGGCACGAATGCGACTTTGGTAATGAAACGATGCGAAGCGTGAGGCTCAACCCGCGCCGCTCGACGGTGCGCGGCCATGGGCCGCCCACCGGCATTTCCGGAGTCCCTGAGCTTGTCGAGACAACCGAGGCTTTCGAGCTGGGCGCGCGCCGCCCGCGCGCAGCATGATTGGAAGAAGGCGATGACGGAGAAAGACTTTGCCAAGCCGGGTCCGCTGATGGCGGGCAAGCGCGGTCTCATCATGGGGGTTGCCAACGAGCGCTCGATCGCGTGGGGCATCGCCAGGATGCTGGCCAGCCAGGGCGCCGAGCTCGCCTTCACCTACCAGGGCGACGCCTTCGCCAGGCGTGCGACCCCGCTCGCCAAGTCGGTGGGCTCAAACATCATCCTCAACTGCGACGTCACCGACATCAAGACCGTCGACAATACCTTCGCCGAGCTCAAGAAGGAGTGGGGCACCCTCGACTTCGTGGTGCATGCGCTGGCCTTCTCGGACAAGCGCGAGCTGTCGGGGCGCTATCTCGATACGACGCGGGAGAACTTCATCAACAGCATGGTGATCTCCTGCTTCTCCTTCACCGAGGTCGCCAAGCGCGCCGTGCCGATGATGCCTAACGGCGGCTCGCTGCTGACGCTCACCTTCTCAGGAGCGACGCGCTGGGTGCCCTACTACAACGTCATGGGGGTGGCGAAGGCGGCGCTGGAGGCGTCCGTGCGCTATCTCGCCTCCGATCTGGGCCCGCTGGGCATCCGCGTCAACGCGCTCTCGGCCGGGCCGATGCGCACGCTCGCCGGCGCGGGCATCTCAGATGCGAGGGTGCTCTTCAACTATCAGCGCGACCATGCGCCGCTGCGGCGCACGCCGACGCTCGACGAGGTCGGCGGCGCCGGGCTCTACCTGCTGTCCAGCCTCGGGGGCGCGGTGACGGGCGAGGTGCACTTCGTCGACTGCGGCTACAACACCGTAGCGATGCCGGCGATGGAGTCCCTCAAGATGATCGAGCAGGACGCCATCGCTGCCGGCCGCACGCAAAAGGCCGAGTAGCCTACCCCACCACGAGCGCAAGCACGTGAATTGCACGAAACCGCGGGGCGTGGCATCTCAAGCCCATGATCGGGGTATTTGATTCCGGCCACGGCGGCCTCACCGTATTCCGCACGCTCGTGCGCCGCTTTCCCGGCCTACCCTTCCTCTATCTGGGCGACCACCACCACGTTCCCTACGGCAACAAACCCTCGCACGAGATCGTGACGCTCACGCGCATGGGCGTCGAGGCGCTGTTCCGGCGCGGCTGCAAGCTGGTGCTGCTCGGCTGCAACACGGCGACCTGCGTGGCCGCGCGCACGCTGCAGAAGGATTGGCTGCCGGTGAGCGGCTGGAGCGGCCGCAACCTGCTCGGCATCGTCGCCCCGACGGTGGAGGCGGCCACGCAAACGCCGTGGGCAGTGACGTCGCCGCAGTATCCGCAGAAGTACAACACCGATGTGGTCGCCGTGTTCGGCACCACGCGCACGATCACCTCGCACGCCTACCCCGAGGAGATCCGCAAGCGCTGCCCGAAGGTGACGGTGGTGCAGCAGGCCTGCGCCGATCTCGTCGGTGCCATCGAGCGGGGCGCGCCGGAGGCGGAGCTCGATGCCATGGTCGCGGCCAACGTCGCCGCACTGCTGGCGCAGACGGCGGGTTCGCCGCCGCACAGGGCCATCCTGGGCTGCACGCACTTTCCGCTGATCGAGCCCCTGTTCCGTCGCTATCTGCCCCCTTTCACGCGTCTGCTGTCGCAGCCCGAGGTGGTGGCCGACAGCCTGGAGGACTATCTCAACCGCCATCCGCACTTTCGCGGCGAGCCTGATGGCAATGCCGGCGCGCCCGTGCTGCTGACGACCGGCGAGCCGGCCCAGGTCAACCGCGTCGCGCGCATCTTCTGGCCCGACGCACCCGCCTTCCGGCACCTGGCGGTGTAGCTACCGCTGGCTGCGGGTGAGGACGTCCATCAGCTCCGCCACCTTCTTGCGCTGCTCGCCGGCGTTGCCGCTGGCAATGGCGTGCTCGACGCAATGGGCGACGTGGTCGCGCAGGACCTCCTGCTCGACGCGGGCGAGCGCCGCGCGCACGGCGGAGATCTGCGTGACGACATCGATGCAGTAACGGTCCTCCTCGACCATGCGGGCGAGACCGCGCACCTGGCCCTCGATGCGGCTCAGGCGCTTGCGACAGGATGACTTGGCTGCGGCGTTCATGCTTGACCCATACCCCTGGAGGGTATACGAGGTCAACCCTATATACCCCGACGGGGTATCATCAGCTCGAACGGCCATGACGCACGATCATTCGCACCATCACCCGTCCGCGACGCAGGGCGAGGCCACCGCCGTCGATCCCGTCTGCGGCATGACGGTGAAGATCGCGACGGCCAGGCACACGCACGAGCACGAGGGCGTGCGCCACTACTTCTGCAATCCGCGCTGCCGCGAGAAGTTCATCGCCGACCCTGCGAGCTATCTGCAGCCGGCGGGCAATGACCGCGCCGCGCCTGCCAAGGCAGAGCCCGAGGGGACGCTCTACACCTGCCCGATGCATCCCGAGATCGTGCAGGTGGGACCGGGCACCTGCCCGATCTGTGGCATGGCGCTCGAGCCCAAGGGGGTGCCTGCGGCCGACGCGGGACCGAACCCTGAGCTCGTCGATTTCACGCGCCGCCTGAAGATCGGCGCCGCCCTGGTACTGCCGCTGCTCGTGCTTTCCATGGGCCCCGACGTTGGCCTCCCCGTCTACAGCTGGATCTCGCCGCAGGCCGCAGGCTGGGTCGAGCTGGTGCTTGCTACACCCGTGGTCGTATGGTGCGGCCGGCCGTTCTTCGAGCGGGGCTGGGCGTCGATCGTCAACCGCAGCCCCAACATGTGGACGCTGATCTCGATCGGCGTGCTGGCGGCCTACGCCTACAGCGTCATCGCCGTACTGGCGCCGGGCATCTTCCCGCACGACTTCCACATGCACGGCCGCGGCGTCGGCCGCTACTTCGAAGCCGCCGCCGTCATCATCGTGCTGGTGCTGCTGGGGCAGGTGCTGGAGCTGCGGGCGCGCGAGAAGACCGGCAACGCCATCCGCGCGCTGCTGAACCTGGCGCCGAAGACCGCGCGTCGGATCGCCGCCGATGGCAGCGAGACCGAGGTGCCGCTCGATACCGTCCAAGTCGGCGACAGGCTGCGCGTGCGCCCGGGCGAGTCCGTTCCGGTGGACGGCATGGTGCTCGAGGGCCAGTCCACCGTCGACGAGTCGCTGCTGACGGGCGAGCCGGTGCCGGTGGAGAAGACCGCGGGCGCGACCGTGACCGGCGGCACGCTCAACAGGAGCGGCAGCTTCGTGATGCAGGCGCGCAAGGTCGGCGCCGAGACCATGCTTGCGCGCATCGTCGCCATGGTGGCCGAGGCGCAGAGGAGCCGCGCCCCGATCCAGGGTCTTGCCGACGCGGTGGCGGCCTGGTTCGTGCCGGCTGTGGTGCTGATCGCCGTGCTCGCATTCTTGGCCTGGCTGGCGCTGGGTCCCAGTCCATCGCTCGCCTATGCGGTGGTCTCGGCCGTATCCGTGCTCATCATCGCCTGTCCCTGCGCCTTGGGGCTGGCGACACCCATATCGATCATGGTGGCGACGGGCCGCGGGGCGCGCGAGGGTGTGCTGATCCGCAACGCCGAGGCGCTGGAGCGGCTCGCGTCCGTCGATACGCTGATCGTCGACAAGACCGGCACGCTGACCGAGGGCAAGCCGGCCCTGACCGACGTTGTCGCGCTCGCGGGCTTCGACGAGGCGACACTGCTGCAACTGGCAGCGAGCCTCGAGAAGGCGAGCGAGCACCCCCTGGCCGAGGCGATCGTCGCCGGCGCCAAGGCGCGCGGGGTGGAGCTGCTCGCCCCGGAGCATTTCTCGGCGATCATCGGCCAGGGCGTGCGCGGGCATGTCGCGGGGCGGGCCGTCGCGCTCGGCACGCAGCGCCTCATGCAGAGTCTCGGCATCGAGGCGGGGAGCGCCGAGGCGGAGCTGACGCGGCTGAGGTCCGAGGGCAGAATCGCGCTGCTGGCGGCGATCGACGGCAAGCTCGCGGGCTGGATCGCGGTCGCCGACCCCGTGAAGGCAACGGCGTTCCCGGCGCTGGCCGCACTGAAGGCGCGCGGCATAGACGTGGTGATGGCGACGGGCGACAACCGCGTCACCGCCGAGGCCGTCGCCCGGCAGCTCGGCATCGCCACCGTGCACGCCGACGTGCTGCCGGCCGACAAGGCGCGCATCGTGACCGAGCTCAAGGCGCAGGGCCGCAGGGTCGCAATGGCCGGCGACGGCATCAACGACGCCCCTGCGCTCGCCGCCGCCGACGTCGGCATCGCCATGGGCTCGGGCGCGGACGTGGCAATCGAGAGCGCCGGCATCACGCTGCTCAAGGGCGATCTCTCCGGCATCCTGCGGGCGCGCCGGCTCGCCGAGGCAACGCTTGCCAACATCAAGCAGAACCTCCTCTTCGCCTTCGGCTACAACGCGCTGGGCGTGCCGATCGCGGCGGGCGTGCTCTATCCGGTGATGGGCCTGCTGCTGTCGCCGATGATCGCCGCAGCCGCCATGAGCCTGTCCTCGGTGTCCGTGGTCGGCAACGCGCTGCGGCTCGGGCGCGTGCGGCTGGCGGACAGAAACTAGGCACCGGCCTGCTGGCAGTCGCTGTGAAGCGTCTGCTCCTCCCAAGACCGACCGTCGCGAGAAACGCGACCAGTTGTGCACAGGCCGCCCGCGACTAACCTCTGTTAGGGCAAGCCGACGTCTCTCCGCTTACAAAGATGTCGGCGGGGCGAGCATATGAGATCCTTGAGGGCCGCGCGGGGAATCGCGCAGAGGATCTTTCTCCGGGAGGCGTTCGCACCAACTGGACGGCTCCCGGAGAGTGCTCGCGCTACAACGTGATCCCGCGGTGAAAACACGCAGCTCACGACAACTGCCAACTTCCGCTTGGATATCGCCCGTGATCGCTTGCGGCGGACGACGGGTCGGAGGAGTCCTCGAAAAAAAATTCCGCAACTCTGCCAACGAGATCGGCCAATCGAGCGACTAGACCCTAATCCATGTTAGGGACGCAACCCCGATAGTCGCTCACGTTGCTGGGAGCGGGAGGCCTAGGAGAACGGCTCGGTCGACTTCCCCCCAGTTTTCGATGAGCCCTCTGGACGTCGTGCAGCGATGCGGTTCCCCCGACGTCTGTGCCTCCCGCATCCACTTTCATCAGCGCAGCGCCAATAGCGAACGCCCCTGCCTCGCCGCCACGGCGAACCAGGGGCCTTCGACTTGGTCCAGGAATTCTTGGGTCCTGGAATTCCGCGCTACTTCGCGAGGTAGCTGCGGTGGATCCATTTGCCGTCGGAGCCGCGCGCCTCGTTGTAGAGCGACTTGTCGGCGTCGCGCACCTCCTGGCGCATGCCGGCGGCAAGCGTGCGCTCGTAGGGCTTGCCCTTCTCGGCGGCGTCGAGGAACTCGGTCGCTGCGGCCGGCGCCGGCGGCTGGGCAGCGGCGGCGGGCTGCGCCGCAGTCTTCTCGCCGATCGCCTCGGTGACGACGGCGGCAAGCTGCTTCTCCCACATCTTCCGGAACAGTCCGTTGGAGGGGTAGACGTTGGCGACGCTCAGCTTGCCGTTGATGGCGACCACGTAGCCGACGACGTCGCCGTCCTTCTCGCCCGCGCCCTGCAGCGCCTTGATGTAGGCGGCGCGCGCATCCTTCAGCTTCTCGTTCTCCAGCGAGAGCTGCAGGCTCGAGGCCGATTGCTGCGAGGCGACGGCGGCGCCGACGTTGTCGGAGAGCTTCTTCTGCGTTGCCGCCACCTCCTCCCAGACCTTGCGCTGCTTGCTCGCCGTCTCGTTCGATTCGCGCGAGCGCTGGACGTAAGCCTGTCTCGCCTCACGGTCTGCCGCATCCGAAGGTCCGGCCTCGCGAGCTGCGCCCGCCGCCGGCTCGCGCGGCGGAGCCGCCATGGCGAGCAGCGCCTCGCGCGAGGGCATCGCCTCCTTGGCGCTCGTGAACCTGGCGTGGTCCTCCTTGCCGCGCGGCGCCCACCGGCCCTGCTCGACGCAGAAGGAGGCGATCGGCACGCGGCCCGAGTTGGCCGGCAGCAGCAGGCTCACGGTGAGCACCCGGTCCTGCTTGCCGCCCTTGACGATGTCGCCGGCCTGTATGAACACGGCCTCGCTGCCGGTGTTCTCGATCTGCAGCTCGTTGACCCGGCCGGTCTCCACCACCTGCACGTTGCCCTTGGCCAGCCCCTCCTGCAGCGTCAGCGGGACCGGGCCTGCAGCGCCTTGCCCGTGCACGAAGTAGATGGCCAGGTTCTCGTGCACCAGCGGACCGGTGATGCGCGGGGATGGATCGGCGAGCGCGGCGCCGCCGCAGGCGCCGATCGCCGCAAATGTGGCTGCCGCGAGAGGGGCAGCTGAGATATACCGCATGGCCCTTTCCTTTCTCGATGAGATCGCAATGAACGAATGAGTCGGACCCGAGCGGTCTCACTATGCGATCTCTTTGGCCGCGCTTCGGTGGCGCGGCGGCGAAAGGGCGGTCGATGTGCGGCTGGATGAGGGCGTGCGCGAAGCGTGGCGTAGTTGTTACGCTCAGTGCGAGGATTAACGGGTGGTAATGGGGTGAGGTGGTGAGTAGGGAGTAGCGAGTAGGGAGTAGGGGAACACTCAGCTAGCGCGGTGCGCTACGCGCGATCTCACCACTCACCACTCACCATCTCACCTCTTCCGCGAACGCACCCCCGTCGAGCCGAAGCCGCCGGCGCCGCGGTGGGTGGCGGCGATCTCGTCGGCCTCGACGAGGGTAGCGCGCTCGACGCGCTGCACGACGAGCTGGGCGATGCGCTCGCCGCGCGCGATGGTGACGGCCGCGTCTCCGAGGTTCACCAGCAGCACCATCACCTCGCCGCGGTAGTCGCAGTCGATGGTGCCGGGGCTGTTGAGCACGGTGAGCCCCTGCCGCAGTGCGAGCCCCGAGCGCGGGCGCACCTGCGCCTCGAAGCCCGGCGGCAGCGCCAGCACCAGCCCCGTCGGGACCAGCATGCGCGCACCCGGCGCCAGCCGCAGCGGCTTCGATTTGCCGACGGCGGCCACGAGGTCCATGCCGGCGGCACCGTCGGACTGGTAGGCCGGCAGGTCGAGGCCCTCGGCGTGGGGCAGGCGGTTCACCGCAATCCGCGGACCCTTCGCGCGCGCTGAGCGTGTCATGTGAACGCCGTATGCTCGGCGAGCCATTCGGCGGCGCGGGCGACGAGGCGGCGCGCCACCTCCGCCTTGTCGAGCTCGGGCCAGCTCTCGATGCCGTCGGCCGTGACGAGATGCACCGTGTTGCGGTCGCCGCCCATGATGCCGGTCTCGGGCGACACGTCGTTGGCCACGATCCAGTCTGCCCCCTTGGCCTTGCGCTTGGCCGAGGCGTACTCGGTGACCTTCTGGGTCTCGGCGGCAAAGCCGATGACGAGGGCCGGGCGCCTGCCGGGCCGCTCGGCGGCGATGGTCTTGAGGATGTCGGGGTTCTCGACCAGCTCGAGCCTGGGCGAGGCCTTGGCGCCCTTCTTGATCTTCTCGCTGGCCTCGGAAGCCACGCGCCAGTCGGCCACGGCGGCGGCAAAGATGGCGATGTCGGCCGGCAGCGCCTCGCGCACGGCCTCCAGC
>Ga0247830_10000062_pt1 | contig 29013 bp, 22 predicted proteins | sample 12C_Control_Day5_FD_207766 | JGI IMG/M metagenome (GOLD analysis project Ga0247830, IMG submission 207766) | Soil microbial communities from agricultural site in Penn Yan, New York, United States - 12C_Control_Day5 | ecosystem: Environmental > Terrestrial > Soil > Agricultural land | place...
GATGGCGGAAATTCGAAGGGCCGCCCCGTTCTCTACAGAAATCGAGAGGATCGGCAAACAAAGAGTGGCCGCCTGACCCGCGAGTGCTGGGCAGGCGGTCCGCCGCCGAGCCTCAGTCGAGCGAGACCTTGGCCGACTTGGCCAGCTCCCGCCACAGCACGATCTCCTTGCTGATGAGCGCCGCGAACGCGTCGGCCGTGCTGCCGACGGGCTCGATGCCGTCGCGCAGCAGGCGCTCGGAGAACTCGCGCGAGGCGACCGCGCGGACGACAGCGGCACCCATCTTGTCGATGACCGCCTTGGGCGTGCCGGCGGGCGCCATCAGGCCGACCCACAGGATGCCGACGTAGCCGGGGAAGCCCTGCTCGTCGACGGTGGGCACATCGGGCATCAGCGGAGAGCGCTTGCGCCCCGCATATGCGAGCGCCCGCAGCTTGCCGGCGGTGACGTGCACCCCCGCGGTGGTGACGGTGTCGTATTTCATCTGCACGTGGCCGGCGATCAGGTCGCTGAGGGCAGGCGCGGCGCCGCGGTAGGGCACATGCGCCATCTGGATGCCGGTCAGCCGCATCAGGTGTTCCATGGTGACGTGCGGCAGCGTGCCGACGCCCGCGGAGGAGTAGTTGAGCTTGCCGGGGTTGGCCTTGGCGTAGGCGATGAACTCGGAAAAGGTCTTGAACGGCATGTCCGGGTGCGTCACCAGCAGCTCGGGCACCTCGCCGACGATCGAGATCGGCACCAGGTCCTTCTCGGTGTCGTAGGGCAGCTTCGCCTTCATGGCGGCGTTGATGGTGTGGTTGGGGGTCGTGAGCAGCAGCGTGTAGCCGTCGGGAGCGGCCTTGGCGGTGGCGTCCGTGGCGATGATGCCGCCGGCGCCGGCCTTGTTCTCGATCACGAAGGTCCAGCCAGGCTGGTCCTCCGACAGGCGCTGGGTGAGCAGGCGCGCCACCACGTCGGTTGCGCCGCCGGGCGGAAACGGCACGATCACCTTGATCGGCCTGTCGGGGTATTCGGCGCGGGCCGGCACGCCCGCCGTCACAAGCGCGCCGAGCGTCGCCAGCAGCAGCGCAAGTGCAGTCCTGGAGCGGGCCCGCCGCTCCCCGAGCATTCCCATGGCCGAAACCTCCCGTGGCGACATTCTCGTTGTTGGCCAGGATAGCGGGCGCAGGCTCCTCGATCCAATTCGCTGGGCGCGCACCTGAGGTGCGCACGGCGCGGCGTCCGCGCACGCTCGAACTCAGGGCAGCGGCATGCCCCTCGCGGCCATCACCTCGCGGGCGCGGTCGGGGTAGTCGCTGATGAGCCCGTCGACCTTCATGTCGATGATAGCGCCGATGTCCTCGCGCGTGTTGACGGTCCACGGCACCACCTTCAGGCCGAGCGCCTGGGCCTCCGCGACAGCAGCCGCATTCAGCTCCTTGAAATAGGGGGACCACGTCCCGCAGCCCGTCGCTGCGGCGAGGCGCGGCACGGAGCCTGCGAAGCTGGCCGGATCGAGCCCCGCCAGCCACGGCGAGGCCTTGCGCGTGCCGCCCTCGGTGCGGTCCTCGAGCGTCTTCTCGTACGTGAGGCAGACCGTCTCGATCTCGGGCGCCAGCCGCTTGGCGATGAGCAGCGTGCGCCAATCGAAGGACTGGATGGTGACGCGGGCCTCGAGCTTCGCCGACCGTATCGCCTCCACGACCAGGCGCGCGAAGGTGTCCGCCCCCGGCGTCTCGTCCGGCTTGTCGGGCGATAGCTTGGTCTCGACGTTGAACCTTGGCGACTTGCCGGAAGCGCCGGCGAGGTCGAACAGCTGCGCGAGGGTGGGGATGCGCTGCCCGTCGGAGGGAACTTGCGCCGGGAACGTCTTGGCGTACTTGCTGTCGGGCCGGATGCGGCCGACGTCGTAGCGGCCAAGCTCGGCGAGCGTCAGGCTGTGGATGGCGGGACCCGGCGCCGCAAGCCACGCGCCGTCCGGCCCGCGCGCGATGTCGGGGTTGAGCACGGGATCATGCGACAGCACGAGGATGCCGTCCCTGGTCACGGCGAGGTCGGTCTCGAGCGTGGTGACGCCGATTTCGAGCGCACGGGCAAAGCCGAGAAGGGTATTCTCGGGCAGAAGCCCGCGCGCGCCGCGGTGGCCTTGCAGGTCGAATGCCATGAGCTGGCTCCCGTTCCAGAGCGCCACAATAGCGGCCAGGATCAGGCTCGTGCAGCCTCGCCTCATGGGGCCTCGCCTCATGGGGATTGCGTTCCCGGTGTCATGCCCGCGCCAGAATGCCTAGGTCTTACTACAGCCCGATGTCAGAAGGGACCGCCGCATCATGACGAACCCGACCCAGCCGCTGATCCCCCGCGCCAAGCTGTTCGGCAACCCGACGCGGGCGCAGGGCCAGATCTCGCCGGACGGCCGCTGGCTGTCGTGGCTGGCGCCGAAGGACGGCGTGCTCAACATCTGGCTCGCCCCTGCGGGTGAAATCGGCGCGGCGCGCCCCCTCACCAACGACCGCAAGCGCGGCATCCGCTTCCACGGCTGGGCCTACGACGGCACCCACGTGCTCTACATGCAGGACGAGGGCGGCACCGAGGACTGGCACATCTATGCCGTGGCGATCGCGAGCGGCGAGGTGCGGGACCTGACACCGCTCCCCGGCGTGCAGGCGCGCATGCAGGGGCTCAGCCTCGACCATCCCGGTCTCGTCGTGCTCGCCATCAACGACCGCGACAAGGCCTGGCATGATCTCTATCGCGTCGAGCTCGGCACGGGCAAGCGCGAGCTGTTGCTCGAGAACACGCGCGAGCTCGCCCAGATCGTGCTCGACCGGCAGCTCACACCACGGCTGGCGCTCAAGCCGCGGGCCAAGGAGGGCGGCCAGATCGTCTACCGCGTCGCCGGTAGCGGGCTCGAGGAAATGATGGTCATCGAGCACGAGGACGACCTGACGACCGGCCCGATCGGCTTCACACGCGACGGCCGCACGCTCTACTGGATCTCCTCCATCGGCCGCGACAAGGCGGCATTGGTCGGCATGGACTGGCCGAGCGCCAAGCAGAGTGTGCTAGCCGAGCATCCCAAGGCAGACATTAGCAGCGTGATCGCCAATCCGCGCACGCGCGTGGTCGAGGCGGTCGGAGCGCAGTATCTGACGCTCGACTGGATCCCGCTCGACGAGCGCATTGCCGACGACCTGAAGTTCCTGCACGGCGAGCTGCCGGGCGAGATCGGCGTCGCCGACCGCACGCTCGGCGATGACCGCTGGATCGTGACGGCGAGTGCGGCCGAGGCGCCCGGCACCTACTACGTCTACGAGCGCGGACCCAAGAAGCTCACCGAGCTTTTTGCGTCCAGGCCCGAGCTCCAGGCCTACCGGCTGGCACCCATGCGCGGCGAGGTCATCAAGGCGCGCGACGGACTGGAGCTGGTGTCGTACTTGACGCTGCCGGCTGGCAGCGGACTGAAACTGCCAGCGCCGCTGCCGCTGGTGCTGCTGGTCCACGGCGGCCCGTGGGCGCGCGACGACTACGGCTTCAACCCGCAGCACCAGTGGCTGGCCAATCGCGGCTACGCCGTGCTGTCGGTGAACTTCCGCGCCTCCACGGGCCTCGGCAAGGCGTTCCTCAACGCCGGCGACCTGCAGTGGGGCCGCAAGATGCACGACGATCTGCTCGACGCTGTCGATTGGGCCGTGAAGCGGGGAATCGCCGACCGTGCGCGGGTGGCGATCATGGGCGGCTCGTACGGCGGCTATGCCACGCTCGCGGGCCTCGCCTTCACGCCGGAGGTGTTCTGCTGCGGCGTCGATATCGTCGGCCCCTCCAACCTCGAGACGCTGCTGGCGACCATCCCGCCCTATTGGGCGGCGTTCTTCGAGAACCTCGCGCGCCGCGTCGGCGATCCGCGCACCGAGGAGGGCCGCAAGCTGCTCGAGGAGCGCTCGCCGCTGAATTTCGCCGGCGCCATTGCCCGGCCGCTGCTGATCGGCCAGGGTGCCAATGATCCGCGCGTCAAGCAGGCCGAGTCGGACCAGATCATCGCGGCCATGCGGGCCAAGGGCCTGCCTGTCACATACGTGCTCTATCCCGAGGAAGGGCACGGCTTTGCCGAGCCCGCCAACCGCATCTCGTTCTACGCCATCGCCGAGGCCTTCCTCGCCGAGCACCTGGGCGGGCGCACCGAGCCCTTCGGGGCGGACTTTGCCGGTGCCAAGCTCGAGGTCGGCGAGGGCGTGCAGCACGTGGCGGGGCTCGAGGCGGCACTGGCCGCGCGCGCCTGAGGCCGCACTGTTCTGGGATCGGCCGGCGGGGCGTAGGCACAGCGAGGGTGCGAATCGGCGCAAGCTCCGCCCTTTGCCACTGGACCGCCATCACTCTGTGGCGGCATATGCAACGCCCCTCTGCTAATGTGGGGGGCAGGGGCCGGTACGGCGCATCGGTTAGGGAAAAACGGGGGGCGCTATGGATTCCAATGTGGCCAGGGCGACCGCGGTGACGGTGCTCACCGCCGGGTTGGGCGTGGGCGCGCTCGCAGTTGTCCACAACTCTCAATCCCTCGACCGGCAGGGCAAGATCGTCATCGCCGCCGGCAACTCCCAGTACTACGACCTCGCCAAGCAGTACCAGGAGAGCCTGCGCAAGTACGGCGTGGAGATGGAGGTCCGGCGCAACACGCGCGTGAAGGACAAGGAGGGCAAGAGCACCCTGAGACCTCTCGAGGGTCGCCTGACCCTGCGCGCACTGATGGACGACGAGTCGGGGATCACGGCGGCGTTCGTGAAGGGCAATCTGGTCGGCAGCCTGCAGGGACGGCTCGCCAACGAGAAGCAGAAGGGCCGCCACGCGGAATACTCCAAACTGCGCTCTGTCGGGCGCCTGTTCTATGAGCCGGTGTGGGTGTTCACGCGCGGCAACCTGCCGATCGAGACGCTGCGCGACCTCAAGGGCAAGCGGATATATCTGGGCTCGCGCGACAGCGGCGCTCGCGGCATCGCCCGGCAGCTGCTGACGGCCAATGGAGTCATCGAGAAGGTGAATGCCACCTTCATCGACGAGGACCTGCCCGCCGACGGCGCGCCTCTGGTCAGCGGAGCGGCCGATGCGGGCATCCTGGTGATGGCTGCCGACACCGATACGATGCAGCAGCTGCTGCGCGTGCCCGATATCCGGCTGATGGACTTCAAGGGCGAGGCCGATGCCTACACCAATCGCTTCCCGGCGCTGAGCAAGGTCATCCTGCGTCAGGGCGCGGTCGAGTTCGATCCCCTGCTGCCGTCCGAGGATATCGCGCTGCTCGCCACCAGCGTCGCCCTGGTCGTGCGGCCGGACATGCAGCCGGCGCTCGTCTCCCTGCTGACCAACGCGGTGGTGCACAATCCGAAATCCGGGTTCGACCGGAACGGCGACCCGGTGCTGTTCCATCGCCCGGGCGAGTTTCCATCGGCGAGCGACCCCGAGTTCGAGGTCGCGAGCGAGGCCCGCATCGTCTACAAAACGGGCGAGCTCCCCGTCGTGCTGAAGTCGCTTGCGCCGCGGGCGTACAGCATGGGGGTGCCGTTCTCCTATCTGTCCTTCGTGAATACGCACTGGACGACACTGATCGGCATGCTGGGCATACTGGCGCTGATGCTGCCGCTGACGCGCGCGGTTCCCGCGCTATACGTCTGGACCGTCCGGCGTCGCATGGTGTACTGGTACAAGCAACTGAAAGCGCTGGAGCGCAACCTCGACAGCGGGGCAGCCAATTTCGATCCGGGCGTGCTGCAGGCCGAGTTCGACCGCATCGACACCCACGTTCGCCGGTTGCGTGTGCCGAGCTACTATTCCAGCGACCTGTATGACTTGCGCGGGCACATCGATCTGGTGCGCCAGAGAATGGCGATGAAGCCCGCGAGACCCAGGATGGCGGCGGAGTAGCCGCGTTGCCGATCGCACCATCATGCGTCGGCAACAACCACTCAGTAAGCTTTGTCCTTGCATGAATAGGGAAGCTGAGGAGGTGTGGTCATGACTCAACAGTTTTCACAAACGGATATCGACAGGGCGGTCGCGGCCGCCAAGCAGACTGTGGCGGACAACTGGGGCTGGTTCCTGACGCTCGGAATCGTGCTGGTGGTGGCGGGCATCGCGGCAATCATGTTTCCGCTGGTGTCGACGATCGCGGCGAAAATCGCGCTGGGCTGGATATTTCTCGCCGCCGGCATCGTGATGATCATCCACGCGTTCTCGATCCAGAAGTGGGGCGGCTTCCTGATGGAGCTGCTGCTTGGCGTGCTCTATCTCTTCGCCGGCGGATGGCTGGCGTTCTTCCCCTTCACCGGCATCGTCACGCTCACGATCCTGCTCGCCGCACTGTTCCTGGCGGAAGGCGTGGTCGAGGTGATCATGGGCTTCCGCGTGCGTCCGCACGAGGGCTGGGGATGGCTCGTGTTCAGCGGGTTGATCGCGGTTGCCGTCGGTCTGCTGATCGCTGCGGAGCTGCCGAGCTCGGCGGTGTGGGCCATCGGCCTGCTGGTCGGCGTCAACCTGCTGTCGACGGGCATCAGCTTCATCGTGGTGGCGCTCGCCGGCAAGCGTGGGACGGCTCCGGCGGGGGCCGTCACGGCCTGACGTAGATATGGGGTCAGACCCCTTGCGCCGCCGCTGCATGAACCGCAGCGTCGAGGCAAGGGGTCTGACCCCAATCCAATCACGCGTCGTGCATATCGTCCGACCAGGAGAAGCTCGGGCCGCAGCACGGGATAAACCGCAGCGTCGTGCGGCCGATCTTGATCAGGTCGTTGGCCTTCAGCTCCATCGGTGTCAGCACTGGCCGGCCGCCGAGACGGATGATGTTGGGCTTGCCGCCGTGCTGCAGGTAGAAGCTGCGCGCCTCCTCGTCGTAGGTGATGAAGGCGTGCTCCTCGCGCGAGATCGACTCGTCGCCGAAGCTGAGGCTGATGCGCTGGCTGGGATCGCGGCCGACCGAGTTCATGCCGACGAAGATCGGACGGAAGCCGCCGCGGCCCTGCCCCTCCACCACGACGACCCAGCCCGCAACCGGATCGGACTCGAGCCCCTCGGGGCGGATGTACTGGGTCTTGCCGGCTTGCTGTGCGGTCCCCATGCCGAGGGAGACGGTGGCGTTGACGCCGCCCGGCATGCCGGTCTGCGCGGTGCCGTGGTCGCCCTTGAGGCGCGCGCGGCCGATGACGGTGCCGGCCGGCATGCTGCTCGGCATCATATCGCCGGGGCGCGCGGTTGGTACGGTCTCCGGCGGCGGCGCCAAGGGCTGGCCTGCGGTGGGTCGCGGAGCCGACAGCGGACGCACGAGGCCGACCCGCTGCGAGAGCCCGCCGCGCGCCATGGCCGTGGCCTCGCCCTCGAGGAACGCGATCGGCGTGTTGACCTTCACGTCAGCGGTGCCTTCGGGGATCAGCAGCTTGCCGACCCTGCCGGCGTCGACGGCCTCCACCTCGATGGTGGCCTTGTCGGTCTCCACCTCGCAGATGACATCGCCCGGCTTCACCTGCTGTCCTTCTCGGACCCGCCACTTGGCAATCTTGCCCTTGTCCATGGTGGGGGACAGCGTCGGCATTACGATCTGGATCGGCATTGCCTTTGATCCCGCTTCCTGTTGCTCGGTGCGACCCTAGTGTCCTGATCGCGAAATTCGTCGCAGCGTGCGGCGGGCTCGGAACGAATTTCGCGATCTGAAGGACACTAGCTATTTCAAGATTCTAGTGTGATTCAGATCGAGAAGTCCGCTCCCGAACCTAGCCTGGCGCGATGGTGCGGACTTCTCGGTCATCACACTAGCAAAGGATATCCGCGCTCGCAGCAGGGAAATGGCTGCGGATGCCGGAATGGTGTAGGCGGTCAGCGTACATTTCGGGCGGGCTCGTCCTGCCCGGCGGCAACGGTCTTGGACCGTTGCGGCAGCACCTCGGCGATCTCCGCCTCGCTGCAGCCGGCCTGGCGCAGGATGTCGGCGGTATCGGCGCCGAGCATGGGCGGGGCCAAGTCCGGGTCGCCGGTCATCGCGTCGACGGTCATGGCCTGGCGCAGGGTGCGTGTGACCGGGGTGGGCGAGCTGAAATTCGGCTTGAAGAAGTCGACGTCGGCGAGGTGGGGGTCCTTCAGGAGGTCGGCCGGCAGCCGCACCGGCTGTGAGGGGATGTCGAGCCGGACGAAGGTTTCGAGCCACTCCTCCGTCGTGCGCGAGACCAGCGCCTCGGCGAGGATGTCGTAGAGCTCGTCGACCCGCCGGCTGCGCTCGGTGGCGTTGCGCACCAGCGGCAGGTCGCACACATCGGCGCGGCCGATCTCGGTCAGCACCTTGACCCAGTTGCGCTCGGTATATGGCAGTACGGCGACCCAGCCGTCCTTGGTCTTGTATGGCCGCCGGCTCGGGGAGATGACGCGGACGTAGCCGACCTTGCCGTCCTCCTCGAAGGTGGCGTGGCTCAGGTGCTCGCACAGGCTGAAGGCCGCCATCAGCTCGAACATCGGCACCTCGACGTAGCCGGGTGCCTCGCCGGTGCGCTCGCGGTACAGCAGGGCGGAGAGCAGCGCGTAGGTCAGGTGCAGGCCCGAGACCTTGTCGGCGACGATGGTCGGCGCGTACAGCGGGCGGCCGTCGCGCATCTGGAACAGGCCGGCAAAGCCGGAGGCGGCCTGGACCACGTCGTCATAGGCGGGCTTGCCGGCGTAGCGCCCGTGCCGCCCGAAGCCGATGGCGGCGGCGTAGACGATCTTGGGATTGGCGGCGCGCACCGCATCGAAGGTGAAGCCGAGCTTGTCCATCGCCTCCTGGCGCATGTTGTGGACGAAGGCGTCTGCCGTCGGGATCAGCTTCAGCAGCGCCTTCCTGCCGGCCTCGGTCTTGAGGTCGAGCGCGACCGAGCGCTTGTTGCGGTTGCAGTTGGCGAAGATGGCGGAAAGGCCCGGGGCGGCCTGCGGCGCCACCGGGCGCATGCTGTCGCCCTCGGGCGGCTCGACCTTGACGATCTCGGCGCCGAGGTCGCCCAGGATCTGCGTGGCGTACGGGCCCAGGATCACGGACGTCAGGTCGAGGATGCGCAGGCCTTTGAGCAGCGGGATCATGGGTGCCTTCGGAGAGGGCCTTCGGAGAAGAGACGGCGGGCGGAGACCATTGACGTAGCATGCACGTGGCGCAGTCGCCTATGGGCCGTCCCGTATCGGCGGTAGAGCGCGGGGCCAACGCGAAGGATTGGCGCCCGCCGCCCGTAGATCAGTGGACGCGGACATCTGCGCCCACTGATGCGGTGCGGAGACATGATTAGAGCCCGGCCGACCCTACTCACGGGCTCGTGATCAGCTCAGCCCCTACCCTTCGGCCCCCTTGCCTTGACTTCGCCGACATCCTCGCAAATAAAATGGTTGTTCGTTTTGTTTTGTGCAGTGCGAGCAAAACTGAGGGTCGCACTGGCTGCCGCTGCAACCGGGTTGCTGCCCCCACGGCGGCGGATGCGGTTAGGTAGGCGGCCAACAGGCGGGAGGGACGTCGGCAATGCCCAAGCTCAAGCCCGAGGTCCAGCATCAGCGCCGCGAGCGCATCCTGGACGCCGCCGAGCGCTGCTTTGCCCGTGCCGGCTTCCATCGCACCACCATGCACGACATCTGCCGCGAAGCGGGGGTGAGCCCCGGAGCGCTCTACGTCTATTTCGACAGCAAGGAAGCGCTGATCGCCGGCATCTCCGAGCGTGACCGCGCCGAGTTCGCCGAGCGGTTCGATGCGCTCGCCAAGGCCCCCGACTTCATGCAGGCGCTGCGGGAGCTGGGTGAGCGGTACTTCCTCGAGGAGCCGGCCGACAGCCACCGCATGTGCATCGAGATCGGTCTGGAATCGACGCGCAACCCCCGCGTCGGCGAGATCTTCCGGCGCGTCGACCGCTACATCGCCGAGAGCTTCGAGAAGCTGTTCCAGCGCATGCAGGACGAGGGCCGCATCGCGCCCACGCTGCCGATCCCGACCGTGACGAGAGCATTCGCGGTCGTTGCCGACGGCATGTTCTGGCATCGCGCCGTCGATCCCGACTTCGATCCCGCAACCGTCATGCCGGCGGTGCTGCAGCTGATCCAGGCGCTGCTCAATCCGGTGCCGCAGCCGCTGCCCTCTGCCGGGTCTTCCGCCTCCCTCCAACGAGAAACAGAGAAGTCGCAGGTTCGATCATGAGAAAGATACTGATCGGCGCCGTGCTCGCCGTCTGCTTCCTGATGATCTCGCTGACGCTGGTCGGCAAGTCGCTGCCGCGACCGTCCGGCCCGTCGGATACGAGCGCGCGCGAGATCCCCCACGACAACGCGCTTGCAATCGCGGCCGCGGTGACGGTCTCGCGCGTCGCGCCGGCCGGCTTCACGGCAACCGTGCTCGCCACCGGCTCGCTGGTGGCGCGCGAGGAGATCCTGGTCGGGCCGGAGGTCGAGGGCCTGCGGGTCACCGAGGTGCTGGCCGACGAGGGCATGCGCGTGAAGAAGGGCGACGTGCTGGCGCGGCTCGTCGCCGACACCCTCGACGCCCAAGTCGCCCAGAATGACGCCGCCCAGGCGCGCGCGACCGCCGCCATCGCCCAGGCCAGGAGCGCCATCGTGCAGGCCGAGGCGCGGCTCGAGGAGGCGCGCAACGCCTTCGAGCGGGCGAAGCCCTTGAAGGCAGCCGGCCACATGGCCGAGAGCGCCTACGACCAGCGCCAGCAGGGCGCGCGCACCGCCGAGGCGCAGCTCATCGCCTCCCGCGACGGCCTCAAGGTGGCGGAAGCGGAGAAGGCGCAAATCGAGGCGCAGCGGCGCGAGCTCAACTGGCGGCGCGGTCGCACCGAGGTGCTGGCTCCCGCCGACGGCATCGTCAGCCGCCGCATGGCCCGCGTCGGCGGCTATGCCGCGGGCGCGGCCGAGCCGATGTTCCGCATCGTCGCCAACGGCGAGGTCGAGCTCGACGCCGAGGTGACCGAGACGCGCATGGCCGGCGTCAAGATCGGTCAGTCCGCGCGCGTCGAGGTCGCGGGCGTCGGTGAGATCGCCGGCAAGGTGCGGCTCGTCTCTCCCGAGGTCGACAAGGCAACCCGGCTCGGCCGCGTGCGCATCTATCTGGGCGACAACCCGGCGCTCAGGGTCGGCGGCTTTGCCCGCGGCGTCATCGAGACGGCAACCAGCCACGGCCTCGCCGTGCCGGCCTCGGCCGTGCTGTACGGGCCCGACGGTCCCTCGGTGCAGGTGGTGCGCGACCATAAGGTCGAGACCCGGCCCGTCAAGATTGGACTGTCGGTGGGTGCGCTGGCCGAGGTGCGCGAGGGCTTGGCCGAGGGCGAGCTCGTCGTGTCGCGGTCCGGCACCTTCCTGCGCGACGGCGACGCCGTGCGGCCCGTCATGGCCAAGTCCAAGGTCAGCGAGGCGCACAAATGAACTGGAATATCTCGGCCTGGTCGATCCGGCAGCCGGTGCCGTCGCTCGTCCTGTTCATGGTGCTGATCGCGCTCGGCTACGCCAGCTTCGGCCAGCTCGCAGTCACGCGCTTTCCCAACATCGACGTGCCGATCGTGCAGGTGCGCGTCTACCAGTCGGGCGCGGCCCCCTCCGAGCTCGAGGTGCAGGTCACCAAGAAGATCGAGGATGCGATCGCGGGCGTCAACGGCGTCAAGCACCAGACCTCGGTCGTCACGGAAGGCTCCTCGGTCACCACCATCGAGTTCCGCCTCGAGATCAATCAGGACCGCGCCATCAACGACGTCAAGGATGCGATCTCGCGCATCCGCACCGAGCTGCCGCGCACTATCGACGAGCCGATCGTCGCCCGCATCGAGATCGAGGGGCTGCCGATCGTGACCTACTCGGCCCGCGCGCCGGGCATGACGGCGGAGGAGCTGTCCTGGTTCGTCGACGACGTGATCGTGCGGGCGCTGCAGGGCGTGAAGGGCGTGTCGCAGATCGAGCGCTTCGGCGGCGTGGAGCGCGAGATCCGCGTTGCCCTAGACCCCGACCGGCTGCTCGCCTTCGGCATCACGGCGGGCGACGTCAACCGGCAGCTGCGGGCCACCAACGTCGACCTGGCGGGCGGGCGCGGCGAGATCGGCGGGCGCGAGCAGGCAATCCGCACGCTCGCCGGCAAGCAGTCGGTCGAGGACCTCGCCGGCACCATGATCGTGCTGCCCAGGGGCCGCAAGGTGCGCCTCGACCAGCTCGGCACCGTGAGCGACGGCACGGCCGAGCCGCGCACGTTCGCGGCGCTGGACGGCAAGGCCGTCGTGGCATTCGCCATCTCCCGTGGCAAAGGCGCGAGCGACGTGGTGGTTGCCGCCGACGTGGCCAAGAAGGTCGAGGAGCTGAAGAAGCTCTACCCCGACGTCGAGATCAAGCTGATCGACTCGATGGTGGTCTACACGCTCGGCGCCTACCACTCGACCATGAAGACCATGATCGAGGGCGCCATCCTGGCCATCGTCGTCGTATTCATCTTCCTGCGCGACTGGCGCGCCACGCTGATCGCCGCCATCGCCCTGCCGCTGTCGATCATCCCCGCATTCTGGGCACTCGATGTGGCGGGCTTCTCGCTCAATCTCGTGAGCCTGCTCGCCATCACCATCGTCACCGGCATCCTGGTCGACGACGCCATCGTCGAGATCGAGAACATCGTGCGCCACATGCGCATGGGCAAATCGCCCTGGCGGGCGGCGCTGGAGGCCGCCGACGAGATCGGCCTAGCCGTCATCGCCATCACCTTGACGATCATCGCCGTATTCGTGCCGGTGAGCTTCATGGGCGGCATCGCCGGGCAATACTTCAAGCAGTTCGGCCTGGTGGTGGCATTCGCGGTGTTCTTCTCGCTGCTGGTGGCGCGGCTCATCACGCCGCTGCTGGCCGCCTATTTCATGCGCACGACCCATCACAGCGACAAGGAGAGCTGGCTGCTCAAGGCCTACACCCGGCTGGTGCGCTGGTCGGTGGTGCACCGCTACAAGTCGGTGGCGTTCGGGCTGCTGATCTTCGCCGCCTCCATCGGCAGCTTCTACCTGATCCCCTCGGGCTTCCTCCCCGCCGACGACCAGAGCCGGCTGCTGCTTGCCGTCGAGCTGCCGCCGGGCTCGCGCATGGCCGACACGCGCGCGGTCACCGATACCATCTCGCGCAACATCCGTGCGCGATCGGAGGTGCGGAGCGTGTTCATCAACGGCGGCCGCGTCATGGGGTCGGGCTCGGAGGTGCGCAAGGCGACGCTCATCATCAACCTGGTGCCCAAGGAGAGCCGCAGTCTCAGCCAGGACAAGGTGCGCGACGAGATCGGCCGCGGCCTGGCCGGCGTGCCCGACATCCGCTTCTGGTTCCTGAAGGACAACGGCCAGCGCCAGCTGCAGCTGGTCGCCTCCGGCCGCGACGGCCCAGCCGTCAGCCATGCCGCGGCCGAGCTGACGAGCCAGGCCAAGCGCATCCCGCTGCTCGCCAACGTCGTCTCCACCGCCGAGCTCGACCGGCCGGAGCTGCGCGTGGTGCCGATCAGCGACATCGCGGCCGAGCTTGGCGTCTCCACCGAAGCCATCTCGGAGGCGGTGCGCATTGCCACCATCGGCGACATCGGCGCCAATCTCGCCAAGTTCGACGTCGGCGAGCGGCAGGTGCCGATCCGCGTGCAGCTCGAGGAGCGGGCGCGCGGCGAGCGGCAGATCCTGGAATCGCTCAAGGTGGCGACGGGGGCGGGCGCGGCGGTGCCGCTGTCGGCGGTGGCGCGCTTCGAGCTGTCGCAGGGCCCCACCGCCATCGACCGCTACGACCGCATGCGCCGCGTCGTGATCGGCGCCGACCTCGTCGGCGACGTGCCGCTGGGCAAGGCGGTCGAGCAGGTGATGGCGCTGCTCGCCGCCAAGAAGCTGCCCGCGGGCGTCGAGCTCAAGCAGTTCGGCGATGCCGAGGTCATGGGCGAGGTGTTCGAGAGCTTCGCCAAGGCCATGGGCGCCGGCATCATGATGGTCTATGCGGTGCTGGTGCTGCTGTTCGGCAGCTTCCTGCAACCCATCACCATCCTGTTCTCGCTGCCGCTGTCGATCGGCGGCGCCATCGTGGCGCTGGCGATCACCCACAAGCCGATCAGCCTGCCGGTCGTGATCGGCATCCTCATGCTGATGGGCATCGTCACCAAGAACGCCATCATGCTGGTCGACTTCGCGGTCGAGGAGATGAAGCGCGGCATCGCCCGCACCGAGGCCATCGTCGATGCGGGCAGAAAGCGCGCACGGCCCATCATCATGACCACCATCGCCATGGTGGGCGGCATGCTGCCGTCCGCCTACGGCATGGGCTCGGGCGGCGAGTTCCGCGCACCGATGGCGATCGCGGTGATCGGCGGCCTGATCTCCTCGACGCTGCTGTCGCTGGTGTTCGTGCCGGCGGTGTTCGCCGTGATGGACGACGTCGCCCACCTCGGCTGGCGCATCTTCTCCCGCTTCGTGGGGCCCACGGGGGAGGCGAGCGTCACGCCACCAGCGGCCGATGCGCATCGCCTGCCGGCACCAGCTGAATAACGAGCCGTTCCCAGAGAATTCGAACCTCGGTGGTGGCCGGACGTCGGCCTCGGCTGGCGCAAGCAAGCGCCGGAATGACACGCCGATATTTCAGTATATATTGATCCCGATTGTTCGCCTGCACTTGCCGCTAAGTTTCCAGGGGATGCACATAGCGGAGGCAAGCCCGATGATCGCAATCGAAAGCTCTCCACAGCGCCTGCTCCTGCGCTCAGGCTCAACGTCAATCCTTCTCGACAAAGCCGCCGGCACGGCAGTCTTGCAGCGCAAGCTGTTGTTCTGGGCGAGAAAGCCGCTAGAGCGCCAGATCTCGTCGATCACGCAAGCAAGGGTCAATACCGACGTTGATCCGGCGTCCAAGGCCGAGATCTGCAGCACGATGTTGATCCTGCGGGAGGGGGGCGGCTGGACGCTGTCGGCCCGAGACAAGCAAGACGCGACTGCGGCCGCAGCTGCAGTTCGCGAATTTCTCGGCCTTCCAGCGGCTTGACCGTTGAATACGGATCGGTTTGCCCGAGCCGTGTTTCCAATCTCGAGCTCGGGCGCTACCGATCACACATCCTACTTCCCGAACCTGGCCTCCAGCGCGGCGATGTCGGCTGACGCGAGCAGGCGCAGGCGCTGGCCGCGGGTGAGGACCAGGAGCTTGGCGTTCTCCTCGAGCTCCTCAGCGTTGAACACGGCGTCCTCGAAGGTCTTGCCCGCCACCACGAAGCCGTGGTTGGCCATCAGCACGGCGCGGTTTTTGCCGGCCATGGCGCGCACGGCCTCGGCCAGCTCATCGCTGCCGGGCGGATGATAGGGCACCATCGGCACGCGGCCGACGCGCATCATCAGATAGGGCGTGATCGGCGCCATGGCGTCCTGCGGGTCCGTATCGGCGAGGCAGGACAGCACGGTGGCGTAGGTCGAGTGCAGGTGCACGATCGCGCCGGCATCGGCGCGCTCGCGGTAGATGCCCAGATGCAGCGGCGCCTCCTTGGAGGGCTTGTCGCCGCCGACGTGCTTGCCGGCCAGCGTGACCTTGGAGAGACGCGCAGGGTCGAGGCGGCCGAGGCAGCTGTTGGTCGGGCTCACCAGCACATTGGCGTCGAGGCGGGCGGAGACGTTGCCGGCGCTGCCGTGGGCAAGGCCGCGCTCGAACAGGCTGCGGCAGAGGTCGACGATCTGGTCGCGCAGCTCGGCTTCGTCGGTCATGCGATCAGGGTCCAGGCCCGGGTGAAGAAATCGTCCTTGCCGAAGTTGCCGGATTTGAGCGCCAGCGCGATCGCCGGCCCGTCGACCACGCGCGTCCAGGGCGCGCCGGGGTCGATCTCGGGGCCAATGGCGAGCGCGCGGGCGCCGAGTGCGGCCACAACCGCGCCCGAGGTCTCCCCGCCCGCGACGATGAGGCGGGTGGTATCGCGCTTGACCGCGATGGCTGCGATCTCCGCCATCGCCTCCTCGACCAGGGCGCCGGCCTTGGCGATGCCGAGCGCCTCCTGCGCCTTGCGCACGGCGGCGGGCTCGGCCGTGGCGTAGACGAGGGCCGGCTTGTCTGCCGGCTGCTCGGCGAGCCAGCGGGCAGCGCCGGAGGCATCCTGCGTTCCGGCGGCGAGGCGCAGCGGCTCGAGCTTGAGGGCGGGCAGGCCGGCGGCGATGGCGTGGGCCACCTGGCGCCGTGTCGCCTCCGAGCAGCTGCCCGACAGCACCAGGCACCGGCCCTTGGCGATCGCTGCCATCGGCGTCGCTTGGCCCTCGGCGGCGTGGATGCCGAAGTTGGCGGGGAGGCCCATGGCGATCCCCGATCCGCCGGTGACCAGCGGCGCGCCGGCCAGCGCCTTGCCGAGCGACACGAGGTGCTGATCGAGGATCGCATCGGTGACGACGAACGGCCGGCCCTCAGCAGCCTCCCTGGCGATGGCCTTGCGGATGGCGTCAGGCCCCTGCTCGATGACGGCAAGCGGCACGAGGCCGACGCCGCGCCTCGTCTGCCGGCCGAGCACGCGCACGAGGTCGGAGTCGCGCATGGGGGTCAGCGGGTGGTCGCGCATCGAGCTTTCACTGAGCAGCCGGCTGCCGACGAACAGGTGCCCCTGGTAGATGCCGCGGCCGTTGGCGGGGAAGGCCGGGCAGAAGATGGCGGAGGGCGCCTTCAGCTCGTCCATCAGCGCGTCGGCGACGGGGCCGATGTTGCCGGCGTCGGTGGAGTCGAAGGTCGAGCAGTACTTGAACAGTATCTGCCTGGCGCCGCGCGCGCGCAGAGCGCGGGCGCTGGCGAGCGACATGGCCACGGCCTCGGCGGCCGGGCACGTGCGCGACTTGAGGGAGACGACCACCGCGTCGGCTTCCGGCAGCGCCTCGGCGGACGCAGGCGCGCCGATCGCCTGCACCACGCTCATGCCGGCGCGCTGCAGCATCAGGGCGACGTCGGTTGCGCCGGTCAGATCGTCCGCTACGACGCCGATGAGCATGGGGCCTATCCGTGGAGCTTGAATTGCGGATGCGACCGGGAAGGTACGCGAGGCGCGCAAGCGCGCCAAGCGGGTGCTGGGGCTGCGGGCAACGGGTTTCAGGGATCGGGGATTGGAGGGCTGCCGCAGCTCGCGCGATGCCGCTAGTGTGAGGACATGGCCCGATACGACTTCAATGCGCAACGCCTCTACGTCGAGGCCGACCTGGCGGCGGGGGCAACCGTTGCCTGCAGCCCCGGCCAGGCCAACTACCTGCGCAACGTGCTGCGGCTGAAGGCCGGCGATGCGATCCTCGCGTTCAATGGGCGCGATGGCGAGTGGCGGGCCGAGCTGGCAGAAGCCGGCAAGCGGGGCGCGGCCCTGCACATCGGCGACAAGATGCGCGAGCAGGAGGGCGGGCCCGACATCGACTACCTGTTCGCGCCGCTGAAGCGGGCGCGCCTCGACTACATGGTGCAGAAGGCGGTCGAGATGGGCGTGGCGCGGCTGCGGCCCGTGCTGACCCGGCGCACGGTCGCGGAGCGGGTCAACATGGATCGGCTCGCGGCCAATGCCATCGAGGCTGCAGAACAGTGCGGCATCCTGCGCATCCCTAAGTTGCATGCACCCGAGAAGCTGGAGCATGTCATTGCCGGCTGGGACGCAGGCCGCGCACTCATTTTCTGCGACGAGGACAGCGGCGAGGCATGTCCGTTCACGGCGCTCGCACGCGTGGCGCCGGGCCCGCTTGCCGTGCTGATCGGGCCGGAGGGCGGCTTCGAGGCCAGCGAGCGCGAGCTTCTCTCGAGCCAGCCATTCGTCACGCGCATTTCACTGGGCCCCCGCATCCTGCGCGCCGATACCGCGGCCGTGGCCGCTCTCGCGCTTGTGAACGCCGCGCTCGGCGACTGGCGGTAACTGCTTGTGCGGCCCCTGCCTTTTCCATTAACAAGGGCCATGTCCGCTGGGCTCTCTGGCGGGATGCCCTTCGCCCGAGAGAACGGTTCAGCCTGATGTCCACCCGTGAGGACAGCGCGCCCGCCCCGACCGTCCGCACCCGCGATGAGCTCATCGCGTGGATCGCGGCGGGCTCCAAGCCGGCGGAGCGCTGGCGCATCGGCACCGAGCACGAGAAGTTCCTGTTCTACACCGACACGCTGCGTCCGGTGCCCTACGAGGGCCCGCGCGGCGTGCGTGCGCTGATGCAGGGCCTGATCGATCGCTTCGGCTGGCAGCCGATCATGGAGGGCGACAACATCATCGCGCTGAAGCGGCCGAGCGGAGAGACCGGCGTCGGCACGGTCTCCCTCGAGCCCGGCGGGCAGTTCGAGCTGTCGGGGGCGCCGCTGGCGACCGTGCACGAGGTGGGCGCCGAGACGCACGAGCACCTCGAGCAAGTGCGCGCGGCCGGCGGGCCGCTGGGCATCGGCTTCCTGGGCGTCGGCTTCTCGCCGGACTGGACGCTGGACGAGACGCCGCGCATGCCCAAGCAGCGCTACCAGGTGATGACGCGCTACATGCCGATGGTCGGCAAGCGCGGCCTCGACATGATGTACCGCACGGCCACGATCCAGGTGAACCTCGACTTCGCGGACGAGGCCGACATGGTCAAGAAGTTCCGCGTGTCGCTGGCGCTGCAGCCGATCGCTACCGCGATCTTCGCCTGCTCGCCGTTCACGGAAGGCAAGCCCAACGGCTTCCTGTCGATGCGCAGCGAGGTTTGGCGCGACACCGATCGCAACCGCACGGGCATGCTGCCCTTCGTGTTCGAGCCGGGCATGAGCTTCGAGCGCTATGCCGACTACGCGCTCGGCGTGCCGATGTACTTCGTCTACCGCGACGGGCGCTATATCGACGCGGCGGGTGCCTCGTTCGCCGATTTCCTGGCGGGACGCCTGCCGCAGCTGCCGGGCGAATACCCGACCGAGGACGACTGGTCGGATCACCTCACCACCCTGTTTCCCGAGGTGCGCATGAAGCGCTTCCTCGAGATGCGCGGCGCCGACGGCGGGCGCTGGCGGCGCATCTGCGCCCTGCCGGCATTCTGGACCGGCCTTCTCTACGACCCCACCTCGCTGGATGCCGCCTGGGACCTCGTCAAGGACTGGACGGCGGAGGAACGGCAGGGCCTGCGCAACGCGGTGCCAAAGTCTGCGCTCAAGACGCCGTTCCGGACGACGAGCGTGCTCGAGATCGCGCGGGCTGCGCTGGCGATCTCGCAGGCGGGCTTGGCGCGCCGCGCGCGCACCAACGGCAGGGGCGAGGACGAAGGCATCTTCCTCGAGCCGGTCGAGGCCATCCTGCGCAACGGCACCACGCCGGCCGAGGAGATCCTGATGCGCTACGAGCGCGACTGGGATCGCCAGACCGCCCCGCTCTACCGCGAGTATGCCTTCTGATTGCCGGGCCGCGGAGGCCGCCACCCCATGAGAATGCGCATTGCGTCGGACGTCGGCGGGACGTTCACCGACAGTATCGCCTACGATCCCGCCTCCCGCCGCATCAGCGTCTCCAAGGTGCCGACGACGCCGCAGGCGCGCGAGCTCGGTACCATCGACAGCCTGCGCCGCACGCTCAATGAGCTGGGTGCCGACGGCAGGGCGGTCGACTATGTCGGCCACGGCATGACGACGGCCACCAACGCCGTCATCCAGCGCACGGGCGCCAAGACCGCCTTCGTCACCAACCGCGGTTTCCGCGACCTGCTGCTGATCGGGCGACAGGACCGGCCGAGCCTGTTCGACATCGACGTGGTGCGTACGCCGCCGCTGGTGCCGCGGGAGCTGAGCTACGGCGTCGGCGGGCGCATGGACGAGCGCGGGCGCGAGATCGAGCCGCTCGATACCGCGGCGCTGGAGCAGGCGGCGGCCGACATGGGCGCCCAGAGCGTGGAGGCGGTGGCGGTCGTGTTCCTGCACGCCTACGCCAATCCCACGCACGAGCGGGCCGCCAAGGCGTTGCTGGAGCGGGCCCTGCCCGGCGTGACGGTATGCATCTCGACCGACATCCTGCGCGAGTTCCGCGAGTTCGAGCGCGCCAGCACGACCGTGCTCAATGCGTTCCTGACGCCGGTCATAACCAGGTATCTGGGCTCGCTGTCGGAGCGGCTCGTGGACCGCGAAAACGGGCTCGGCGTCGCCCGCGACAAGCCGATCATGGTGATGGAGGCGTCGGGCGGGCTGATGACGGTGGAGTCGGCGCGCGCCAAGCCGGTGCACACCGTGCTGTCGGGCCCGGCGGGGGGCGTCGTTGCTGCCTCGCATTTTGCCGGGCTGATCGGCGCCGACAGCATCATCACCATGGATATCGGCGGCACCTCGACCGACATCTCGCTGATCCGCAACGGCCGGCCGGAGACGACGCGGAGCGCCAAGATCGGCCAGACCCCGATCCGGCTGCCGGTGATCGACATCAATGCCATCGGCGCGGGCGGCGGATCGATTGCCTGGATCGACGACGGCGGCGCGCTGCGTGTGGGGCCGATCAGCGCCGAGGCCGTTCCGGGGCCCGCCTGCTACGGCCACGGCGGCACGCGGCCGACGATCTCGGACGCCAACCTGGTGCTCGGGCGGCTCGGCGGGGAAACGAGGCTCGGCGGCAGGATGCGGCTCGACGCGGCTGCTGCGCATGCGGCGATCGAGACCCACGTGGCGCGTCCGCTCGGGCTCGACGTGGTGGCGGCCGCGGTCGGCGTGCTGCGGGTGGCGCACGCCAACATCGTGCGCGGCATCCGCGTGGTCTCGGTCGAGCGCGGGCACGACCCGCGCGGCTGCACGCTGGTGCCGTTCGGCGGCGCGGGGCCAATGCACGGCACGCCGGTGGCGCGCGAGCTCAACATGTCGCGGGTGGCAGTGCCACCGACGCCCGGCATCTTGTGCGCGCTGGGGCAGCTGCTCTCCGACCTGCGCCACGATCTGATCGAGACGCACATCTTCCGCTATGCGGCGGGCGAGGGCGGAAAGGCCGAGGCGATCGCGCGCCGGCTGATCGACGCCGGCCATCGCCTGCTGGAGGCGGACCGCGTGCCCGCGGACAAGCGCAGGGTCGAGGTGCGCGTCGAGGCCCGCTACGTCGGCCAGAGCTACGAGCTGCCGATCGCCTTCGCGGTCGAGACGCCGGGCGCGTGGGGGCGCCTGGCCGGAGACTTCCACACCGCCCACCGCGCCCGCTTCGGCCATGCGGACCCCGAGGCGCCGATCGAGATCGTCGGCTTCGGCGCCACCGCCGTCGGCAAGGTCGAGGCGCCGGAGCTGCCGAGGCTGCGCGAGGGCGAACGCACGCCGCCTGGCGAGGCCAGGCTAGGGGTCCGCCGCGTGTTCTTCGAGGGCCGCGATCCCGCAGATCGCGGCGGCTGGGCCGAGGCGCAGGTGCTGGCGCGCGAGGCGCTGCTCGCCGGCAACGAGATCGAGGGCCCGGCCATCATCGAGGAGGTGTCGGCGACCACGGTGCTCTATCCGGGCGATCGCACCCGCGTCGATGCGAGCGGCGTGCTGCTGGTGGAGTGCTCCCAATGACGTCACCCGCTCGCGCGTTCGACCCGATCACGCTCGAGGTGCTGCGCAACGCGCTCGAGGCCACCGCCCAGGAGATGGGCGCGGTTCTGAAGCTCACCTCGTTCTCGCCCAACATCAAGGAGCGCATGGACGCCTCCTGCGCCGTGTTCGATGCCAAGGCGCAGCTCGTGGCCCAGGCCGAGCACGTGCCGATCCATCTGGGCTCCATGCTGAAGGCCGTCGGGCCGACGGTGGCGGCGACAGGCAAGCTCGACCCGGGCGACGTGGTGATCGTCAACGATCCCTTCGTCGGCGGCGGGCACCTCCCCGACATCACGCTGATCGCGCCGGTGCATGCGGGCGGCAACCTGATCGGCTACGTGGCGACGCGCGCGCATCACTCCGACGTCGGCGGCATGGAGCCGGGCTCGATGCCCGGCAGGTCGACGGAGGTCTACCAGGAGGGCATCATCATCCCGCCGGTGCGGCTCTACGCCAGGGGCGAGCTCGTAGGCGACGTGATGCGCCTGATCATGGCGAACGTGCGCACGGCGACCGAGCGCCGCGGCGACCTCAACGCCCAGCTCGCCGCCATCCGCATCGGCGAGCGGCGGCTCGGCGAGCTCGCCGAGCGTTATGGCGTGGGCGTCCTCACCGAGGGGTTCGATGCGATCCTCGACTATGCCGAGCGGCGCATGCGCCGGCGCATCGCCGAGCTGCCGCCCGGCACCTACCTCGCCGAGGACTGCCTCGACGACGACGGCAGCAGCGACGAGCCCGTGCTCGTCAAGCTCAGGGTGGATGTGACGCGCGACAAGCTCGTGCTCGACTTCGCGGGCTCCTCGCCGCAGCGCCGCGGCAACATCAACGCCGTGGCGCCGATGACGCATTCGGCCTCGTTCTTCGCCATCAAGGTGCTGACCGACGCCACCATCCCTGCCAACGCCGGCATCCTGCGCCCCGTCGAGATCAAGATCCCCGCGGGCTCGTTCCTCGACGCGCAGCCGCCCGCCGCCGTGTGCGCCGGCAACACCGAGACCACGCAGCGCGTCGCCGACACGGTCTTGAAGGCCTTCGCCCAGCTCGCGCCCAACCGCATTCCCGCAGCGAGCCAGGGCACCATGAACCTGATCGGGGTCGGCGGCATCGATCCGCGCAACGGCCGGCCCTACACCTACATCGAGACCATCGCCGGCGGCCAGGGCGGGCGGCCCGGCGGCGACGGCATGGACGGCGTCCAATGCAACATGACCAACACCATGAACACGCCGGTGGAGGCGCTGGAGATCGCCTATCCGCTCAGGGTCGAGCGCTACGAGCTGCGCGAGGGCTCGGGCGGGAAGGGGCGGCATCGGGGCGGGCACGGCGTGGTGCGGTCGCTGAGAGTCATCGGCCACGAGGCCCGCGTATCTCTGCAGTCGGACCGACGCCGATTTCCGCCCTACGGTCTGGGCGGCGGCAGGGACGGTGCGACCGGGCGCAACTCGGTCACCGACCGGGATGGTAAATCGACGGACGTGCCGGGCAAGGTGTCGCTCAGTCTGCAATCGGGTGAGATCGTCACCGTCGAGACGCCAGGCGGCGGCGGCTGGGGCGCGCCGAAGGAATAGATGAATTTCGACTGCGGCAGCCTGCGGCTCGCAGCGCCGGCGAAATGGGCAGGCGCCGGTATTGCACCTCCGCGGTTCTTGAGAGATGCTAGCAACGCTGAGCACCGATCGGGTGCGTTGGGAGGGTTTCATATGCGTTTGCAACTGGCCGGAGCACTGCTTGCCGGCTCGATCGCTTTTGCTGGAAGCGCCCAGGCGCAGCAGCTCGAGAAGAAGGAGTTCAACGTCATCGGAACGTGGAACTTCCTGACCAACTGGCAACAACTCGAGCAGCCGTTCTGGACCAAGGAGCTGCCGGACGCCTCGGGCGGCAGCCTCAAGGGCAACATCAAGTCGGTGACCGAGGTCAACCTCAAGGGCACCGAGGTGCTGCGGCTGCTCAAGCAGGGCGTGTTCGATGTCGCCGCGGCGCTGCCGATCTACGTGGAGGACGGCGGAGCGATCATCGAGGCGGTCGACATCGCCGGCGTGGCACGGTCCTTCAAGATGAGCCGCGAGCTCACCGACATCTGGATGCCGGAGATGCAGAAGGTCATGAAGGAGCGCCACGGCTCGATGATCGTGGGCACGTTCACGTGGCCGGAGCAGAACTTCTATTGCAGGGGCGACATCAAGAGCGTCGAGGACCTGAAGGGCAAGAAGATCCGCGTGCAGGGCACCTCGCAGGCCGATCTCGCCAAGGCGTTCGGCGCCTCCGCGGTGACCATCGCGTTCGGCGAGGTCGTGCCGGCGCTCGAGAAGGGCGTGGTCGACTGCGGCATCACCGGCACGATGCCGGCCTACAAGGCGAAATGGCCCGAGGTGACGAACACGCTGTTCCGTCTGCCGGTGGGCTTCACGGTCGGAATCTGGGTGGTCAACATCAACTCCTGGGAGAAGCTGAAGCCCGAGACGCGTGCGTTCCTGGAGAAGCAGCTCAAGGCTCTCGAGGACAAGTCGTGGAAGGCAGTCGAGGCGGAGACCGAGGACGGCGTGCGCTGCACGACCGGTCAGGGCGGCCCCTGCCCGGCGGGTCCGCCCGGAAAGCTCAAGCTGGTGCTGCCCTCGGAGGCGGACCTCAAGGCACGCGACGCCGCGCTCAACGACATCGTCCTGAAGAGCTGGGCCAAGCGCTGCGGCGAGGCTTGCGCCGCGAAGTGGACCGATACGGTCGGCAAGAAGTACGGCCTGACCGCCAAGGCCGACTGAGCCAGCAACTTGGGGGGTGGGCCCGGAGCACAAGAGCGTCCGGGCCCTGATTGCATCTGATGAGCATGCTTTGGACCGCCGTCGCCGCGATCTCTCGCGTCGCGGTTTGGATGGGCGGCGCAATGCTCTTTGCGGCCGCGGCCATCGTCACCGCCGAGGTGCTGCTGCGCAAGGGCGTCGGCGCCATCCTGGGCACCGGCTTCGTCTTCTCCGGGTCGGACGAGATCTCCTCGTTCCTGTTTGCGGTGGGGACCAGCTGGTCGATGGCCTACGTGCTCGTCACGCGCGGGCATGTGCGCATCGACGCGCTCTACATCCACTTCGGCCCGAGAACACGCGCGCTCCTCGACCTTTTTTCGCTGCTGGTGCTCGGCATCTTCGCGGCCGCGCTGCTCGAGCGTTCCTGGGACGTGGCCTACACGAGCTACGCCGAGGGAATCCGTACCAATTCGCCGCAACGCCTGCCGCTGGCCTGGGCACAGCTCCCATGGTTCGCCGGCATCGCGCTGTTCTTTCTGGCGCTCGCGCTCGCATTCCTGCGTTCCCTCGCGGCCCTGCTGCGCGGCGACTATGCGACGGCGGCGGCCGTCGCCGGCGCAATCACGCAGGATGAGGAGATCGAGAGCGAGCTCGAGGGCCTCGGCATACAACGCGAGCAATCCGGGTCGGGGAGCAAGGGATGATCGCGACCACACTGCTGCTGCTTATCATCCTGCTGGCGCTCAGCGTACCGGTTGCGGCCGTGATGGGCGTGCTGGGGCTGGCGCTCAATCAGTTCTACGCGTCGATGCCGCTGCATCGCGCGATGGGCGAGATCCTCTGGAACTCGTCGAGCGAGTACATTCTGATCGCCATCCCGCTGTTCGTGATGCTGGGCGAGATCCTGCTGCGCTCGGGAATCGCCGAGCGCGTCTACAACGGCATCGCCCAGTGGCTGTCGTGGCTGCCCGGCGGCCTCATGCACGCCAACATCGGATCGTGCGCCATGTTCGCGGCGACCTCGGGTTCGAGCGTCGCCACCGCGGCGACCATCGGCACCGTCGCGATCCCCGAGATCAAGAAGCACAACTACAACGAGCCGCTGTTCCTCGGCACCATCGCGGCCGGCGGCACGCTCGGCATCCTCATCCCGCCTTCGATCAACTTCATCCTGTACGGGCTGCTGACCAACTCATCGGTGCCGCGGCTGTATCTCGCGGGCTTCCTGCCGGGCTTTATGCTCGCTGGTTTCTTCATGGTGATCGTGCTGTTCGCCTGCCTGATCGACCGCAAGAAGGGCGGCACGCCCATCGAGACGACCTGGGCCAACCGAATCCGCGTGCTGCCGAGCTTGATCCCACCCCTGTTCATCTTCATGGTGGTGGTCGGCTCGATCTATGCCGGTGTCGCGACGCCGACAGAGGCCGCCTCGCTCGGCGTTGTTGCTGCCCTCATCCTTGCTGCCTGGGAGCGCCGCGTATCGCTGTCGATGCTGCGCGCGGTTGCCGAGGGCACGATGCGCACGACCGCGATGATCATGCTCATCATCATGGCGGCGCAGTTCCTCAACTTCGTGCTGGCCGCCATCGGTCTGACGGACGGTCTCGGCAAGATCATCGAGGGCCTCGGTCTCGGGAAATACGGGACGATGGTCCTGATCGTCGTCTTCTATCTGATCCTCGGCTGCTTCATGGAGACCATCTCCATGATGATCCTGACGACCCCGTTCATCGCGCCGATCGTGTTCGCGCTCGGCTGGGACCCGATCTGGTGGGGCATCGTGCTGACCATCCTGATCGAGGCCGCGCTCATCACGCCTCCCGTCGGCCTCAACCTCTACGTCGTGCAGGGCATGCGCGGGCGCGGCTCCATCAACGAGGTGATCCGCGGCTCGCTGCCGTTCGTGTTCGCGATGCTCGTGCTGATCGCCCTGCTGATGGTGTATCCCGATGTCGCCCTGTGGCTGCCGCGCTATGTGATGGGTTGACGCGGGCAACCGGCCGCGGCGGCAATCTCTTGCGATGCGCGGAGGCTTGCGCTCTGATAGCCCCAACAAGAGCAAGATCGTTTCTGATCGAAGCGCATCGCTTCGATCATGAAACGTGAATCTTGCTCTAGAATCAAAGAATCGAGCAGGATTCACGCTTCGGCCTCTACGTCTCGATCGAGGCACAGTGACTCCATCCGAAGCGATCCTGCTCCAGGGCTGAGAAGATCATGAGCGAGATGCAGGGCACGGCGCGATTGGCCGTCGACATCGGCGGCACGTTCACCGACATCGTGCTGCTGGCAGGCAACGGGCGCCACGTCGCCAAGGTGCTCACCACGCCGAAGGCGCCGGAGCTGGCGGTGATCGAGGGCACGCGCGGCGTGCTGGATGCGGCGGGCCTCGGCTTCCGCGACGTCGGCGTGTTCGTGCACGGCACCACGCTCGCCACCAATGCCATCATCGAGCGCAAGGGCGCGAGGACCGCGCTGATCGCCACCGACGGCTTCCGCGACGTCATCGAGATCGCCGACGAGGGCCGCTTCGACCAGTACGACATCAACATCGTCAAGCCGGCGCCGCTGGTGCCGCGCGAGCTGAGATTCACGGTGCCCGAGCGCATCGACGTGCACGGCGCCGTGCGGCTTGCCCTGGATGAAGGCGCGGTGCGGGAGGCGGCAAAGCGGCTCGCGGGATTGAAGATCGAGGCGGTCGCGGTGGCGCTGATCCACGCCTACGCCAATCCCGCGCACGAGGAGCGGGTGGGCGCGATCCTGGGCGAGGTATGCCCGGGCATCAGCGTGACCCTGTCGTCGCAAGCCTGCCCCGAGGCGCGCGAGTACGAGCGTACCTCCACGGCCATTGCCAACGCCTACGTGCAGCCGCTGATGTCGGGCTACCTGCTGAGGCTCCGGCAGGCGCTCGCCGAGCTCGGCTACGGAGCCCCCATCCATCTCATGACCTCGGGCGGCAGCCTCGCGAGCCTGGAGACGGCCGCGCGCTTTCCTGTGCGCCTCATCGAATCGGGACCGGCCGGCGGCGCCATCCTGGCCGGGCGCATCGCGCTCGAGCGCGGCGAGAGGCGCATCCTGTCGTTCGACATGGGCGGCACCACCGCCAAGATCTGCCTGATCGACGACGGCGAGCCGCTCAAGGGCCGCGCCTTCGAGGTCGACCGGCAGTCGCGCTTCAAGAAGGGCAGCGGCTTTCCGGTGCGCATCCCCGTCATCGAGATGGTGGAGATCGGCGCCGGCGGCGGCTCGATCGCGCGCATCGATGCCCTGCAGCGCATCCAGGTCGGCCCCGACAGCGCCGGAGCCGAGCCGGGCCCCGCCTGCTACGGCCGCGGCGGCACCGAGCCGACGGTGACGGACGCCGACCTCGCCATCGGCAAGATCGATCCCGTGCGCTTCGCCGGCGGCAAGATCGCCGTCCATTCGGGCCCCGCCGAGGCGGCGCTGTCGGCCGGCATCGGCGCCAGGCTTTCCATGTCGGCGGAGCAGGCCGCTGTGGGCGTCGCCGAGATCGTCGATGAGAACATGGCGAACGCCGCACGCGTGCATGCCGTGGAGCGGGGCGCGGACATCGCCGAGCGCACGCTGGTGGCGTTCGGCGGCGCAGCGCCCCTGCATGCGAGCCGGCTCGCCGAGAAGCTCGGCATCGCGCGCGTCGTGGTGCCGCCCGATGCAGGTGTCGGCTCCGCGGTCGGGTTCCTGGCGGCGCCGGCGGCCTACGAGCTCGTGCGCTCGCGCTACATGCGGCTCTCCACCTTCGATGCGGATGCGGCCAACGCGCTGGTCGGCGCCATGCAGCAGGAGGCGGACTCCCACGCCCGCGCCGCGGCAGGTGGACGGGCGGTGTCGGTGCGCGCCTCGGCGTTCATGCGCTATGCCGGCCAGGGCCACGAGATCACGGTGGCGCTGCCAGGCCGCAAGCTGGCCGCGGGAGATGCGGCCACATTCCGCGCGGACTTCGAGCGCGAGTACACGCGCCTCTTCGCCCGCCACATCCCCAACGCCGAGATCGAGATCATGAGCTGGGTGGTGCTCGCCACCACGGCGACCGAGCCGCCGGCAAGGCTCGCTGCCACCGCGGCGAAGCCCGCGCCGAAGCCCGTCGGCGAGCGCTCCGTGTTCGACGCCGGCCTCGGCCGCCGCGTCACCGTGCCGATCTACGAGCGCGGAAGCCTGGCGCCCGGCGCGGTGCTGACGGGGCCAGCCCTCATCGTCGAGGACGGCACCTCCACCTACGTCTCGCCGCGCTTCGATGTGTCCGTGGATGCGGGCGAGGCGCTGATTCTGACGGCAAAATAGTCCCCTCTCCCCGTCGCGCCTCTTCAGCGCGAACGGGGAGAGGGTTAGGGTGAGGGGCAGCCCCAGAGGGGGCACCAGCCCCGAGGAGCCTATCCATGCGCGGCCCGCAGCCTTGGCGGACGAACCGCTCGCGCGTACTCAGATCGCAGCCGATCTCGGCCGAAGCGAAGGTCTGGTCCAGACTGCGCAATCGCCACCTCGCCGGCCTCAAGTTCGTCAGGCAGGCGCCCGTCGCGCCGTACTTCGTCGACTTTCTCTGTCGTGAGCATATGGTGGTGGTCGAGGTCGACGGTGGCACACACAGCACCGAGACCGAAGCGGCCGCCGATGCCAGGCGGGCGCAGCGGCTGCAACGGATGGGCTACCGGGTGTTCCCTGCCCACAACACCGACATCTACGAGAACATCGATTGCGTGCTGGACACGCTGCTCGCCTTCATCGCGGAGCGGGCGCCGTGAGGCCCCCGTCGCGTTTGCCGCTGCCCCTCACCCTAACCCTCTCCCCGCAAGCGGGGAGAGGGTTAGGG
>Ga0247830_10000064_pt1 | contig 28797 bp, 44 predicted proteins | sample 12C_Control_Day5_FD_207766 | JGI IMG/M metagenome (GOLD analysis project Ga0247830, IMG submission 207766) | Soil microbial communities from agricultural site in Penn Yan, New York, United States - 12C_Control_Day5 | ecosystem: Environmental > Terrestrial > Soil > Agricultural land | place...
CCGTTAACCCCCCCCTATAGCTATTTTTTTTATAAATGAGACAGGGGAGGGGTACACACACATATGGGGGGTTTTTGCCGTCCAGCCGATTAAGCGATCAGTAGCGATGCACTAGCCACTAAAATCCCTTTCGCTGCCCTATTGAGCCCTTGACAAACAACCTCCCCTATGCCACACTCCCCCCGTCAGCAAGAGGAGCTACCATGATCACTAACCCTTATCACTTCTCACACATAGTCCTGTACTATTGGGAGAAGTACAATCGTCCGCAAAACCACGACATGCGGCGATACTACGCCGGCCGTTACGATCTCTATGCCAACATGGCCGACGACGGGACCGATACATTCCCCGACGCAGACTAAGCTCAAGAGGCGCCTTGACAAAGGGCGCCTCTTTTGCTATAATGCCCGCGTCAACTGAGGAGATATCTATGCCCAAATACCAAGTCGACGTCATACTCTCAATGTCCTGGATCTTCGACACCACAGACGTTCCAGAGGACTTCACCCCGCAGGACGGGGAGGAAGCACTATGGGACCCGAGCGATCCAAACAGCGTTCAGGATTACATCCGCGATCGCCTCGATGACGGAACCATCGACCCAAACGACGAAGGTTTCAGCATCGACGACATAAAGATAACCCCTAAGAAATAGCGTAGCGGCCCGGGATTGACAACCCCGGGCCTTTCGCATATACTATCCCCGTCGCAACTGAAAGGAGTTCATATGTTCTACGGAACCTATCAACGCCTTGGCGTTCACATCTGGGGCTCCAACCTCATACTAATCCGCGCGGCCCGGAAGAAATTGAAACCAGAGGTCTTGCACAGTCGCGCACACCGCAACATGCGTCATAGTTTCTACAAACGCATGATTGAGTTTCACCAAGCGGAACAACGATTGTGTATGCAATTCAGATTGTAAGCGCTAACGAGCCCCTTGACAAAGGGGCTCTTTTATTGTATACTGTTGACACAGTGGCAATCAAGCCACTGGCCCCGGCCCAAAGGCCGGGACATCCAAAGGACCAAAACCCTATGGCAATGACAGACGAAGCCCCGGAAAAGGCAACGCGTCCCGCGAAAGTGAATCGCCTCTTCCGGCATCAAGGTTCCGATGAGCTTACTAGCCGGGCAACGAATGAGACGACGCACGTCATCTTCCGAGTTGTAAAGAGCGGACAGGAGATCGTCTTCGATCTCGCTCAGCTCTTCCCCGGCAAGAAACTCCCCGAGCCTTGCGTCGCGCGAGCGGCGGCTGCCTTCGGTGTTAACACCGCCGCAGGCAACATGCTAACCGGCCTTGAGGACGTGGAGAAAGAAGACCCGGAAGCAGTGGCCGAGGCCATTGAGCACCGGCTCGCAACCTTCGCAGACGGCCGTTGGTCGGCCGAACGTGAAGGTGGTGGTGGCAGGCCAAAACTGATCTGGCTTGCCCTCTTGGCGTTCCGCCAAGAGAAGGGTCAGCCCGTGGACGAGGCCTCAATGGCCAAGTTCAAGGCCAAGGTGGATGACAAGGAGGCAGTCAAGAGCTGGATGGCCAACGCCGGCTTTCAAAAGCACTACCTTCGTATCCAGGCCGAGCGCCAGGCATCCAAGGTGTCTGCTGCTAAGGACTCCGACCTGCTGGGCTGAACACACAATCAACTGATCAGTTGAAGGGCGCCGAGAGGCGCCCTTCTCTTTTCCACGCTCCCATCTAAGCCAGCCCGCCAGCCAGCTAGAAAATTCCTATTGACTCCGCCACTGTTTTATGTCATACTCTTCCTGTCACTGAAGAAAGGAGTTCCTATGTCCAACGCAGAAGACTTCGTAAAGGCACTAAACGGGCAGCCCGCGCCAGTCTACATCGACAGTGAGCGGGACCCGCCCGACACCATATACAGCGGAGGAATAGAGACAATTCACAGCCGCTGTGATGGCATAGACTTCGATGAAAGTGACGATTACACCACGCCAAATCCGGACGGCAGTTGTGGAACCTATTTCTTCCGCGACGGAACCAAAGCCGGTCTGAAGTGGCAAGATAGCAAGTGGCAAGCGTGGGTGATGCAATAACACCTCACGGGGGCGCAAGCCCCCATTTTCCTGCCCACCTCCCCACCCTGCTAAAAGGTGAAGAGGTTATTTCGATATGCTGTTCCAATAAGCTATTTGATTGTTAATAGTGTTAACAGCTTGTTCAATAGTCACCTTGTACACTTCCCGCCACATTAAACAATCTGCTAACGCATTATGTGTCATGTGCTCAATGCGCGAAGCATATGTAAGCATGGCGGTTTCGTACTCTAATCGTAACGTAGGAATGAATGCACGAAATTGATGAAGCCGAGCCCGTGGATTATTTGACCTCCCAATTTTCACAACCTGCTCTTCAGGCCATGAGATGACATATACCTTTGCAGGCAATGCTTCTCTATAGGTGCTCATACTTCCCTCCATTGTGCAGTGCAACAGTATAATTGCAAAACGCTGTTCAGAGGGTGCGACATTCTGTCGCGTTCAAGCCCATCAAAATTATCTTGCCTTTCCAATCCATTTGGCTATAATAGGCCCCACTGAGACAGGGAGCCCAACATGACAACTCTATTCGTCCAATCCCGTTGGAACCCGCCGGGCCTCATCCCGCTCAACCTCGCGGAATGCTCCCGGGACACCCTTAGAGAGCGGATCGAGCTTATCGACCGTGTCGCTAAGCAAAGGCCGCTCACTGACTTCGAGGTCGACGAATTGCTCGCCATTCAAGACCTACTCGCAGGTCGGCGGGCAAAGCGGCCCCGAAACTGGAAACCCTCTGCCCGCGAGGCAGCAGAGATCGAAGCGGAGCTTTTGGGATGAATACACGAGGCAATCCTGGCGGCATCTTTCGTGGAAGCTTCCAGCGACAAGTCGCAATCAACCGAGCGAATGAACTTGCCCGGCAGATTGACAGCTTAGAGACTAAGCCAGAAGCAGACCTCAGAGAATGGAACATAATCGTCCAGATGCTAAGAGCTGCAGGTGAGACAGACCTCGAAGAGAAAATAGTCTGTCCCGCCAACTGGTGTTAACATCTCCCGGGCAATCTCCTCCCTGCACTGCACCCGGGGGAGGGCGCCGCCTTCGGCGCCCGTGGTGGGGTTAGGATGGGCCTCCCCCAGGTCCGCGTACCTAACCCCACCATCTTTTAGGCAATTTAGCAGGAAAGAGGAGTTGCCACAATGAGCATCAGCATTACAGTTGTACAGCCTACGTTCCGCCACACTCACGTGTTAAAGATGGCGAACAGTGGAAACATCCTTCACTGTGTCGAGATCGATAGCAAGGACGGAACGAACCTCCAGCTTACCTTCACCGGCCTAAATGACGAGCAGCGCCGGTTAGTGTATGAGCTCTTCGGTCCCGTCCTCTTCGGGGACGAAACTGCCCCGGACACAGAGATTGAAGAAGCCGAAACAGTCTGAACGCTCAAGGCTCCCACCGCGAAAGCGGCGCGGGAGCCTTCGAGGTGCAAGCAACGGAGAACATCCAATGCCTTGTAAGAAGCACGAAGATCAGCTCGACGGCCGCTCAGACCCAGATTGCAAGGAGTGTGATCTAGCTGATTGGGCTGAAGAGAATTACTGGGACGCGTACTGGAGAGAGCACTACGAAGCTGAAGACCGACGCCTGGACCCATCGGCGCAGCCGACGCGGGTCCCTTCGAGGTAGGGACGCGAAGCGTCCCAATGGAGGAGGAAAAAATGCCTTGTCCAAAGCACGACGACCAGCTCGAAGGCCGTTCTGACCTCGAATGCGAAGAATGCTACGAGGCAGATAAAGCTGAAGAGGCTTACTGGAGAGAGCTATATGAAGGAGAGAAACTTGCCGGCCTCCTGCCCGCCGAACACTACGAGGCAGAAGATCGACGCTTGGACCGCCTACAAGCGGAAGCTGCTACTAGAGCACACAGCAGCGAAGCCGATGGCGGAAGCAAAACCAAGTGACTACGCGTTGACGTGGACGGAGCATAATATGTGGATTCTCAGCCCACGTCGCGGCAAAGACGGCCGGAAAGTGCTCTTCATGCTCTAAGCTCAAAGGAGACTGCCCGCTCACACGGGTGGTCTCTTTTGCGTTTAGAAAGGACCCTTTTAATGGTAAGCCCCCAAGATGCCCCGGCGCTGGACAAAGCTAAGGTGGAAAAGGCAAGCGCTCAACTCTTCAGCGTGGTGCTGGAGAACGAGCTCAACGAGGCCGAAGCCATGTCCGCCATCATCATGACCTTAGCCATGCGAACCGCCTTCGCCTGCAGGACAATGGAAGAACTCGACACCAAGCTGGCCAAGGCCGCAGAGTTCTTCCAGAGCTACTATCGCATCAACCTCAGCTCCATCCAAAGCGCCATGCTGGCGAAGGAAGCTGCAATCCAGGAGGCGAACTAACATGCGCCTTCGTGCTTACGCAGCATTGTGCTGTGCCATTGTTGCCGCACTGACAGGTTCGCAAAAATGGCGCTGGCGGGCAATCTGCCTAGTCGCCGGCCACCCAGACTAACACAAGAGGCGGCAAGTGCGCGAGTGGATTTGCTGCAGTTGGCCCCTCCCACACGAGGCCCCAATCGGGTGGCCTGTCACGCTAGTCGCGCTCGCCATCTTGTTCGGGCTCGTATGGGCGACAGGAAAACACTAAAGGAGCACAAAGCAATGCCCAAGATCAACATCTCCAACGACTACCTCGGTAAGGCCTATAAAGCCTTCGAAGCTTACAACTGGAAGCAGAAGAAAGACCGCCTGCACACCTTCGATCTCAAGCGCTGGCTCAAGGTCGTCCAAGCCATCGAAGCCGACACCACTCGTGCCCGCGTGACTGCAAAGCTCGAAGCCTTCGCGCGCAACGGCAGAGGCAAGGGCCATGTCCGTCACCCCTGACTGCCTCCACCTCAACATCATATCCTGCAGCTGTAAATGCGGAAACAAATGGACCCACAGCCACCCCTGGCTTTCGCACTCCACAGCTGGCTACCTCGGCGGGACGCCCAGCCCCCAGCAAGAGGAGAAGCTCCACGCCACCAGCTACGAGAACACCAGGTGGACCGTCTCCCACTGCTTCCGATGCGTCCCACTCCAGCTGGGAGTTGGGTGGACTAAACCGACCCCGGTCGCTGAGCGACCGTCATCGAGCCCAGCAGCCTCAAGGGTACAAGCTGCTAGTGATGACGAGCTTTTAGCGTAACCAACCAAAAGGACCCCGGAAGATATGCCACTAGAAGCTCACGATCCTCGCTGGATCGAACTGCTCCAGGACGCCTCTCGCCAGGAGATGGAAATCCCCGTGGACGACATCAGCCAGGGAGTGAACCTGCGCCAGAAGCTCTACACCGTCCGAAGCGAGATGCAGAAGGCGAAGCACCCCGCCTACCTCGCCACCACCCGCGTGAAGATCAGCATAATGTTCCTCCCTTCGGGAGCGGCGAAGCCTATCAGCTTCGTCTCCCGCAAGACCACGCCCGTTCCGGATGGGGAGGTGAAGTGCTATCTCCGCCTCGTGCCCGACAAGTATTCCGACATCCTGGACAAGAAAGGGTATAAGATTCCAGAGGAGCCAGAGCTCTGATGTGGTCTTTCGCTCTCTACCTGCTAATAGCCCTCCTCTGTCTCGCCGGCATCTTTCTCTTGCTAATTTGGACAGCTGTTGAAGGAGACGATGAATGACTACCGCCCGCTTTAAGCGCATCAAGGACTATGACAGCTTCGAGCTCGATAAAGCGATCGAAGAGGCTGTGCTGCACTGTAGCGATCACGCACTCCCTATTCAAGGTGAAGCCCCATACCGGCTTGATTTCTGGACCATCTGCAAAGGCGTGGACGCCTACTTCGAAAAGCGGAGGCGGAAAGAGGAGAAGGAAGCAGAAGCTCGCCTATCGCTAGGTGAGAGATAATCCCACAGAAAGCCGGGGGCGTTCTAACGGAAATGCGACACCGCGGACCAAAGAACTGGTACGGCCATCCCTTCATTGGCCGAGGGACCTGGGATAGAGGTGGCGGCAAACGCCGGATGAAGATCCGCGCCATCAACATCCCTCCGGACTCCGTTCTCGACCTCGAAGACGCCTACAATCGCGCTCTGAAAGCCAAGGAGAAGTTCCGTGACCGCACGAAAAGCAAGCTCCTCCTCCAGCTCTGCCGGAACCCGGAAGAGAACTTCGAATCTATTGCCCGCAAGTTTACTGAGCTCTATAGAAAACCATACACCGGCAGCACAATCTCCAATCACCTTCGTTTCCTCCGCGGTCTGCACATGGGCTATAAATACCCCTGGGCACATAGCAACAGACACTGGAGGTATCGACGGAAGAGTGAACGGGAGAGCTAGTGTGGCGGCCGGGCCACGGTTGCAAATTGAACAGTGTATCACAGTCACCAACCCGCCACAATCCCCTTGTGCATAATCCACAGAAAAGACATAATAGCCCTCGCCGCACCTCCAAGCCTCCGCAGGCGCAGAGGGGCGGCCACGGCGGAGCACCTCGGGCGTCTGGTCACCCCCACGACTGCCTGAGGTGCTCTCGGGGGCTTACCGCTTAACAGCCAGGAAATGCAAAACTAGCAGACTCCACCCACCCAAACTCTGAGCTCCAAATGCCAATCGGAACTAGACGCAAAGGCCAAGCTTGGCAGCCCGTGGAAATCCTAATCCCAACGGAGTTGGCGCTCCGCGTGGAAACACAACACCAGCTCTACGACCGCTTCCACGGCCGAACCGTCTTCGGAGCTCGCGCCCAGCTCCTCACCACCCTAATCCAAATGTGGCTGAAGGACCCGGAGCAGCAAGCAGCTGACATCCCACGTTTCGCGCCCGCCATTCGACGGAGTGGGAACAAAACAGCCTGGCGCCTCTCCTTGCCCAAAGACCTCATGGTTGAGCTAAAGGCCCGCCCGGAGTTCACCCAATGGGGCGCCTTCAGCCGCTTCGCCACCCTGATGTTCGAAAGGTGGGTTGCTATCTCCGAAGCCCGCCTCATGCAAGCCCCATCCCCCACCCCCAAAGCCACCCTGGAGACAGAAGCCAATGTCGATTGAAGCACACACCTCCCCCGCCGAAGGCGAGGACTTCGCCGCCCTGAACGCCCAGCTCATCGAGCTGCAAAAAGAGCAACACGCCGGACAGTGGGACTATAAAGGGGACCCGAGTGATGAAGCTGCGAAGCAGGCCCATGAGGAGTACATACGAAATCGAGTTCGATTGGGCATTGAACTCACCGCCCGCCTCCGACGCAGCAACACCGGACCGGCCAAGGCCACGGGCAAGCGCGGTGCAGCCAGCAAGAAGGGCAAATCCGCTGAAGAGCTCCAAGCGATCGAAGACGAACTGCTCAGCTAGCCCCTGCCCGCAAGAGGACCTGCCATGAAGGCCACCTCGGAGTTTATCCTAACCATCTGGAGAAACTCCGAGCCCCTCGTTGTCGGAGTCCTCTTAGGCATAGTCGCCACGACCGGCTTCTTCATCGGCTACGGAACAAAGAAGCTGAAAAATGGCCGCTCCCGTCGGGAACCAATTAAGCCCGCCAGCGACAGCGAACTGCTAAGCTAACATCCCTCAAGCTCAAGGTGTACCATGGATGTCCCAGCCTACGTCCCGTCCTTCCCCGCCCAAATCGACAGCAGCACGCTGTCCACCTGGCGAAGCTGCCGCCGGAAGTACTTCTGGTCCACGATCTCCTCGTTATATCCTCTCGGCAAATCCGTCCACCTTATCGCTGGTGGAGCCTTTGCTGCTGGCGTGGAAGCCGCCCGCCGGCTGGCTTTCCGGGCAACTGGAGATTATCAACCTAGCCACGATGACCTCTGTGAAGCTGCATTTAAGGCGTTCATCCGGGAGTGGGGAGATTACATCCCTCCGGAAGATAGCCCTAAGTCCTTCCACAACGTCTTCCAGGGCTTGGTCGAATATCTGCGCAGCTGTCCGCCATCGACGGACGTTGTTCAACCTCTTATCCGCAAGGATGGAAGCCCTGCGGTCGAATTCACCTTCTCCATCCCCCTCGACATCCGCCACCCGGAAACAGGGGACCCCATCCTCTTCGTGGGCCGTTTCGACCTCCTCGGAACCTACCAGGGCCTCCCGTGCATCGTCGATGAAAAGACCACGACGCAGCTAGGCTACTCCTGGGCTGAGCAGTGGAAACTCCGCGGACAGTTCATGGGCTACTGCTGGGCCTGCCAGCAATACGGATACGAGATCAACACAGCCGTCATCCGGGGAGTTGCCATCCTGAAGCGCGAATACAAGTTCGCCACCCAGATCGAGCAATATCCCCAGCACCTTTTAGACCGCTGGCATCAGCTGCTCTACCGGGACATCAACGAGATGCTCACCGCTTGGCACAACCGCGAGGACGATGAGCTATTCTACCCCTACAACTTCGCCGATAGCTGCTCGAGCTACGGGGGCTGCAGCTTTTCCAACCTCTGCCTCGCTAAAGACCCTGAACCCTTCTTTAGCAACTACGTCCGCTACAGGTGGGACCCGCTCGCAAAGCAACCAATAGAAGAGCTGGAGGCTGCAACATGATCTTTACCTGTACATACATAACACTAGGGGAGAGTTCAGATGATCTGGATGCCGACATTCCCACAGGCGGGATGGTTAGCAGCATGCTGTGTGAGATGTCTCTCCAAACTCTGGGCGAGCATTGGCCGTTTATCAAACAGCAGCTAGTCGACCACCTCGAGGGTCGAGAGCTGCTCTCCACGGCTGCGCACAAGAAACTCAAGGAGCTATTGGAAACGCTATGAACTACATCAACTCCCTTTGCGTCGACCAGCGATGCCGGAGCCAGCAGAGCTGCTGGCATCTCGGCCCGCAGGGCCAGCACTGTTACTTCTACGCGGAGAAAGTTCTCTGCGATCTCCTCGACCTCGAGTGGCACCCCCACTACGACCTAGACTACCTCCTGTCCCAAGTCCGCGACAAGCTGGATGCCGCGAAGAAGCAAAAACTCCCAACAGACAAGTACACCGAAGCCATCCTCAAGGCCGAGAAAGATACCAAGCTGCCCGTCCTCCACGCCTTCGAAACTGACAAGGAAACCACGTGAACCTTCAACCCCCCTCTATCCTGCTCATGGGGCCAAGCGGCACCGGAAAGACCTACAGCCTCGCCACCCTCATTGAGGCCGGCCTAGACCTCTTCCTAATCAGCACTGAACCCCACGGCGTGGAAACCCTCATTGACGCCGTAAGCGTCAATAAACTCCCCATATCCAAGCTCCATTGGCGCTATCTCGGCCCAACCCGGACGGGCTTCGAAACCTTGCAGCAGATGGCCGAGAGCGTCAGCAAGCTCAATCAGGAGTTCCTCTCCAAGCAGGCTCCCACAGCGCGAAACGATGCCAGCTTCATCGAGGTGATGAAGACCTTCAACAACTTCGTCGACGACAAGGATGGGAAGTCTTATGGCCCTCTCAACAAGCTCACCGCTTCCGCTGTCGTGGTTGTGGATAGCCTTAGCGGCCTTAGCGCTATGGCTATGGATAATACCATTGGGGACAAGGTTACGGCGAACCCCGGCGAATGGGGCATCGCGATGCGGCTGGTGGACAAGTTCCTTCTCAGTTGCACTTCTGATCTTAAGTCCTTCTTCGTTCTTACAGCCCACCCGGAGATTGAGGCAGATGCCGTCACGGGCGCGAGCAAGGTAATGGTTAGCACCCTCGGCAAGAAGCTCGCTCCCCAGCTCCCCCGCTTCTTCTCCGAGGTGGTGTGGACCAAAGCGGAAACTAAGGACAGTGCCAGGCAGTTCCTCTGGAGCACAAACGAGCACAATACAGTTCTCAAGAATCGGAGCCTCAGTATCTCCGATAAGCTTCCACCATCATTCGGGCCAATAGTGGAAGCCTACCGTAAGCGGCTCGACACCGTAAAGCAAGCAAGCTAAAGGAAATCGAAAATGTTTGACATTGATAAGTTCCTCGAGTCCAGCGCTGACACCGGCTCCACCAAGTTCGCGCCCATCCCTGCGGGAGACTATACAGCTATCATCGACGACGCGCAACTCCGGGCCGCGGGCAATGGCGTTGTTCTCGACGTCACGTGCCTGCTGCAGGCTCCTGAGGTGGCTGCTACGCTCGGCCGAGACAAGCTGAGTGTGCGTGGTGGCCTGTTCCTCGACCTCACGCCGAGCAACCAGCTCGATATGGGCGCCGGGAAGAACATCCGCCTTAATAGGCTCCGTGAAGCGGTCGGCCTTAACAAGCCGATGCCCGTTCGGGACCTTAAGGACCAGCTCAAGGGCAAGACCGTAAAGGTTCAGGTCACCCTCCGCCCAGATAAGAACAACTCGGACGTGGTGTACAACGATATCAAGAGCTTCGGGAAGGCCTGATCTCCCTAGACTTGTCTCCCGATAAACTGGGGAGGCGAAAGCCTCTCCCTCTTTCAAGGCGGCAGCCAATGACTAACACTCCAGCATTCAGAGCTTATTTCTGGGCGGGAACGATATCCATCCTTGCTCAAGCAGCTATAATCTGCCTCTTCTTCGGCGTCGAGCGCCCGTGGATCAACGTAGCTGCAATGGCCGCGCTTGGCCTTACGCAACTAGGAGAGCTCGTTCTCCGCACCATCTTGGAGAACACGTATGAAAACCATTGAGATATTTAAGGTCGTTATCCCCCCGCGCCAACGCACCAGCATCGAGCCCCAACCCCTCCGAGAGCTAAAAGGCTCCATCCTCTCTAAAGGCCTCATGCACTGCCCACTGCTTTCGCAGAAAGAAGACGGCAGCTTGCATCTTGTGGCCGGTGAGCGCCGACTGACCGCTATGCGGGAGCTGCATGAAGATGGCCACACCTTCCTACACGACGCGCAAGAAGTCCCGAAAGGTCATATCCCGTACTCCCTTGTTGGTGACCTCAATCTCGCCGACCTCGCGGAAGCCGAGCTGGAAGAGAATCTTCTCCGCGCTGATCTCACCTTTATGGAGCAGGCGGAAGCGAGGGTCCTTATTCACAACCTCCGTACGCAGCAAAATCCGACGCAAACCATTGCGGATACAGCACGCGAGCTTTCAACGCGCAGCGGTAAGACTGAGGTGGCCGAGCGGGACCATCTCACTCGCGCAATCGAGGTAGTCAAACATGCCACAAGCCCCCGGGTCAAAGCAGCGAAGAGTCTCAGAGAAGCCCACCGCATCATCCTCGATGACCAGGCCGCCAGCTTTCGAGCAACCTTGGTCAAGTTGGGGGCCGTTAAGACCGAACACAATGTCATCCTCGGCGATTGTATCAAGGTCTTGCCAACCCTCCCCGCTGCCTCATTCGATTCAATCCTCTGCGACCCGCCCTACGGCATCAACGCAGACGAGATGAAGAAGACCGCGAAGCACCACTACGATGACAGCCCGGAAAACGCCATGGCTGTCTGCAAGCACATCCTGCAGCAGGGCTTTAGATTGCTGAAGCCCCGGGGCAATCTATTCCTCTTCTGCGACATCGACTTCTTTCTCGAGCTGAGGGAATATGCCAAGCAGCAAGCGTTCACCCCGTTCCGCACCCCGCTCATCTGGCAAAAGGGCATCGAAGGCCAGACCCCGTGGGGCAAGCTCGGCTTCACCCGAACTTACGAAATTGCTGCGTATTTTACTAAGGGTGAAAAGGGACTTAAAGGAGGTGGACCGGACATTAAAGAGTTCAAGCGCCCTCCTCGAGGCGATCGCGCGCATGCAGCTGAAAAGCCCGTGGCGCTTCTACAACATCTCCTCACTATCTCAGGCGATATCGGTGACGCAGTTCTTGATCCGTGTTGTGGAAGTGGACCTATCTTTGAAGCGGCAACAGCCGCTAAGATGAAGGCTACCGGAATAGAGATCGACCCTGCATACCACGCCCAGGCCTGTGCTCGACTGACGAAGGAGTTTGAAGGTGCAACAGGAAACGAATTCGACGACACTGCAACCGAACAGGAGCTACTCGCATGAAGCCGACCTTTTCACCCACACAACCGGTCCCCACAATGCCAGGTGCATACTTATTGGGGAGTGTTGGGGATCCGAAGAAGCATCCGCTCAACTCCCGTTCATTGGTAGCGCTGGAAAAGAGCTTGATCGAATACTGCAGGACGCAGGGCTACGACGTTCAGATATTCTATGCACCAACGTCGTCCACGCCCGCCCGCCGGGCAACGACTTCACCCACTTCCTCCACCCGCAAGCGGAAAAAGGCATAGCTGATGTACACGGTCTCAAAGCTCGACCTCAACTCCAACGCGGCTTGGAACACCTGCTTCTTCTCATCCAGACTGTTAAACCTCAGCTCCTTATCGCCGCAGGAAACATCCCGTTGTGGGCTCTATCAGATCACGCTTCAATCTCCACCAGCGCCGGATATAAGCTTCCTGGTGGTATTACCTCCTGGCGTGGATCACAGACTCTTTCTCGCCCGATTGGAGGATGCAGGTATCCTCTCCTTCCGATCATACACCCAGCTGCAATCCTGCGCGAGTACGGCTTCAGACAGATCACAGTCCAAGACCTTCGACGGGCGAGTCACTTCCTGGCTGGAAAAGGGACGTGGGAAACGCCGAACTATGCGTTCATCCACCGGCCGACGTGGGAGCAAGTCGAGCACAAGCTCCACCTCTGGACCCAGCAGGCATCCGCGGGAAGCCTCGAGCTCGCTGTCGACCTTGAGACATTCCGGCGCAAGCTCATCTCGGTCGTCGGCATCTCCGATGCCCAAACCTCTCTCTGCATCCCGCTCATCTTCAAAGGGCAGGAAACCATCGAGAGCTACTTCCCGCTCAAGAAAGAGCAAATCCTTTGGGAAGCCCTGAAAGGGCTTCTGGAGCACCCCAATGTCAAGATCATCGGCCAGAATTTTATCTATGATACTGAGTGGTTTCACCGCATCTATAACATTCGGGCTGTTGTCTCATTCGATACAATGGTCGCTCATCACCTTCTTTTCCCTGGCACTCCTAAACGCCTTGACTATCTGGCTAGCTTATACTGCAATCATTATATCTACTGGAAGGATGAGAGCGGGGACTGGGATCAGTTCCCTGACGACGCCGACCGCTACTGGCTCTACAACTGCAAAGATACAAGGGCAACCTTCGAATGCGCACAACAGCTAAAGGCGGCGATAGCAGCCTCCGGAATGCAGCAGCTCTACGACTTCCAGATGGCGAACTGGTTAGTTTCCCGTCGCCTTACGCTACGTGGAGTTCGTTTCGACTTGGAACTCCAACGCCAGCTACGCTTGACTTTGATGGAGGACGCCTCATCTGTCGGGCACTGGTTATTAAACGCAGTCCCGGAGACATTGCAGTATACGTCGACTGGCAAACCTTGGTTCGACTCGCCAAAAGGGACCGCCAGGCTGTTCTACGAGGTGCTTGGTCTCGAGCCAGTGCTGCATCGAAAAACCAAGAAACCTACGACGGACGACGCGGCTCTAGCCGAGCTAAGCGAGCGCCCGTCGTCCCACTGGCTAGAGCCACTTTTTACTCGCTTGAGACACCTTCGGAGCGTCGGCGTGTTTACCTCGAATTTTCTCGAGGCCAAGCCCTCAGCGGATGGGAGGATGAGGAGCAGTTTTAACATCGCACACCCGGAAACATTCCGCATGTCCAGCAACTCTAACGGCTTCGGCGAAGGCCTCAACGGCCAGAACATACCCAAGGGGGAGGAATAAGGTGTCAAAATACACTGCAATCACAGAAGCCGGTAAATTGGCAGATAAACAGGTTGCCTTACTGCGGGAAGCAATGGAGCGTAAAATGGAACAGCAAACGCAAGCTGAGTGGCACAAAGCCAAGGTGAAGTGGTACAACATCCGGCGAGCTTACGGCTTCTTCACCCTGGACAACACCAACATCGATGTGTTCTTCCACATCTCGGACCTCGAGAAAGCCCGCATGATTAAGATCCCGCATGAGAACGAGGCTGTCGAGCTGCAGTACAAGCAGATCGAAGATGGTCTGCGCGTCAGCGATGTGAGGTTGGTGGAGCGCCGCCGTGAAAAAGCGCAAGCGTAAATACTCCCCCTTCCGGATGTTCCCAGTCTACACCCGGGAAGAGGATGAGGTTATTCGCAAGCTCTATCCTCTCCCGCAGTATTCCCGAGCGGCGATAGCCGAGCGGCTGGGTCGCCCGCCGAGTTCAGTAGCTAATAGGGCTCACGTCCTTAAAGCTATTAAGCCCCGCGGGAATCCCTGGAGCCGGGATGCAGTTCGCAAGCGAAAGTGGAGAGCTGAACGTGCCCAAGCAAAAGCTGCCCAACAGGCGGCAAGGATTCACCCTTCAATTCCAGACCCCGGCCCGTTTGGGCAAATCTCCAAGCAGCTATACGGCGACACTGAACTATGACGAACACAACACTCTCAAAGAGGTCTTCCTCTCTTCTGGCAAGGTTGGCGGAGATATCGGAATCCTCCTCTATGAGCTCTCAGTGTTTATTTCCTACTGCCTCCGCCACGGGGCGAAGATCGAGGAAATCAAGGGGGCTCTCCCCCGCGCGGACGATGGCTCAGCTGAAGGCCCTGCCGGGACGCTGCTGGATCGCCTTGCGGAGGAGATGGCGAAAGACGCAGAAAAGGAGTTGCTCAGTTGATCAAGCTACCGAACATCCGCCGGCTCTTTCTTCCTGACCCCGGGCACGTCATCTGCGACGTGGACCTTTCCGGCGCTGACGCGCAGGTTGTTGCATGGGAGGCAAACGACAATGACCTCAAACAGGCTTTTTCTCGCGGCTTGGATATCCACGATCATAATGGCCGCAGCCTCTGGCTGGATCGTTATGACCGAAACAAGGTCAATAAGAAATATACTATGCGAGATGAACTCAAGCGGGCGGTCCATGGGACCAACTACGCGGCGGGAGTGCGCACCCTCAGCACCACTCTCGGCTGGAACGCAGAAGAAGTAAGGAGCTTCCAAAATGCATGGTTCACCCTCCACCCGGGAATCAAGGAGTGGCACCGCCGAACTGAGCGTGATCTGCAGACCAAACGGCAGGTGTCTAATGCATTTGGTTACCGAATCCACTACTTCGACCGCCCAGATAACCTGCTCCCCAAGGGCCTTGCATGGATACCTCAATCAACGGTGGCCGGAGTCTGCGCTCGTGCTGGCGTTGCTCTGTGCACTCAGGTCCCCTGGGCAGATCTTCTCCTTCAGGTCCACGACAGTCTTGTCTTCCAAATCCCTTCTAGCAAGGTTAACGCAGCATCTCTCAGCCAGCTTCGCGCTGCTATCACGATCCCCGTCCCATACCCCGATCCGCTCACAATTCCATGGGGTCTGGCGCTGAGCGAGCGCAGCTGGGGCGATGTGCAAAAGAGGAAGTGGGAAGATGTCTAATGTCCACAAACGCCAACGTAGTTCCGATCAAACAGCCCTACAAGCGGCTGTACCCGCACTGGATTCACGGCTACCTCCACCACCAGCGGCAGGCCGAGAGCCCGATCCGCTTCCACTTCTGGACCGCGGTCTTCACCGTGGCAGCGGCCCTGCAACGCAAGGTGTGGATAGACGAATTGAAATTCCAGTGGACACCCAATATGTATATCATCTTAGTTGGTCCCCCGGGTGTGGCTGCGAAGTCGACTACTATGCGACAGGGCTTATCCATGTTGGAACATGTCCCGGACATAAGGTTTGGGCCCCAGAGTATGACATGGCAGGCGCTACTGGAATCCTTCGCTCAGGCCCAGACGTCCCTCCCCATCGACGGGGAAGACCGCCCTATGGCTTGTATCTCCGCTGGAATTGGGGAGCTTGGTACATTCTTCGACCCGCAGAACAAGGAACTGACGGACCAATTGACAGCCTTGTGGGACGGCCAGCTCGAGCGCCTTGGCCGGAGGACCAGAAAGGACGGAGAGGTCGTAGTGATAAACCCTTGGCTGAACCTTATAGCATGTACGACTCCTGCGTGGTTGCAGGAGCGGTTCCCCAAGGTGGCGATTGGTGGTGGACTGACCTCCCGTATAGTGTTCGTATACGGAGATCGGCCGCGCAGGCTTATAGCTTATCCCAGCCAAGAAGCGGAAAGTGAAACATACAAGGCTGAACAGAAGGCCCTGATATATGACCTCAAACACATCGCCACCCTCCAAGGCCAGTATAGACTCACCCCGGAAGCCATCTCTTACGGGACCAAGTGGTACGCTGACCTCAAGACCGGGAAGCTACCGGATCACCTCAGAAGCGGTCGATTTGACGGTTACGTTTCCCGCAAACAATCTCACGTGCATAAACTTGCAATTGTTCTTGCAGCGTCTAAGCGAGACGAGCTCATCATCACGCTGGAAGATCTAAAGGAGGCAGAGAAGCACGTCGCGGAGATCGAGCCGGATATGGCGAAGGTCTTCGATTCCATCGGCGCGCACGAAAGTGCGCAAACAGTCTCGGAGATCGAAGCTTACATTGAACGCGCTGGTCAAGTAACATCCACGGAGCTGTGGAAATCTTTCTACACCACCATGGATCACTATGCGTTCCGCAACGCAGTAGATGCGGCGGCAGCCGCGGGCATAATCAGCATTATGCCAATCCCGGGAGAAGCGAAGATGAAAATGCTAACATGGATTGGAAAGAGGAAAGGTAAGAAGGATGGACCTGCAGAAGGGATTAAAGCTCCAGATTGAGGAAGGAATACCCAATTGGCTTTTGGGCACGATAGTCCTAAGTTGTGCGGCCCCGGCGATAACGCTCAACGTGTGGCCGCGCATCGACCAGATGGCGTCCCAAGGGTTCTCCTCAAATGCTTTAGGTATTGTCCTGCTTGTAACACTATCAGCTCTCGGGATGACGTGTGTACCTTTTGCGATGAAGAAGGCGGAGAGCAGGGCTTTCTGGTGGACCTGTCTTGCATTTGGGATTGGCCTTGGAATCCTTAACTACACGATGGCGGTGGGCGCCATTGGAAAGGTTCGAGATGCTGAAGCGGGAGAGAGGTCGGCCCTCCGGGCTAAAGCAGAAACTATACGCGCAGCGATTGCGGAAGCCGAGGGAGCTAGGCGAAGCCTTCCCGCTTTCCGCTGGACTACTGGAGATATGGTGGCGACAGCGCGCGAAGCAGTTGCTCTTGCCACCGCGGCCCGGGACCAAGAATGCAACAAAGTAGGAGATCACTGCCGTGCACGAGTCCTCCAACTCAACAACAGACAGTCCGAGCTCGCCACTGCTGCAGCTGATCGATCTGCAACAGAACGTGCTGAGGCGCTTGATCGAGCTATCACAGAGCTACGATCCGGAGTTGCGGCTCTCGGACCAATACCAAAGGACGACGACCAGCAGGCTACACGAATTGCAGTTGTTGTTGGAGTTCTCTTCAACCTGGGTGCAAATGCTGCAGACAAAGTTGCAACCGGACTTATCCACTTCCTTGCCATCTGCGCCGAAGCCTTCGCGCTCGGAATGCCCCGAATCATCACAACAGCCCTCAGCCGACGGGAGAACCCCCAAACTCAACCCCAAAAACTGGGAGAGGTAAATGGCCCGCGAAGCGAACCCCCTGCTGCTAACCTGCCGACTCAAGGTCCGCCTAAATCGAAGGTTGCGGTCCCGCGAACGAAACCTGCTCTACCTAGCCCTCGCGAAGAGGCTGCTGTATCGGTATGGAAGGCCGAGAAGCTTATCCGTGGAACAGGTAAAGTGCGCTGTTGGGAGCTATACACTGATTACCAGAAATGGGCAACTGACAGCGGAAGCGCTCCTACTGCTTTTCCCGCGTTCGATCTCGAACTGCAGAGACTTGGACTAAAGAAGGTGGAGGAGGAGAAGCGCAGCTTCTACCTCGACGTGGCAGTGAAGCAACCATTAAAGGTGGTCTCATGAAACTCATCTGCTGGTTTATCGGTCATCGCTACTGGCTCACATTCCGGGGGGATAAAGATCTCCCCGTTTACCGTTGTACCATATGCAAGAGGGAACTGGAGATACTCACGTGAAAAATCCGCAAAACACTATCTTCTGGGCCGTGGTCACCATCATGTTGCTGTTGGGTCTCTGGGTGCTCTTCGGACCTCGCGTAGCGAGGGCCCAGGACTACGACACACGGAGGTGGCTTCACACATCCACCTACGGCTCCTGCTTCGAATGCCGGAGGCGCTATAAGCGCTATCAGCGGCCAGCATACCGCCACCGAGATCCAGATTATCGGCCCCGCGGACGGTCTGACCGCTTCGGATATCGCGATCCTCAAGAAGCTTTTGACTCGTCGCCCCGGTGTCGCAGCCCACTCTCCCGGGAAGGCGTGGAGAAGTACAATATCAAGGAAGCGAAAGAAAGCGCCAAGTCGATGGTCATGGAGGCGATAAGGCGGCACCATGGCACAAAGTATATGGACCCGACTCATTGGGAAAATGAGTGGTATGACTGCAACATCTCAGCTACCGGCAACCGCGGGAGTGAGACCACCGCAGAGGTAGCAGGTCGGAAGCTGCAGCAATGCACTATCTGGGTGAAACCCTGCCGCGGGCAGCCCTTCCAGGAGGACAGATAGCTACTTCACTCTCTCCGCCTTGACCCCCGGATATTGATCCATAATCCGCTCAGTGAGTGGCAGCTGACCTCGGTTTCGACTGAGTGTCAGCTCCATCATCTGCCGCTGCCTATTCCGCTCCTTTAGCGACTGCTGCAGCTGCGCGGGCTTGATTGCCTGACTCGGGTCGATCTTCAAGACCTCTTCATTATAGTCCTGAATCGCCTTAATCACACTGTCCACCGCCCCCGCATCTTTATCCGTCAGCGCCTTATCGAACTGCACATACAGCATACTCCGCCTCGTCTTATACATCATCTCCTCATCCTGCACCGCCCGCAGCATCTCCCAGGTCTCCGCCACCTTCCGCGGCTGGAAGCCCATACCCTGCGCAATAATCGTCAAGATGTCGTCCGGGTCCGTCGCGTTGAACTTCACCAGCTTCGCACCCTGCCTATTCGTCTCCGCCCCGGGATCGACCGCGTAGCGATACACCTTCGCCAGCGCCTTCAACTCCCTCTGCAGCAACTGCTCCCACTTCTTGCTGTCGGCCGAGGCCGGCTCCATCGCATAATGGAATAGGGAGAAGAAGAGGCCGTAGCCGGCTCCCGAGGCTTTCTGCGCCGCCTCACTAACCACGTCCGCTGTCGGCCGGCCTGTATTCACCCCATGCATCACCTCCGCGAAGCCCGGCACTAACTTCCCCATTGAGCCGTTCGCGCTGGCGTCGAAGCGGGGAGCTGCCCACCCGTTCGGGAGCATCCCCAGACCGAAGCCATACCTGCTGATTCCATGCAGGAACAGGTCTGGTCCCATCTCATCAAAGACCCCACCTCGTGTAACATCTCGGACAAAGGCACGACTCTCCTTGTGGAGATCGAAGTCCTTTCCGAACAACTTCCTGGACAGCAGACGAAGCAACTCATTCAGGTCCTCGCTTCCCGGCAGGCCTTTGAGCCCATAGAGGAACATAAAGATAAGAGACATCCGGACCCAATGCCCGCCGAACAGATACGTCATACTCTGCATATACTTGAAGAAGATCAGCAGGTCCTTGGCCTTGCCCCGCATGAACGGGGGATCGGAGGTGCGATCGTAAGCAAACTGCGTCCGCTGAATCGCCTCCTTCGCGAAGAGGAAGGCCAGGGCCTCCTGGTGGGTGAAGCCCAGCCGGGTCTGCAAATCCGCGGCCTGCGTCAGGTTCATCGCATCCAGCTCTTGAAGCCGCTCAGCCTGCGGATGCCGCATGGCCAGGTCCCACGCAGCCCGCATGGTCAGCTCCCGGTTGAAGTGCTCCGTGGCCCCGAACATCTTCATGCCCCAGTACTGGAGACCTTGCCACGTCCGCTGGCCGACTGTCCCACCCATCATCTTAATCAGGTTATTACCTTCAGCAAACCCCGCTAGCTCTGGCGCTTGCCCGATGTCGATGAAGCCCTGGCGGACCATTTCCTCCCGGGCGCGCTCGTAGGTGGGGGAGCCGGTAGGTTTCCCGCGGGCCGCCTTCACGGCAGTAAGCCAGTGGCTTAATGCGGCAAATGCTGGCCCATCCCCGAACACCTTCGCCAGATACGGATACGTGGCCGTGATGGGCTGTGTGAGGTTCATAAACGCTGCGGCCGGGCTAAAGCCCAACATCCACAGTGCCACAAACGCCCGGAACTTCCCACTATCTCGTCCACCTTCGAGGATGTAATCCAGGTGCTTCCGCATATACACCCCGATCTCCATCCTCTTCGACCAGTTCCCAATCCCCCCATCCGTGGCCGTCCGGATCACACTCTGCACATTCCCCCTCAGATCATGCATAAACGCCAGCCTCGAGAGATACCTCGCCCCCGACGTGAAGTAATGCGCATACGCTCGGTGGGCATCCAAACTGTATCCCGGCAGGCCCTTGGCCGGCATCCACCTTTTGCGGAAGCTGCGATCCGGGCTATTCAGCATCTCGAATTGCTCGAGCCATTGAAGCTGCTCATCAATCAGCTGTTCTTGCTCCGCCGTCATCCCCGACTTCTTCTCCAACATATTCTCTTTAATAGCTGCAAGCATCGGCGGGGGAAGCCCAGCGAATTCCTGGCTATGCAGCGGTATCTTTCCCACCGTGATATCATCCCCCGGGTGCTGTCTTCTCACCTCCTTAAACGCCGCGTCCCTCTCCCGCAGGGTGCCGTAGGCCGAAGACCACACCACCTTGTTATTCCGCAGCGGATCGCGAACAGAGATGATGTACTCCCCAAACCTCACCATCGGGAAATACGGCTTCGCCCGCATCTCCGCCATATCTTTCGCCAACTTCGCCCGGGCCTGCTGCAAGCCCACCGCATTCGTCTGGAACGTCCGTTGAAGGTTCTTATCAATCGTCAGCTCAGTCGCAGTCAGGAAGTCCGCGAAGTCCCGGTGGATTTGCCGAATAAGATCCTGGTGCTTTTGTTTCAGCTTATGTTTGGTGAACAGTGCCCGCAGCTCAGGACCTACCGGGCCACCCGCCAGCCACGCCTGCCAAGCCGCTGTCCCATCCGGGAATCTCACCACCTTCGCCTGCACCTCCGCCTGCGAGCGGTACCGCATCTCCGTCAGGTCAAAAACCACATTCGCAATAGCTTCCCTATCCGCCGGGGTGGTGCTATCCTTCCACAGCTTAGCTGTCTGATCCGCCCGCCGCAGCCAGGCACTCCCCACCTGGTTCATCAGCTCCAAATTATCATTATACTCCTTGAGCCCGACGATGTGCTCATTCTTCCACGCCAGCTGCTGCAGACTCCAGAAGACCTTGGTGAACCACCCAATTCTGTCCATCTCATGCGCAGTGCGATTATTCAGATGTCGATCAATCCGCGGGTCATGCCCATGTCCACCTGCCCACTCCATCATCTTCCGCACACCGAAGCTCATCATCGTCGGCGGGGCGCTTAGATCAAACGGCAGCCCATCCCTCCTGGCCTGCTTCCCTTGCTCAATCCTCAGCTTCATATCCATATTCCGCCGGTACGCATCCACCTTCGACCCCCCGGCGGGCATCCCGAGGGAGTCCAGCAGCTCCGCTTCATCCGCCGCCTGGCCCTCCCGCATCATCGACGCTTGCACCTCATCCCGCTCCCACGAGCGCCTGAGGCTAAACATCCGCTCCAGCCGGGGATCATTCCACACCTCCGGCCCCAGCTCCCGCAGGATCGTCGCGTACACCCTAAGCATTTCCTTCGCTGCTGTGAGATCTCTCACCCCTTTCCGCGCAGAATGCCTCGGATTCTCCAAGACATTCTTAAAGTGATAGAACATTCCGCGAGCGTAGTTCGGTGAAACGTAGAAAGTAACTGGACCGATGGTAATCGGTCGATATAGCCCGAGCACTCCCTTCTCACCTTGTAGGCGGGCCATTATCTGCGCCTGTTTAAACCCCTCCTCCGTGAACATCCCCGCATAGCGGAACTTCTGCCCCAGGTCCTTCTCCGCCTCCTGCAACATCAGCGGACTCAGGGCGAAGCCATCGCTTTGAACCCAGACCACCTCATGCCCCTTCGGACCTCTATGCTCCAGCGTGACAACCCCCACCAACTCCCCAGCCGCATTCGTCCAGTGATAGGTGATGGATGGAGATTCTCGAGGGTTGCTGGGGTCTTCGTAGAAAGCTCCCACACTCAGCTCCCCAACCCTCCAGCGCTTCTGCGGGAAGAAGTTCGCCGCCCTTTCCGGATCAATGCCGGCCATGGCAATCTCACCTTGCCACTCCCGACTCTCACTCAGCTCTGCATTCCGCTCCTCCCGGTGACTAATCTCACCTTTGAAGAACGCCCGGAGGACATCATTCCGGCTCTGGTAGCCCAGTCTCCGCAGTTTATTCGCAATCCTCTCCAGCATCTCCAACAGCCGGGAAAGAATGCCCCGGCTCTCAGCACTATACACCTCTCCACCATTCGCGAACTGCTGGACGTAGTACGCTCTCAGCTCCTGATCATACAACTGCTGAAAGACCCGCTCCTCAGTAACCCGATCAACCCCGTTCTTCTCCGCCCATTCTTTCACCTGCGCACGATAGAGCGACTTCGCCTTCACATTCATAATCTTAGCTTCATTCGCCCGCGCTTCCCGCGTGAGGATAGCTATCTCCTCCGGCGTAATGAGCCCCAGTTGCTCGACTGCATGCATCACCTCATGTGCGAAGTGCGTCCGGGCCTCAGAGCCCGCATCTGTGCTATCTAGCGCACCAAGAGCAATCTCGAGCCGGCTAAGATTCCCACCCTTCCCCAACGTGAATGTCGCTGCCGCCTCTTTCTGCAGCTCACTTGTCTCCAGCTTCGCTTCCAGCCCGTTCGCCAACGACAGCTGCACGCCGGGCGGCATCATTACCTGCATCTCCTGCAGCGCACTCGTGACAGTATTAGCTATCCCCGTCAGCACCGGACTATCCAGCACATCCTGCGGGATGTTGTGCAACAGCCATTGCTTTATCTTCTGCTGCACCTGATCTCGCTGAACCTTATACCCCTGGATATACTCCATAAAGGCGCTGAAGTAGTAATCCGGCTGCGTCAGGTCCATCGCCTTCGGCGTACCGACCTTTTTCTCCCACTCTCGGAAGTAGCTCTCCAGCCGCCGGGCGCCCTGCTTATACGTTTGCTCCAGCTCATTCACCGGCATCGCCGCGCTGCCCGCCCACCGACGGAACTGCTCCGCTAGCCACTCCGTGAAGGTGAGCCAATACTGCTGCTGCTGCGCATCCGGATAGTTTGGATCTCCCGACCGGCCGAGCACATGCAGCCGCCCCGCCATCACAGCTTTCTCCCACGCGTATAGAAGCTGCTGTTGCTGCTCAGTCGTCACCCGGCTGAAATACTGAAAGGTGATGAAATGCCCCAACTCATGCATCAACGTATCAGCTACCATCTCCTCCAACGACAGCCCTCTCGCCACCTGATGATCAATCGTCGCAATCGGCCGGATTACAATCACCCCTTGATCCAAATACGCTGTCCCCGGCGAGTGCGCATTATCCTGCGTCTCCATCACCCCAACGAACAGCCCCTTATCCACCCCAAGATTCCGCAGGACCCGATCCACCTGCGGCTTATACTTCTTAACAATCTCCCCAATCCACTTGCTGCCAGGCTTCCGCTCATCATACGCCAGCCGCAGCCCATTTTCCGGCCCCTCTCTCCAAGTCGGCTTCGCCTCCCTCATCCACTGCACCTGTGACTTATCCGGCGCAATACCCGGGATCAAATCCCCCACATCCAAATCCTTAGCTAAGGTAACCACACCATCCGCATCTACTGTATAGTCCTCCGGTCGCAGCCTATTCCGATCCACCGACACCAACACCCCTCCAGACGGCCGGGCTTCACTGATCTCCGCAAATTGCCGGGTCTCCGGTACATACCACAACACCTCTTCACTCCGCCCCGTACTCCTAACCTCCGTCTCCGGCCCGTGCTCCAGCACCCCATTGTAATAGAATCCCGCTCCCCTCGTCGGCACCACCCTAAGGCCCAGATTCAGCGCATGCCCATATACATCTCGAATATTCGCATTCGTCTGTTGAGTCTGATCAGCGCCAATAGCCAACTGCACGGGCCTCGCACTCTCCATAAAGCTATATGCCCGCTCGTAAATACGCAGCGCCTCAGTCTTGTCTTCCGGGCTCACATCCGGCAGGAAATACACCCTCGGATCACCCGGCGGCGGCAAATCCGTCACCTGCGCCGTGATCGCCGCGGGCTGTAGCACCCCCTGGTTGACCTTCGCCCACCTCGGCTTCACACTCTGCGGCCTATCTACCGCCGTCTCCCGCTCAATCTCCGTATCTGTCCAAATCCGGGTCGGATCACCCCCCACCTCCACATACCGCGGAATGAGCCCATCAACAAGGTCCAACATCGCGTCTTTGGTGGCTTCCTCCACCTTCATTTCCGCGATCGCCGCAGTAATACTCAGCCCATCACTATACGGGTCCCGTGGGCTCGCTCGCGCAACGTCCCTCGTCTGCTCATCCGGCCGCATCATCGCACGCCTCAGCGCCGCCACCGGCCCAATATCTAACCCCCCTTTAATTACCTTAAAACCCGTCCGCCGACCGAGAGCCTCTAATTCTCGAGCTGTTGCTTCCCGCTCTGCTTCCCGCTCTTCTGTTGTAGCTGCATCTTCCTTCCTGACCTGCTCCAGTCGATATTGAAGCTCTTCAAGACTCACACCTTGTTGATCGTTCGCTCGGATAAGCCCATTCTCTACAAAGTCAACAAACTTTCCTTCACCAATCCGCGATGTTTCAACTGTTTTTGCAAACGCACTCTCCATTGCAACTCTATTTGCACTCGGCAGCAGCCGCAGAGATGCCCGGCTATCCAGCCCTTCACCCGGCCCATAAGTGATCAGCTCCCCTTTCTCATCCCTCTTCCTCTCCGCTCGCTGTTCCGACCGGGCAAACGGGGCACCATACGCACCTCCCACCACAGTACCCGCCGCTCCCGCCTCTGCCAACCTCCACATTCCTTCACCCCACCCCTCCGGCATCAGAGTGGGCCCGTCTTTGAAATAGCTATAATTCGGATCGCTCAACTTCCGAGCATAGATGTCGATGGCTTCCTGTGCTAGCTCAGTTGAGCCCTCCTTCACAGCCAGCTTAGAGATGGCCCCGGGCAAACTCTTCCCCAGCTGCCGGCCCGGCGTAATCAACGCCCGCGCTATGGACATCGGAGCATACAGCTCGAGAAGGCCCTTCGTCATACCAGCCGTCAGGCTGGTTCCCGGCTGCGTCGAGCCCGTGACCTCAAATTGCTCCTGGCTCGTGCCCGCGGTCTCCATCGCGCTGCTAAGCGCGTAGGTAGGGAGCCCGCTGCCCGCCAGCGCCAGAGCTCTCGCACTCGTTTCCCCAATGAGCGCCCGATTCAGCAAGCTCCGAGCTGCTACATTCGCCGTCAATCCACCCACACCGCCCGTCACCATCATACTAAGCATGGTGACGCCCTGCTCACCCATCTTCTCCACAAACCAATTGGAGAAGTCACTAGGGGAGTGCAGCTTCTGCAGATTCCACTCACTCTCCCCGTGGGGAGCCATGATCGCCTGCGCCTCTTTAGCCGACTCAATTGCGCCGGCCATATCCCCCTGACTCTCCTTATACAGCGCCTTCACACTCGGAACTGTAGCTTTCACCTGCGCCCAATTCCGTGCGAGGCCCTCAGTAAACAGCTCTGTCTTACTCTTCGGTCTTCCAGCTTCTTCGAGCAGCGGATTCACCTCTGCCGGCATCGGGTCGCCCAGATCAGCTGGAGCTGTTGAGGGAGATGGTTGCCCACCTCCCCCGCCAGCGTCCTGCAGCAACTTTTCATACTCCTTCGGGCTAGCTACCTCTGAAGCACCGCCCGTTGCTGCACTAAGCAGCTCATCATATCCCGCCATTCTTACCTCTGAATAGTCGGCTTATATCCCTTACCGAACCGATTGTAGAAATCTTCAACTCCCTGCATCAGTGGAGTGCCTTCAAAGGTCCAAGCTTTCTCATTCGCCCCCGGACCAAACTCCAAATACTTCCGCCAATCCGGCCGCTTGGCTGCCAGCTGCTCTCTAAAAGCTGGATCTTTCAGCGCTTCCTGAATATCAGGCCGAGCGCTGTATTGCTCCCAGGTGGGGCCATTTGCCGGGGGTTTCGCGCCATCGGCCGGTTGGGCGGACCCTTGTCTACCCCCCTGCGACTTGGTGCCGCCCGCCCCTGGCGAATTTTGGCTACTCAAACCGGACTCCGGCCCGCCCAGCGGACTCGGCCCCCCGCCGCCACTATTCGGGAAAATACCTCGTGAGCGCGCTTCTTCCAACCTCTCAAGCGCTCTCGCTCGAATCAGCTGATCTCGCTCCGCTCCTCCTATCTTCAATCCACCAATGATATCACGTTCAAGATCCTTACTAACTTTACCCAGCTGATCATTGAAGAACTTAATCTCCGCATCGTTCTTCGGCTGCCGAATCATCGCAGCCCGCTCCAGCATCCCCGCTACGCGGGTTTGGGCAACATCCATTCGGCTGTCAGCGCCTATTTGCGCTACCTTTTCCCGGCTCGCGCGATCCGCCGCCTTTTCCTGTTCCCCTCTAGCAATCGCAGCAGTCTTTTCCTGCTGTTGCCGGTTCGCCGCTTCGGTTGCGGACGCAGCTTCCATTCCATGGCCGCCTGCCACCGCTAGACGTTGAAACTGATCACCGTGTCCTCCCGCCATCAACTGTAGACCAAAACTCATCAGAGCCGCTTGCTTCTCCGGGCTATCCACCAAGGACTTCCACGTCGGAGCTATCGCTTCCGGCGCGCCCCCAATCATAGACCCCAGGTCATCAAAGATGGCCATCAATACCTCCCTCCGCGGATATAGCTACCGAGGTCCGGCACGGGCATCCCGCCCCCTCGGCCACCCAACAGCGCCTGCATCAACGCCGCGATTGCCGGGCTCCCCGCCTGCATCTTATGCACATCCGGCGCCTTCACACCCCCCGCCACCCCACCAGACATAATCGGCTTCGGCACCTCCGGAGCCTTTACCATCGGCCCTACAGCACTCAGCCCAGCTTTGGCCATCTGGCCGAGCCCGCCGGGCGCAGCCCCAGCTACTCCCGCCGCCTGCCCGCCACCCTCTGCACCTCCAATTATCGACCCCAGATCCGGAATCCCCGGGCCGCCCGCCGGAGGCATTGCACCTCCCAGCGACATCATCTTACTCATATCCGGCACGGGAACGCCAAGGGCATCTAGCTGATCCGCCATGCCACTGTTCATTCCCAAGCTTGCTAGAAACGGTCCCAGGGATTCAAACATCTTAGCCTCCTCACGCAAATTTTGCAGCTGTGCCTACGGCAGTAGCCCCGGCACCAAGCAGCTTATCAAACAGCGACGGCCCCGGCACAGTACCTGTGACCTTCGACGTGGTCTGCCCCGGCATTCCCTGCAGGAACGACATTAGCTCTTGCGCGTGCAAGAATGGCAGCTGCTCTCGAGTGTAGAAGTCCCGAATCTCTTCATCCAACCGCGCCTGCTCCATCCCGCGTTGCTGCCCACCCACTGCAGCTAGCATATCCGCGGGCAACATCTGCTGAGCCATCACACTCGGGTTCCGGTTCACCGCCTCCCCGAGGCCCGTCACCCCGCGATTATAGGCATTGAACATGAGCTCTTGAAGCTGCCGGGCAAGACCCGTTCCGGCCTGACCGACAGCCTGGCCTTCCGCCAATCCAGCTTTCGACGCTCCGCCCGAATACATGCCTCCTGCAGCCACATTGCCTGAGCGCACACTCGGCAAGACCCGCTGCAAGAGGTCATCCCCCACATTCCCGGTGATTGCGGCCCGCATCGCTTGCAGATGCGGATTATCCCCCAGCATAAAGTTGGGGTCCATCAGCTGAGCTTGTGTCGCCCCAGCCTGATTAGCTAGAGTAGAGACTGACCCACCCGGACCCGCGGCAGTGCGGTACATATTCTGAGCTGCAATCTCATCCGGGCTGAAGCCGGCAATCCCAGTCCCCCCATACATCTGCGGCGGCGCTTCCGCATACTGCTTCACCTTGGGGAAGAAGCTGCTGAAGAGCTCCGCCTGCTGCGGGCTAAATTCCTCCTTCGTGGTCTGCGTCAGGTTGACCGGCTTCGAACTCGCGCTAAAGATGCCCATCTTAGCCTCCCTGCTTAACCTGCTCCGTCGCCTTATTCAGGGTATCGAAGCGCTTCTCCAGCTTCTCCAGATTCCGGTCCTTACAGTGCAGAGCACTCTCGAGCTCTACCACCTCATACTCTTTCTTCCCGGGGTCCAGACAGCTCTCCCTCACCGGCTTCTTTCTTACCCATCCTTCGACCTTAGGTCCCTGGTTTTCCACTAACGCGACTTTGCTTGCTATCTCCCTTGTCGGGGCGCACCCAAATGCGCTCATTAGGAATCCGGCACTTAGAGCAATCTGCACTAAGGGGGAAATCTTCTTTCTGCTTAGCCAGTGTGGTTGCGTTCGCATTCTGTACCTCCGTCAGTTTATCTTCCGCTTCCCGCAGCTTGCCAAGAAGCGCTGCATGCTCCTGCTGGGCCGCCAGCACCCTATTCTTCAGCGAGAGCGTCTCACTGGCCAACTTCAGTTCCCACTGAACCGTGCAATCTCGAATCCCATCTTCCCGCATCCACGCCGCAGCTGCCGACATCACAAACACCACCCCAAGGAGCAGCATTAGAGGGAGTGTCAGCTTAGAGATTCCAAGGGCACTCTTAAGCATTCCAATCATCTGGGTAGGCTCCTTTATCCAGCTCAATATGTGGCTTATCCCAAGAGCCCTTCCAATCGCCTCCCCAACAGATAGGTACTCCCAGCTCTTCCGCAGCAGCTTTAAAAGCATC
>Ga0247830_10000066_pt1 | contig 28430 bp, 25 predicted proteins | sample 12C_Control_Day5_FD_207766 | JGI IMG/M metagenome (GOLD analysis project Ga0247830, IMG submission 207766) | Soil microbial communities from agricultural site in Penn Yan, New York, United States - 12C_Control_Day5 | ecosystem: Environmental > Terrestrial > Soil > Agricultural land | place...
TATGTGATGGAAATATTTTGAAACAATCGGAGAGATATGCGATGCATGGTTCACCACCCGAACATCGGACTCAAAAGGAGGATGGAAACTTGAATGGCAAGATATCCCTGTTCTGCCAAGCAATATTGAAACTTTTAATCTCGCATAGAAAAAGACATAATAGATGCTACAAAATGAAAGCGAGCTCCAATGAGAAAAATCAACGCAAGATTGTCCTCCCTCCTGTTCGGCCCACTTGTGTGCATCTCGGAGTCCGATTCCTGGAACAGCGCTCAAAAGAGAGGATTGTTCAACCAAGAAACATATTTCATTCCGAGAAAGACAAATACAAATTCTAAGAAAGCAGCAATCCTTTTCACTCCCTGCGCTGTCGCTTGATGAATCTTTGGAGTGTCTTGAACTTGTCGTTGTACTTGTTCTGCAGATCAGCCATTTCGAGCAGCAACGCATTCAACTCAGCAAGGTCTTGAGCAGCATCAGATTCGACAGCGGCACGCTTGCGCTTCCTTGTCCCATTGGCAGTCGTTGATGGGGGCATGATGTCCTCGGCTTGTACTTCCCCTGCGTCAAACGAGCTGTGCTTGGAGAAATACACTAATGCCTCCTTGAGCTGACGTAGGAGGGGATCAGGGAGGGAGAAATTCGACGTCTTCTTCCCCGACGGACAAAGGCCTCCGATCATCAAGAAGAGGCGGACGTCGATGCGATGAACCTGTTCACGCTTTCTTGCATTGGAGTTGTTTCGATAGTAGAAACAAGTTGCATTGCCGAAAATCCGATCGTTTCTTGCCTTGAGCCGTTTCATGATACTTGTGACTTGCGTGGAGAATTGCTTGTCGTAGTTGTCGCCACTCGCTGGGATGGTCACAGCATCGGTCAACTCGGGAAATTTAGTAGTTGCAGGGAATGTCTCAATCCGAATGCCAGCGTGGCGCATTGCAGCAATCAATTCAGACCAATGCACTGATCCAATGTTGATAGAGCGAACAATTGCCATGGGCAAAGCTGGAGGGTATGTATCATCAGCCTCCTGCTCCTCCTCCGCCTCCTCGGATGACGAAGATGCATCGTCATGATGAGTACTAGGATGGCTTGCTTCTGCGAGCATACGTAATTCAGCCTCTTCCCTTGCGACGCGCTCATGAAGTGTCGCCATAAGATTGCTAACAGTTCTATGAATTCCATGGACGGGACAAAAACAGCAATAGTCGTACTCAAGCCCAGGAGTGGCTGGGATGTCGTGTGCAAATGGAGTACCAGGAAATGGTGTGAGAGGAACGAGATCCAGCATTCCATAGAGATCAGGATTCGGGGTAAGAGGAGTCGGTGTCACTGGCAAGCGATTCTCAATTCTAGAGAACTATGGATCAGGACCACATACCACATATCATAAGTCAAGCGAGATACCTGGCAGAGCCATTCAATGTGAAGCGAAAAGATGGCCGTTGCTGTTGTGGTTCGTGATATGGCTCACCCTGAGAAGAGGGAAGGGGGTATTGATCCAAATAGCATGAATCTGGAGAACGCAACTCAGTCATTGGCAAACAAGAGACAAATAGAGGAGTGAATCCGACCGAAACAACAACCCCGACGATTCTTGAATTCTCCGAAGCGGTGAAGCAAAATCGTGGAAACCAATCAATCTGCGATCCTCTAATCAGATCAACACTTTCCGCGAAGCCTCATTAGTTTATTTTATCATAAAAGTGATAAACAATAAGGCATGGACTAAACAATGTGGCACGCGCTTTTCGCTGTCCCCCTTTTCCATAGAATTGGTCCCTCCATTGCGGTTCGACCCCTTGATCTCTTCGAAGTTTCTCTGTCATTTGGTGATTAGGGACAATGCCATTTTCATTGAATTTATAATGGTTCTCTCGAGACCCACAGCTGACAAAGGAGGGAAGGAATTGCCCGTTTCGAACAAACTTGCGCCAAATCGGTGTCTGTTTGCCACGCGTCACTCGCAATGTCTCTTCGACGACTTGTCAAATCGAATATGGCAAGCCCGAACAAACGCGAATTCATAAAAAATGGATTTCGTTTGAGGGAACTGAAGCATCTTATTCTATGGAACGATCAAGTTGCCATGAATCGCTTTCCCGCCCACCATACCACCTCCCAACTGTCCTGACACGAAACATTCTCTTGATCAAATGGCTACAATTGACGTTCTCGACTCACCTCGCATAGACTTTCCTGTTGTTCCTATGGACACTCCCAATGTCTCAGTGGAGTTGATGGAAGATTCAATCAGCATCACGAATCATGTACCAACTCACCGGGTCTATTCGATATCCATAAATAGTGAGGATGTCCTTGGCAAAGGAACATACAGCGAGGTTGTCAGAGGCACTGTTTGTGAATATGGAAAACAGACTCCACTTGCATGCAAGGTTTACCATTTGGTGGATAGGCGTTCTCTCTCACTAGATCATGTCACTGAAGCAGTCTCCCGAGAGAAGCTGATGATGCGAGCGTTGGCAAGCTCACGGGCAGTAAGTGCATGTGCGAATATCATCAAATGCATGGATTCCTATGTGATACAAAATCTCTTGGAACATCCCATCCAGATTTTTTTCATGGAACTCCTCCCCAACTATACCCTGGAAGATATGATCGACAGAGCAATTGAAGACGATGCCCATCTCTGTCCGCACTTCATCATCGTGACCATCTCGCAATTGATTCATGGATTGGGCATTTGTCACAATGCAAAGATTGCACATGGTGATATCAAACCAGCTAACATTATCTATGATGAACAAAACGATCGCGTTGTCCTCTTCGACTTTAATCTTGGGTTCTACGATGAACCATTAACACTCCGCAAATCTTGTTCAGCCTTGTACGCTGGTCCTGAAATTGTGGATGGTGCCGGTCGATTCCACAATCCATATTTTGCTGATCTATGGGCACTGGGACAAACATGTTTTGAACTCATTACCCTTGAGTCCATGTTTCCTGATGCAAGGACAATTGCCGAGTTGGTCTCTGAAATCAATTCTGTGACACGACCAATCCTCCCATCAAATCCACAATATGATGGATATGCCGGCATCTTTGATACAATTGTCCAAGGATTCATCAAGAAGGAGCCCACTGAAAGAACATCACTTCAATCCATGCAATGCTCCATCAAAGAATTTCATCGAGAGCAAGAGAAGAAGGCGAAGGAGAAGCTTGTCTTGTGCACAGCGAATACCAAATAGACATGTTTGTTCTCTATTTGATCTCATATCCTTTATGAACAGTCTCAAGCCATCCTCACTAACCAGAGTCACACCTACCGCCATGTCAGACCCGATTTCAGCCGCATCGACAACCACGATCAACAATTTTCTTGGCGGGGATGCATTCTTTGGGATTGCACTTGCGCTCGTTTGTATCTTCCTTGCCATCCTTTGCACAGGGGCCATCCTTCGACAAGTCCTCGTGAACCAGGGGGCAAAATCACGTGCTCTCAATACACATGAGGATGACAAGGCATACAATTCGGTCGATAACAAATACGATGCTGTCGATGGATTGCGGGGTGAGGCATTTGCTGGGACATGGCTTGGCATGACATTGTCCGCACTCGGCGGTGCAGCTGCGACATTCATAGGAGGACTTGTATCAAGCCTGGGTGATGCCCTGACAAACTTGGTCAACAACCTTCCCATCTTGATTGGACTCGCAATTATAGCCATACTTGGGTTTGTATTCAATTCAACTCATGATGTCATATTGCCACAGGCGTTTGAAATCGTGCAATGCAAAATCCAACCCGTTCTCAATGAGATTGTCTACCCGTTGCTCAACTTTGCTCGGCTAATGTATTCGCTTGTTTATCCATGGGTGAATCTTTCTCGAGATGTCATGTCAGCCTGGACAACGGGACTGATCTATGGCATCATTCTTACCGATTGTACTCTGGGACAAGGCATTGGGTTCTTTTTGAATATCGTCCAAAACCTATACAATGGAGTGCAACAATTGATCAACTCCTTCATTGACTTTGTACTCAATGGTCTCCTAACAGGTGGTCGGTGGGATATGATCCCTGGTCTGACCACCATCTTTGATACATTCAACCTCACCCGTCCGATTGCTGATTGTCTCTGTCAAGATGCTACACCAATTTGGGATTATTACTATGCACTCCCAGAGTCACCCTCTCTTTACCTGGCCATTGATTGTGCTGTCAACTCTATCTGGAAAGTGCCGCAAATTTTCATCAACATTCTTCGTGAGCGAGCTCCACCAGATATCACTCCATTGACCAATGAACTCATCTGTGCTGAGTTTGCCGTTGGTGACTATGCCGAAGACGTGGGAGTGGCTCTCATCGAAATGCTCACTGGTATTTGGAACTTTATCGACGATCAAGTCAACTCAATGTCTGTCTCTGCCCGCAGTATCATGTTCACTCGCATGGCTGTTGTGCATGAGCTTGCAGAGGGTGAGTTGTTGATTCCACGTGTTTTGCGCGACTTGCGCATGAATCCAAATTACGTCAGTCATCGTGGTATGGCAATGGCCTACTTTTCTGCCGCCGATGAAAGTCTAATTGCATCAAAACGCAAGGCGGACAAGATTTTCAATTTTGACCCTGCCATCTTTCCTGCTTCACTTACTGATGACAAGCCGTTCAGAATGCAAGCCGATGACATTGTCAATGGGTCGGTGATTTTGGATTTCTTCTTTGAGGGTCTCCTTCGAGTGGCCAATGCCCCTTGGTCACGTACATTCACTGGACCTTTGGCAAGTTTGACCAGCATAGCAAATATCACTCTCAATGCCATCTTCCATCCTGTGCAAGCATTCGCAGAGTACACTGGACTCGCCTATTGGCAAATGGGTATACCCTATACCTACTTTGCCATGGGTGCGGATGGTATCAGTCAGATTCTTGCCTTTATTGGTACCGAATGGCCTTGTGTTACTTCAAAACCATTGCAAGTGGTTGTGTCTCTACCATTTGCTGGAGTCGAACTTATATCAGGTGTCATCACTGCATGGGCATACCCACCTTGGACATTTGGTGTACCTGCACCTGTCAATTGTTCGATTGTCAATTGTTCCCAACCACCTCCAGCTGGATGGGGTTTTCTTGATTCGATTGCTGATTATTACGCATGGAATGGAAGCATCTTGAGACAGGACATGTACCTACTCGAAGAAGGTGGAGACTGTTTCGCATTTGCCGCTGGTTGTAATACCACCGCACCCAACAATCCCAATGCATCTTATAGCAATTGTTCGGACGCACCATGGGGTTGTGTGGCTCGAAGTACTGTCAAAGTGTTGACTGCTGCAATCAACTTTACCCTATCGACTGCCTTTTATGCACCCGATTTGATTCAATTCAATGCGTCTAGGATGGACTTTTCTGCCTTGCCAAGCATGCAGCTTGAAGTGGCTCTTGATGAATGGATTACATGCATGGGTTACCTATTGGATGGTATCGACCCTGATCAATGTCTCACAAGCAACGAACCACCCCCGCGACCTACCAGTCCGAATGTCACTGTACTGCCTGATCCATCTGGAGCTCAATTGAGTGCACCGCCTCGGTCCGAATGGGAATGTCGCCTGACAAACGTTGCTCACTATTGGGATGGTCGACAAGTGATTGTGTTGAATACGACCGACCCTTTCAACAGTCAAATTGGACCATTACCTTGTCGTATTGACGAATCTCGACAATGTTCTATTGCCATTTCGGAATCTGTACAATTTATGGGAAGTGCACCGGAAGACAATGTGACCATTGTTGCTTATCCATTGTGGCTTGAAGCACTTGGAGGTTATCCTCTAACATTGGTCTACAATGCAACCACTGGACTTCCTGTCGAACCAGTGCCAAATGCATCCACATTGCTTGACGAATATAACATCACGGCTTTCATTACAGAAGATTGTACTGGAACAGGAATCCCACCTGATGCACTGAGCATGTATTATGGATGCAAGATTGCTCAGGACTATCCAGAGCCTGTCCCACCGCCACCTCCTGAACCATCGCCTGTTCCTTCGGCCTCTCCTGATTCCTCGCCTGTGCCAGTTCCCGACACATCACCTGTCCCTGTGCCCTCGCCAGCGATATCTGATGGTGTCGGTATTGTTGGTGTTGTAGCCCGCTCACAATGGGGTCAATATTATGGTTGGAACTTTGCAGCACTGACTGGTCCAAAAGTTCCATGTGACACCGAAGTCGACGACATGGTTTATTGTAACACGAGTACACCCCAGGATACATTATGGATAACAACCGAGTTCGGTGACCGACAACTCTGGTGGCAAAACACATGGGCTTCAAAGACCCCACAAGATGTACCATTGTATTGCGATGGACTCGTACTCCGATCTGGGATCATCTGTCGATTTAATTCGATGCAATACGTGTTAAAGGATTATGCTGGTACAGGATTCACGAATAGATCGGGCTCCCATGCTATCTATTACTATCCTGACACCGAAGTATCGAATCAAAGAACTTTTATACCTTGCGAGAACGAACCTCCTTCGAATTACACCTGCCTTGGCTCCTTCATGAATTTAGGCGGCACTTATCTGAGCAGTTTTCTGGTGACACCAGATATTATCGAGCCCATCCAAGATTTTCTCTTTCCATGTGTAAGCAATCCAATGACAGTGTATCCGACATGTACCCGTCTTGTCATGGTCTATCAAGGTGGCGACGTCTTGCAAGTCGAATTGGAAGGAGGAGAAGTTCGTGTCTATGCCAATGACGTGAAGGAACCAACGCCTTGTCTCTATCAATCTGTTCCAGTGATTCCTGCCGCTGGTATAAGTACCATGTCTACAAGTACAGAACCAACAGAGACCATGTTCAAGAAGGAATGGATGGTGATGAAGATTGTCAATGATCAAGCGACAATCGAACATGTGGAACATGACAAGAAATCATTTGTTCAAGAGCAACGAGGAATCGAGTACTTGATCAAGAATGCCTTTGCCAGAGCCGAGGCGGATCATAACAAACATGATTCGAGCATCTTTGAACCCGTTGCAACGCAGTCAGACTTGCCTGGTCTATTGGCTGATCAAATCCAATTGGGACAACAGGCATTGACCAACATTCGTGCTGCGGCAAGTGTTCCAAAAAAGACCAAAATCATGGAGCTGCTCAACTATGGAGCAGCTGCTGTCTACCGCAAGGCCAACTTTGTCTGTTACACCTCGCTATCAGTCACCACTTGGGCACATTTTATTGTGTCCACTTTCTTTGAAGCTTGGTACACTGTTCAATCAACCCTCGCCTTCATTGCCGATCAATCAAGTGTCTTCTACTTTCCCACCTTTGCCATCCCAAGAGATGAATTCCGAGCTGCTCTTTGTGCCACTGCTGGCATGTACACCACTGTTATCCCGATTACTCTAAGGTGTCGTCTGGCCAGCGGTGGATGTCAGACTTTCGATACATGTGCCAAGAATGCCATTTGCGATTGGACCGACGTCCCCATCCTCATTATTGATTTGGCTGTGAGTCTTTTGACCACAATCCGAGACTTGATCTATGGCATCAAGCCCACTGACACCATACTTGGATCCGAATGTTCCAACAAGAACCCGGGTGGCTGCATCATCAGCTTCTTGCTCTATGTCGCCTCGCATAGCATCAAGACGATTACCATGATGTTTCGTTCCTTTTCATCTGTCGGCGATTGTATTCTTTGCTTGATCACCAACATTGGTCGACCCAATACTATCTGTATCACCCCATTTTACTCGGTGATCAATGTGCTCATGAATGCCATTGATGGTCTTGGCATTGCCATCCTCAAGCTTGCACTCAATTTGATTGTGGGTATCATCGAATGTATAATCTATCTCTTCTCTGGTAACTTTGGTGCTTTATGGGATTCACTCTACAATAAGATTCTCAGAGCCATTGGCTATTTCTTTGAGAGCTTGGGAACGATCATCTGGAACTTTTTGCGAGAACTTCCCGTTGTGGGTGATATCATTGCATTCATCTTGGACCTTGTACAAGGTGCATGTAATATCATCAATGACATGTTGGATTTCTTTGGTGCCCAACCGTTGGATTGTCCTTCTGATCTCAGCAAGAAACGATCACTCGATCATGACGCCATTGGTTGGCTCAAGGCCTCTGCTAATGTAACCCATCTATGGCAGACTGAGGCTCATGCATCATGTGGTACACGAGTGGGTATCATCAACAATACGGCATGGGGCACTGTCATTGCCAATCCCGAAATCTCTCGAGAGGCCATTTTCTGTATGGCCGTTGGATTTTGGTTAGGTCCTGATGCAATCCAACAGGCTGCTGAAGCTGCACAGGAAAACATCTTTGGCGATGAGTGTGACATTCGAATGCCTGTACTCTACCGAGGCTCTACAACATGGCCCAACCTCAGTCCTGAGAATCGTGCACTTGCACTTAGGTGTAACAAGGCAAAGGCAGCCATTGTCAAAGCAAGTAAGAATGGGCAAGATGCATCCTGGATCCCAACAGATATCTTCACCAACCCGCAAGTGTGGGTGAAGCTTGCCGATGACATGTTCTTTGCGTACAGAGTGTACAATCACTACTCGGAGGATCGATCTGTTCCAGTGACCCAACTCATGAGCAGTGGCTATGCTGCGTATACACAATCCAAAGGGTTTTCGACTGCTCATCTTGATTCGATTGCCTCGACAATGACAACCATTGGTGAAGTTGAGGCTGCAATGAGCGAATCCTCTGGTGTTCTCAGTCTCGATTCCTATGTCGACCGAGCGATTGCCAATCAAGGATCTGTTTCCAACTACAAGAGAGCACGTATTGTGGGACTGATTAAGAGACTCTGGCAACCCATCTTCAATGGTACTGGTTCTCATGTCGACCCAGCGACAAACCAGAGTTCGAGTTTGATTGCTCGACTTGGCCAAGGTATTGCCAAACAACTTGACCAACAACTTGAAAGCCGTGCCACAAGTGTTTCAATCTCATCAAGTTTCATGTCTCGACTGTTTGCTTCGAACGATACCAATTTCCTCAATCAAGGTATTGGTAACCTCGTTGATGGCATTATGATTGACATTCCCGCAATCATTCTCCGCGGAGGTCGTCTCCTGAGTGACGCAGCAAATGAACATGAAGAAGCTGCCAAGAAGAGAGAAGCAATGGGAGAGGAACGCATTTCAATCCCTGCCTATTTCTGGGCTGCTGCTCAAGGTGCACTCAGTCTGACTAAGGACCTCTTGACTGGACAATCCCGCAAAACTTATGAATGGTTCAACAGTCACGAGACCCAAGCCTGGTTACAAGCCGAGGCGAATCGTGGTCACCCTGTTAGACTCGATCCATTGGATACAAAGGGTCTATGGGAGACACAAGAAGGCAGCAACTCATCCATGATTACAATGGGTATTCAGGGGATACTCAACGCTGCACGGGCTTACCTCATCCTGCCCACCATGCGTGGTTCACAGGGTATCCTCGATTTGTTCCACAAGAGCATGAGTTCAACCCGAGCGTCATCAAGTGTCATCCGCCGACATGACAAGTTGTCCCGACTATTTGCCCGGGCCATCTTGGCAAGTAGTGATGAAGCATTGGAAGGATCAAGAACCCAATGGAGGAGTGTCATGAAAAACTCATTGACCAAGCACTACAGCCTGATGGAGGTGAACAATTTCACTGGTAAGACGTGCCTCTTTGGACTTACCAACACAACGTCCAACACTACATTCTACCCACTCTGCCAAACTTGCTTTGCTCTTGACCAGACCCTTGGTCGAACAATCCGCGCCTTTGTCACCGTGTTGACATTCTATGGCATGACCCCTCCCAATTGTACCATTGACCCTGATGACCCATTGTGCGACCCGACCCGCTATGGCACACTCAACTACTCATTGACACAGTACAACAACTTTGATGCTTACATTCGAGACGGTGACTTGCCTGCTGTTGTGGGCGATTCGCCTGAGCTCCCTGCTGGATGGCCTTGGCAGCATTATGACAATTGGAGATGGTTTGGTGACCCTACACCAAACAAGACTGGATGGGGTGATTTGGGTGAACTCATCAATGCAACTTGGGTGTTTATCCTTCAAGCGGCTGGAGTTGATCCTTCTTCGATTGGTGGGACAATTGGTATTTCCAGTCTATGGGAAGTACCCTTTAAAATGCAGTCCATAGAGACCCAAGATCGAATCAGACAAAACTGGAATGCCATAACAAGTCATTACGATAGCATCCTCCCAGTGACAAGGATATTCAATGGCATCAGTAGCTACCTCAAAGGAAACACCACAAGTGGAGATGGTGGAGGTGGGTGGTTTAGTATAGCAAGCGACATCCCTCCAGGTCCATATAATAGCCTGTCCGAAGTTCTCATGGCATGGTTTGATTTCATATGGGGTCTTCGTACATGCAACTATTATGAAGAACTCAATGGCGCTGGCAAACGATTCGCTCTTGCGCAAACGTTGGTTGGTGGATTGCTAGCCCTTTCCGTGCTCAATATCGTTGTATTTGTCATCACAAAGGGCAACATCTTGTTCACACTCCTCTCAACCCTTGGTGGTGGTTTCTTCCTCTTCATCACATGGCTTGTACTGACCTACAACTACTCATACCGATGCTTCTATGCACTGCCTGTTGGATTGGGTGATGATGCCATTTACATGGTTGCCTACAATCTCTTTCCCCGATGCCTGATCGGCTATGGCGTTGTGGACCAGACCTTTTATGACAATAGCAATTGCCACCAATGTAGCAACTGGCAATCGGGCATGTTCACAGTGCCTAATTTCGCCAAATCCTTTGCATCAGGTGGACACTTTGGATTCGCTGATTTTAGATACAATGTAGCCTTTTGGCTGCGAGCCGCCTTCCCCAGTATCTATGACGAACTCAAACCCGGCAGTGACTTTTCAAAGTTGCTCCCTGGCATCAATGAAGTGTTGGAGATTTCATTCATCCGAGAACCATTGGATGCTTATGCTGACTGGGATCCAGATACTGTCACCCCGACCGATTTCAGACAATTCTGGCAAGGAAGCACATGGGTCACTGGTATCAGCAATTACTTTATCGCATGCGCGGTATTGTTGGCGGTCTTCAGTATACTCTATCCATTTATCATGCAGACGTTGCGAATCATGATTGCGATCATTGCAATCATTGCACCACTGATCCTGTTCATTGTTGCGGGCGTATTCATGCTCTCTGGTTTCGAGTTGCCCGTGATGCCCATTGTTCAAGATGAGACACCGGAAGAGAGGAAGGAGAAGCATCACGAAGAAGAGGAGAAGAGAGAGAGGCGAAAGAAGAACAGCAAGCCGGTCACAGTAGATCAAGAAGACAACGATGCCATGTTCGATGCATTAATGGGAGACTATCAGATGGAGATTATGTGAGTGTATTGTATCAATATTGCATATCCATAGACTCCTTCCCTGCCTTGTACAATTCAATCGCAGTGTCGATTGCCTTTCTGTGAGTCAGTGTCAGCGGAGTGGGTTCACTTATCATGTTCGATGCGAGCAAGACTACAGTGCCAGTGTAGTACCCTGTGCATGGGACATCGAACCGTAGCAAGTTCAATACACCCCATGCCATTGGGTTCTTGGCATAGATGGTATCTACACTTGATCCAATTGCATAAGCTCGCCAAGTGTATTGAAGATGCTCACGATGAAACAATGGCTCAGGAACAGCACCCCGCTCAAATTGAGCAAGAAAGTCTCGTCGCATTTCCTCCCGAGATGATGACAATGGAACATAGCAATATCCACCAACCCATTGAGGATTAAAGACTATCATGGTGTTTTATTCATTCAAGAGAGAATGACAACTGGTGCTCAATGAGCTCGAGACACGGAGGCAGTGTACTTTGTCACGGCCTTGGTTCCCTCACTCACGGCATGCTTGGCCAACTCACCAGGTAGGATGAGGCGGAGTGCAGTCTGGATCTCTCTTGAGGTAATGCTCTTCTTCTTGTTGTACCGAGCCAGCTTGCCTGCTTCAGAGGCGAGGCGCTCAAAGAGGTCACAGACAAACGAGTTGATGATGCTCATGGCCTTGTTTGAAATCCCGAGGTCGGGGTGAATCTGCTTGATCACCTTGTAAATGTAGCTGACATAGGTGTCATGGTTTCGGGCACGTTGGCGCGGTGTTTTCTGGGTCTTGATTTCGGCGGACATGGGTTCGTTCTTCCCTGAAACAAAAGAATGATGCAACCCTTAATTATTCCCTTGTATCATCCCACTGACACATGTCTGAGAAACAAAAAACCTCCAACAGCAGGCGCGCCGGGTTGACCTTCCCTGTTGGCCGTGTGAGTCGTCAACTGCGCGAGGGTCGCTATGCACCACGTGTTGGTGTTGCCGGTTCAGTCTACCTTACAGCCGCCCTTGAGTACCTGACTGCAGAGATCATTGAGCTGTCGGGCAATGCGGCCATTAGCAACAAGAAACAACGCATCATCCCACGACATGTGCTACTCGCTGTTCGCAATGACAATGAGCTCGACACATTGCTCAAGGATGTGACCATTTCAGCTGGTGGTACAATGCCCAATGTCAATACATTCCTCTTGCCCTCTGCCAAGACCAAGGCCGAAGCCAAGTCTGCTGCTGCTGCCTTTTGATTGTGCATCGCTTGTCAATGGATCGTTAATAAATACCATTTGTCATATGGAATGTACATGAATTCGGGATGTAATTGTCCACCATTTGTCGGTCAGCTGAAACAATGAATATCACAGACCCCATCAACCAAATCCTGAAACATCTACCAAACAAACAAGCAGCGATTGATCTCTTGACGCATGCCCGAAACAGGCTGCTCATCATGGAGGGTGGTGCTTTTCACTTTTGTGACTTGTCGAAAAAGAATCGCAATGGTCAACCAGGATTGCTTGTCCAATTGACTGGATTGACCAGAGTGTTGAGTGATTTCTATTGGCCTGATCGAAAACTATGGTATCAAAACAACTCTGCCTTAGCCAAACAAATCAAGCGGGCACACAACACACACAAGTGTATCAACAAGAAGAAACAAGCACAGAGAAAAAAACTCCAATCCATGGATGCACAAGCGGCTGCAACATCTCATGTGAGAGGGAGCATTGTCCATCGACAAGTCGGCAATTGGTTCCATATGACCAAGGATCAATTTAATGTACATAACATGGGTGGCGCACATCCTCAAACAGAATTGGTTTTTGAGGCATTGGAAAAGGAGTCCCAGATTCTCCTAAGCACCGAGTTTCGAGTGGCATGCACTGAGATTGGTCTTGGATCTGCAATCGATTTTGTCTCGGTTGATGCACGCACAGGCAAATTGCGCTTCACTGAACTCAAGACTGTCCCCGTTCGGGTAAGCGCCGCATTGTTTGCATTGGACAATCCAACAGTGGAATATTCTGGTCTGCTTCACAAGTCAAGCTTGGAGCGAAATATATGTGCACATGCCAAATTACAATTGGCCATATGTGTTCTCATGTTGGTGGAGGGGATGAGCTTTCCTCATGATTTTGATACATCTGTATTGCTTGTATGGGATGATGGGTATCAATGGATCGATGTGGATGCCGATTTTTACAGAGACTACGCCGGTCCCGTCTATGCTGATCTCAAGGAAAAGATTCCCGAATGGCGCAAAGAACAACGTGCACTTGCTGTGGCGAGGACACATCAGAGAAAGATACAACGTGAGATGAATCATAACAATCCTCCCCGTGTACAGCAAATGGATGACTCATTTGATGAGGAGGACATTGATACTGATGAATAGATAGATATTTTATTCAGAATCATCTTCCTCATCCGACATGTCCATTAAATCTTCCACACTTTCCCCATCAGAAGATGGTACAACATCATCGTCCTCTTGTTGCGCTTCCGCGTCAGAAATCACCTCAACCGAGTCATCAATGAATCTGGACTTGTTCTTCCTCTTTCCGTTATCATCCTCATCGTCAGATTGTGGACCATAAGAGTAGTCATCCAGGATACCATCGCCATTGTCAGTGGTACATGGTTTAAGGGGCAGGTTGTCTTCAGGTGCACCCAATGTATACATGGGACAAGGTTGGAACATTTCCTCGGGCAATGTGTCTTGTGCGCGTTGTACTTGATGTACAACTTGATCAAAGGCACGACGACATTGTTTCAATTTCCTTGTCTCCTCCCAAAATGGGGACATGAGGTCAACCCATCGTGGCTTGCGTGCATCCCAGAAGGACTTTAGAAAGTCAAATGTAGAGGCAATATCGGGTAGTTTGAACACAGCATCTTGTCGATCGATGCTTGCACGGATCGATGTGATGACAATGTCAACCACATCCTTGGCCACCTTTTCCACTTGTTTTTGCTTGCGCGGTGCACATGCCTTTGAAAAGTCTCGTGCTTCTAAAATCTCCTTGACGAGGCGCTTCTTGAATTTCTTCTCCTTTTCAAAGAGTGTATTGTTCCGGGCTTCCTTCACCGCAAGGATTGCATCTCCAATGCTGGCATTCCCGGTTCGGAGAGGAAAGTCCTTGGGGATTGCAATTGTCTTGTCACCAAAACCATCGCGATTGCGCAATGTACATGGTGGTATATGGATTGGCGCAAAGATGACCTTTGTATCACCACTTGTCTCCTCGCGTTCAGTGTTGAGATCATGGGCAAGAAAGAGCGCCGCTTCTTCGGAATCAATGCCCCATAGGACACATACACCAGCTTGGGTTTTATGGAAGAGGTCGAGTTCAATCAATCCCCATGATTGTCGCCCTTGTTCGGATGTCAAATAGTCGTCATAAGTGGGACGTCCATCTTTGACTCTTCGTGGTCCAGATTCTGGCAATGGTTTGCGCTCAATCTTTGGTGCAAAGAGCGAATGAAGAAGAGCCGTTGCCGCGCGCTGAGGTAATTGTCTCCTCTTTATTTTAGTTTCAGAAGATGCCATGAGAGGAGTCGGTCAGATGGTCAAACAATAGAATGATCTATTTTATCGTGGGTGTGGAGGTGAGCCATGAACTGCTCCACCACTGCAGATTGTTCCGCGCTGATTGTCCCGGGTGTCAATGATTGGTGTATCGAGGAGGTGAGTTGTGATGGGAAATACCATCAATGTATCATCTGGCCACGATGTCGCAATTTCCCATGGTTTGGTTGTCTCAATGCACAGGAACAATGTGTCACAACCCGACTTGAACCAAATCCATCAAAGCCTCCCTCTGATTGGGGAAGCGGTGATTATCTCATAACCTTCCTTTTGTGTATATCCATTGTTTTGATCATAGCCTTTGCATCTGGGCGACATGCATATCGGGAATACAATCAATGGTTACGCAAGACAATCCCTCGTGCATCGTCTGCTCGTGACGCCCTGCAAACCATTGTTGGTCCTACACCCCAGAGTTTTGATCAAGAACATATGAATATGATGGCATCATTTTGATGGGGTTTTATTAAAAACTATACTCGAACAGATTGACTCCCACTCTCGGTAGTGCTTGAGAGTACATAGTGTTTGTGTCGATGGGAGGAGCGCGATTGGCAGAAATAGATGAGCAATCCACACAAGATCAAAAAGGTTGCAATCCCAAAGGCCAGTCCCAGGGAAGCCAATGTCAGATTGGTGGAATCTGCACTTGTCTCAAGCGTCGACGCCCAAGATGTATGCACACATATTGTGAACAAGATAAGAACAATTGGCCACATGGGGAGAATGAGAAAGCAATGGATTGGTTTGGGTGATGATGTATCCAAAGATATGACAATGACAAAAAGATGTTTGTCTGCTTTAATATCCGCTGTCATCAAGCCATGTTTTGAATATTTCATTGGCTGTTGTACAAATGGGAGTGTACATGGATGAGTGAATATTGGCATATAGATCATCAATGGTAGGCATCTTTTCAGGGATACAATCGTTCACGTTTCTCAACGGAAAACTTGGTTTTTTGGTCGATTTATGGATGGTGAAGGGAGCCTTGATAATTTTCCCAGGCTCTTTCAATACTTTTTGATCAATCCTCGGCCAAACAAGTTGACAGATTGTCTGCAAAACAATTGGAAAGTTGTCCTTTCCCATTTGTTTTAGATAAAACCTCCATCGTTTGAGACTCAGGTTGGCAGGATCCATATCCCCCTTACCCATTGTTGGCCATGAGAACATCATCTTGACAAGGGGTGGGAGTGTATCTTTGAACAAGTTTGCCAATGGATTGTCATCAAGCACCATCTCACCCAACAATGCACGATGTACAATACCACGTTCCTCCCATGTTTGATACATGATACGGATTGTTTCATTGTTCTTGTCCATTGTTTTTGGTGGATTGTTCATTGTGTCATACAACTCGTTGCGTTGTACAGGCAAGAGGGCATGAACTTGAGATGACCCCCACCAAAAGTGACATCCCTTGCCACCAGAAAAGACACTCAACATTGGTCCCAGGTGCCGTTGTTTTGTACAAATGGCTTGGAAAATTGGTGCGGCAATCTCGACAAACAACCAACATTGACTGCACATGGAATCTTGACAATGGCAAAAATATTGGCGCGGGTTTTTTGCTTTGTTGTAATCAGTCAAGTCAATGTCAAGGATCAATTCACGTCGTGACATGACATTGGTGAGTTGATTGAATGGACTGTTGTATGTGTCAATCATGGATCCAACATGTGGCCCAAGTGAACCCATGTAATTGCTGAGATAGGATCGCAATGTGGATCCCTTTCGAAAATGGCTAATCTCATTAAATTCCATGTAATCATTGAATACCTCGCCAGAAACCATATTCTGGACCTCCAGTTTGATTTGTCTCGTCTGACATTGGCCAAACAAAAAACGGATAATCATGTCACATGGATAGATTTCATTAAAGAAGCGAATTCTGTTCGAATTGTTCATCCTCTTTGAGTCAGGAGAATGACTTGTCTGCAGCCCCCCAAACCGCCCACTATAAAACGAGGGCACGTCCAGCTGGTCATTTCTCTTTCATTGTTTTTAGTTTAGAATGAACCCACCCCTGCCATTTGTCAAACCAATGAAACTTACTCAACTGAGTCTGAACAAGAATGGATACATGGACAAGGCATTGGTTGACAATCCAGATGTCAACGAAGTCATCAACTTTTCCCTCAATCACCAGCGCCCATTTTTCCTATCTGTCTCCTCTGGCGATTGTACTTGTGTCCTTGACCTCACTGCGAAAACATGTCACGCGGCCTTCAAGTATGTCAACCTAAAACCAATCATTGGAAACGATATCCTCCTCATGGCCATTACTGACAACAAGGTCTTAAAGTCCTTTGAAGAGGGCCTCTGTGCAAGGAAATGCTTGAGAATGAAAAAAGCAACAGAGGCATCCTATTGTGACAAGAAGACATCCTTTCAACCCATCAGCATGGCAAAGAAGCAATTTCCCAATTTCCTCAAATTGGTTTCCGAAAAACGGGTTGTCAAGCGACCACGTCCATCTGATTCACCTACTGTAACAATCGAAGCTCCCCCTGTCAAAAAGGCGAGAGTGACTCCAATATCACCGCCTTCCCCACCATTGACAAAGGTGACCATCATCACCCCGCCGAGCAATGATGATCACAATCTGGATGTGGATCCCAAGGATTTGGGCAAAGGATGGGATGAATTGAACGACGCTCCTTCTCCCCCAGTGCATGTCCCTATCGAGGCTTATCCTACAGTCCCCCGTCGGCAAGAAATTGTGGTGCGCTCTCGTCCTCATGAAATGGTAAAATTCGATTTCACACCCTTTATCACTCACGATAGTACAATCCGAGTTAATGTCTCCCCTGGTCCTCCCGAGTTTGTCTACCTCAACTCGACTGCTTCAACTGGAATTGGGTTCTCCAAGTTCTTTCGTGAACCATTGGCAGATGATCTACCCACGACTGCCATGCATGCCATTGTCGATCAGTTTGTACCATCAGCCAGTAACCAAAATTTGGATGAACCCCCATGTCCAGTCTGGAAAGCAGTCCTCAACATGACTCATGATCCCATCCTAGGCCCTTGTCATATTCGGCGATTCCCTGCTAGCATGCAATCGATTGACATTCTCTTGGGTGAACGTGGTGTATTGTTTATCAATGGCCCGGACAAGTCGTATCGATGGTGGGCCTCGATACAACCCCATGCTACAAGAGATATCAAGACACAAGTCCCTCGACTGTCAGTCTGGACAAGTCCCACCCACACCCCTCGTACAGGTGATTCTTCTGTCCAAGCATCAAACATTACCCGCATTCGATTTGATGGGGTGAATGGACTTGCCGTGGGTGGTCCTTTGCATCTCCGTATCTTGGTCATCCCAACAAGTGACTCCTTTGTCGAAGCCATCCTGGTGCAAGGTGACCAACTACCCGGACCGTTGGTGAAAACCTATGAAGATGCAGTATCCGACCTTCGACAGTACAATATGGTTCGAAGAGATTACGAGCGCATGCGGAGCAAAGAGAATCTCCTTGGGGTGGGGAGCTATTTGACCATGTTGGCTCAAGTGGGTCTCAGCGATCGCGATGGACAATCTTTTGGACCATTGCTCACACGTGAACAATTGGCTTATGCAATGTTCAAGGCGATTCGAAGGATCACTGTCGATGACACCCACATTACATTTGAAATGCCACTCCCATGTGTGAGTACATTGCTCCAAATACGCCGCAAGTCTGGGCGAATCTATTTCATTTGTGGGATTTACGTGGCTTACATTCGCATGAGGGATATTAAGGATGGAGATCCCCCGTTTCATATTTATTCACCTGGACAAGCTGATGAGGGGTACGACTATTGGGTGGAGTATTTGGACCTTTCCAAGACTTACGCAACAAGTTATGACAATCCGACACTCCAGTATACCTTGACATCAAAAATGGCCGATTTGGCCAATGGTCTCTTTGGACCCATGGTTCAATATCGTGTGGTCGATGTGTCTGAGTGGAGACAGCTGAGGTTCTTTTTATCAAAGTCATCGACAGAGGTCGCTCCTGTTCCGGATGTGTGAGCATGTATTTTCGTTGTTACTACTATTACACTGAAATGTATCAATTTTCGGTCATACGAGCCGAGCGACGGACGATCTTTTATTAACAAAAGAAAAGAATCATGAAAAAACAAAATATCAATGTCAGAACAATAAGTCTACCTTTCTTGTTGAATGACTCGACTGCCGATCCGTCGTGTAAATGACACTTGCATCCATCTTCATTACCTTTTGCATGTGAATTTTCACCTGATCGAACAATGACAATGACATTCGAATGGGCGGGACATCTGAACCAGTTATGTCCGAGCATACAAAAACGATCGCCTTGTAGACACTGACAACTACCGACTGCCATCGAACCACAAACTGGACATACGTCCATCTCTCTTGTCCCTTTTATTTAATATGTAACAGAATGACAAATGTTATCGTATCCGAATCCTCGAGATGATTTCGCTATTACAATTTGACACAAGGATCGCGATGTTCTTTGATCCACTCAGTTATTTCTGGGTGTCCAAGATTTTCCATTTCGAAGACAGGACCATCCAAGGGATGTCCATTCTCGTAAAGCCATTTCAATGCATCGAGGTGCCCATATATTGCAGCATATGCACAAGCCCTCGGAAGAGAGTATCCATTGGCGTGAAGCCATTTGAGAATTTCAATGTGTCCACTTCTTGCAGCGAAGTATCCGATTATCCATGGTTTACGCAAACCATCCTTCAGAGCCAGGTATTGGAGGATTTCGAGGTGGCCATTGCCTGAAGCAGTGTATTGCATAGATTTCTTCGAATATCTAAATCCAGATTCCACGGCCCATTTTAAAATCTCCAGTCGTCCATGAACACATGTATTGTAGATAACTTCATCGAGATTGAGTCTCTTGTCATGAGCCCATTTCAGGATGTTCAACTTGTTCATGTAAACAGCATTCGAACAAGCAAGAGGATCCCATTTGCCACCTGCAGATATTGCCAATTCTAACATGTCGACATGGCCTCTCCATGCAGCAGCGTAACAAATGTCAGCGTAGAAGAAATCATGTTCCCTTGTCCATGTGATGATGTTCATGAGGCCATGTTCAGCGGCATAAGCACAAACTTCTTCTTTCCAACCAACAATCCCATTTCGCATCGGAGATAGAATGGTGGAGAGTCGCTTGTTCACCCATGACAAAAGGAGGATGGTCGCATCAGACATATCTCGTGTTAGCTCTTTCAAGATGATTTCGGTGGGGAGGTCATTGAGGGATTGTTTAGATGGTTTAAGGGGCCCTTCTCTGACACGTTTCATCTTTATTTGAGAGAGCAAGAACAATTGTCAAGAGTTGCTTTCATTGCTTTGAAGAATGAATGCTCCCACATCACGAGGTCGTCGATACTTGACCATGGGATGGGTTGGATCGTGTATTCTGTCATCAATTGTTGTTGCCACCACCACATCATTGATCCCCTCGCATGTCCCACAGAGATCGTAGTCTTCACAAACCATACAATGGTAGTAAGGAATCGGAAGCGGTGAGACACCGCATCCATTGCAAAAGCTTGCCTTTGGCATGACAGCTTGTTTGTTGATCAACGCAGTCACCTCATGCTTCACATGAGAGATGATCGTTCGAATACACACCTCACATAAGTTCTTGCGACAGTCCCGACATCGAAAGGTGGCAGCCTGGGCACACTCTGCGCAGCGATCTTCTGATCGATTGAGTTCGCATTTCTCAAGAGCTTTTCTCCCCATGAATCTCCCACTGTTGGGATTAAGCATGAAACTGAAGCCGATATTTGGTGATGTTATATTAACCTTGCCAGGTATGGAACTTGTAGGACGCGGAGCTTTTGGTGGAATTGGGGGTGTTGATGGTTGATTGTCGACAGTGGGTTTTGCGAAGCTAAAGCCCGACGAGAATGTTTTGGGTTTGGGTGGTGTTTCTTGGAAAGAGAAGCCATTGCTTGTGTTGTAGTTTGTTGTATCAAACCCACCAAACTGAGTGTTCATTGTGGGCGATATGACACACACACACACAAGAAAGTGAACTGACTGTCCAGTAATACAAGGAGATCAATGAACTTCTTTATTTGAAGAATGTGCGAGGAGACAATACCCCAATCAATCCAAAACACAGAAATCCAATGAATAGCATGGATACAAACCAGCGTTCAATGGTTGCCTGGGGTACTTTCTGAAACACCCAATGGTAGAATCCTGCAAGACACCATGCAAACCAAATGCATAAAATGATGGTGGGAATGATATCCATTGTGTTATTGAGGCACGAGACTGATAAACAAATGAGTATCTTACACACAAGATTCAATCAATCTCCTTGTATTTCTCCAACACATCCTCTAGCGCCTTTTGCATTGCTTCGACTGTTTTGAATTTTGATGCCCCAAGATATGCCCGATGGACGGGGTTGAGAACAGGCCATTTCCATACCCGAGGACAAGAGACAAGCGGTACATACATTCCAATCCACTCGTAACTTTTCCTTCGCATCCATTTGATGAGTTTGGGTTCATTATGCCATAACCAACATATCTCATCCTCGCCTTTAAAGAAAACAGGAACAATTGGAATGTCGACATGCCCCTTAAACGCGTAGACACGTTTTAGTAGAGGGAATACATCGGGTAAGGGGATGAGGGGAGGCCCCATTTCTAGGATTGCACCTGGCATGATGGCCACTGAGTATCCGTTGCATATGGCGTTTTCCATGCTCACCCATCGACAATCGATACACCCCAATGCCAACATGAGTTGTCGCAATCCAGGTACCCACCAATACCATCCATGAATTGCCACCACCACGCGCTGACCAGGTCTGTCTGCCAGGCCACTGAGGAATGTCAACACTGCAGACAAGGCAAAGATGCCATGTGGTTGGCATGAAAAGATGACTGGGCCAGCTGGCAATGAATCGAGTTGAGTGCGATCATAGTTGTGTTTTGCGAGCTTTCTCACAATTCTCCAAAACCAAGGGAGATGTCCAGTGCGTGGATTGTACCGCCATGAGGTCTGGAGTGCACTCTGGGTATAGTTTTTCTCAACTCCACTCCAATACCATTTACCATACCAAAGTGTCAATGCGGCTGTGATGATAAGCGCCCATCCAACCACTGCAATTACAATGGCGACAATTGCTGTGCCAATGAGAGTAAACTCCATCTCAAATGACAACACACTGATTGAAAAGTCATTGTACTATCTCATACAATGAATGACGTGAATCGGTTTGGAATCGAGTATCAGATCTCGGTCATGATTGTGGGTGTGGCCGGTGTGGGTAAAACAACCTATTTCAAGCACCTGATCAGTGATGACAGTGCTAGTAGAATCGAACCAACTCAGCCAACAATTGGATGTGACTTCCGAGTCATAACAGTCCATCTCGAGTCGTTGGAAACGAACATTCTCGTATCATTGGTCGACTCGCCCGGCAATACTAATACGAATAGGATCGCTGTGCCTCGTTCTTACACTGACAAGCTGGATGTCATGTTGTTCGTTTATGACATCACAGACAAGAAGTCATTTGACAACCTGGCCACATGGGTCGATTTTAGAGACAGCGCTTGTCCGAATGTTGACTCTGGTAACTTTGTCAGTGTCCTCGTTGGAAACAAGCTTGACCTCGTCAAATCGGGCAAGGCGAAAAAAGCAGTGGATACTCATACAGCCAGTGCGTTTGCACTAGAGATTGGTGCTAAGGGACATTTCTATGAACTCTCTGCACTGGAGATGGGAACACCCGAATGCCCTGCTCCTTGTCGCTACCCACTCAACATTGCACTGCGTGAGGTGGTTGAACAACGTCGACGCAACAAGGCCCCGACCTATGGGCAACTGATGCAACAGCGACAGCTTAATAACGCGCGAAACCCCTTGAAGCTGCAGGATGATGTCGACAAAGACAATGGTAGTAAGTGTTGTTAATATATTTGAGAGAGTACCCGAGAATATAATCACACTGGTCATTTCCCTATCTCGTGTCATATAAAGATGAGAGCGACAAAGCGCCGTCGAATTGAATCTGATGACAGTGCAAAAAAACAACTTCGACTTGATTCCGATGATACCTCCGATGAACCCGTCGGAGTCAATTTCAACGATGTTTTGTTTCCCGAACTTCGATGTATCATATATTCATTTCTACCCCTCGAGTCACTCGGACAACTTGCAAAAACATGCAGACAAAATAGAGCCGATTTGTCTGGTCAACCTGGCGGGTTCATTTGGATACCACAACCTTGGAAAAATGTCATTATGAAAATGGCCAAGGGTGATCATTGGAGGATTGTCATTAACAATGAGATTATCCACCAAATGTTACGCCCGACCGGATTGTTTTCCATCCCTGGCATTGGATCACATATTGTACTGAAATGTACAAAGGGTCCCCTTGCCCATACAATGTCACTATTCTTGAAATCACCAAGGACGGAACTACTACGAGTCACTGGTTCAGCCAGTGGAACACATATCACCACGTTACCCTCCTCAGCAACGCTCAAAGAACTCGTGGATGTCGCACGTCTTTGTTATATGGAGAAGAAGGTCGAGAAGGAATGTAATTTTGAACGTTCTACCGATGCGCTGGCAGAACGACTGGAATTTTATATGCATCAAGGATCTGAACAGAGCAGCCTGAGCAATCAGCCATACGAGTACCACGGACCACTGGATTGGTCCATGTTGTCAGAGGGACTATGTCGCATGAACCGGCGATCGTCCAAGCAACTATTGCAACAAGAGATCATGTCGAACATTGTCAAGCGGATTAATGTATTGTTGGGGCAATAAAGCAGTCACTTGTTCCATGGGATGAAGCGTACTCACGTCCAACCACGCACAACAGCAAATGTTTTTGATGCGTTTCTTGGGACTCAACCCACCATCAGGACATTTGGACGTAACTCGCCTGCAATTGTAATTGGCAATTTCTACGTTGGGGGAGAGGAGGTGAAGAAATGGAGGAGGAAACGAGTTGAACCACCTCCCCCAATGACGATTGAAGAGGTTATTGATATTGATGCGGTGAGTGCAAAGAAACCCTTATTGATGCCAACCACATCTGACGTTGATGATTGAAATACACAAAGTCGTGTTGTTCATTGTGTTCTTACATTCCCAAGATGGAGTCCATTCTCACCTTGGAAGAACGCTTTTGTGCGAGGAGTGGCAAATCTCCGTGTCAACAAGAGTGTCATCTTTCTCATGTGATAAAGAAGAAAACTCTGACCAAGATGGAGGCAGAGGAATTGCAACAGACACTTCAATCAATGCCCATCCCTGTGAGCCACGCTCGAGCAGAAGGAGCGGATGCGGCTGTTTGTTGTTGCTGTTGCGGTGTAATTATGTGGATATTGGTGGTGATTTCTTTTGTAATATTCATTATTCTCCTCGAAGCTGTTAACAGTAATCAACCAAGACGATTCCGTTAGCACAATAAACCTGATCATTTCCCTTATCAAAATGGATACTGTCATTCTCGAAGAGCGCTTTTGCTGGGAGAGTGGCAGTCGTCCATGTACAAAAGAGTGCTATCTACCTCATGCAATCAAGAGGACGACCATCAGTCTGAAGGATCTTGAGGAAAGACAAAGAGAAGCAGAACGTGATAAGGATGTCCCACGTCAGATTTTTTGTGCCGCATTGATTATTATCGTTGTTTTGTTCGTTATCGTGATCTCTATTTAAGATGCTCACTATAAACACTCTCCATATTTCCCCACCGCATTCATACACTCTTCCTGTTGCTGGAGAGTCAAGACAGAGCGTTACACTTGTTTATTTAAAAGGAGATATCCAAAACTGACAACATCATACATTGCATAATATGGTAATACCATTTAATGGGCTGTCCCACTGCAGTGAGGAATGGTCTCTGAAAAAAGTCTCGGTGTATCATCGGCGGTGGCGGCAGCTCACATTCTGCTCTCTTCTTGTGTGTATCCAGGGTGAGGCAAGCATAGAGGAGCCATAGGAGACCAAGAACGACCGAAGAACAAATGTATACATACATAACCCACGACATGCCATTCTTCACGAAATTGACAGCCCTTCTGCTTTTCGATTCGACGTCATTGTCTTTCAGTGTTCCTGACAGATCGACTGTGCGATAAACGGGCAGAAAGGAGACGTTCCTCTCGCGGAGTTCGTTTTCCATATGCTGGAAGAAGAGAATGAGTAGTGATGATCATTCCCCTCAATGTCCAGTCTGAGCATCTACGAGAGGTATCGAGGATCGCGATATGCGTTTTGTTGGGATGATCGTTTCAAATGGCAACGCTTGTTGTCCCGTTTCCATCGCATGACACCACGATGGATTGTGCGTGGCAAGGGCGTTGAATCAAATGAAACGGAACGATATGCCATGTCCCCCTCGACAAGAACCAAACTCGAACAATTGTCTGAGAAAGTGATTGTCAAAGGAAACGAGATTGTCAACGTGACTGTTCATGGCAATGGATTTTGGGGTACAATGCCTTTGGCTCCCATGATCCAATGGGACAAGATCCCAATTGACCCACTACCCTCCGTTGATGTCCCTGAACATGTGACCCGTTTTGTCGAGTTGCTCTTGAGCCTGTCCCATATTCTGGGCAACTACACCGACATTGGTCACATTTTCGATACCTCTCCATGGGAGGAGACACCTGTTCAAGTGGATTGGTTTCCCTATATCATCAATTCAGTGCGCAAAGCAAACTCGACACTCCGCAGCTTCTTTTACGCACCCTCGGTGAACAAGGTCTACCTCCTCTTTGTTTCAGACGATGAAGCTGATTCCATGGTTGTCTGTTTTGATGGCTCATCCGCATATGAAGCCGCCGATCCATGGTTCGATCTCGATGATGGGTTCTTGTCTGAGGTACCTGCTGAAATGTCTGCTGCATTCACTGCATGGGTCGATGGAACAAACATGGATCCTGATGCCCCGTTCCTTACACTATTGGCCCCGTTTGATGTCATGAACAAGAAGGGAGAAAAACGTGTGTCACCCGGCGATGGAGATGACGTTGATGCCGACAAGCCAAAGACAAAGAAGCAAAAGACCGATGTGTGAGACTCTTTGTTCATTGTTTTATGTGTGTGTTTGCTGGTAAGACTACAATGGCCGCTGAATGGTTCTCTTCCTTGACAGACAAGATCAAGAAGTCTGACGACGGTGTCCCTCCACTGTATGAATTCTTCCTGTGTCACAAGAACCGTCCGAGTGTTCGTATTCGCACTGCGAACCCATCCTTTTCTCTTTTCAGAGAACGCGCTTTAACAGAGTTTGGCGTTGACGTCACGACGGATGGTAGGCTGTACTACACTACTTGGGTCGACGCTCTTGACTTGAGCGATGACTCGAGCGATTCGATTGGCTCACGGCTTGACATTACACTATCAGAGGAGGAGTTCCCCCATTACATGAAGGCCGTTGTACGCCAACCGCGTGCCCGACATTGTATCTTTGTTGCCCCAAATGGAAAGATTGAATGAACCATATTAAAATGCCTTATGCATTCAATTCACACACACACACACCCAATCAAGACAGATCCACGCTAACACATTCGCTTGCTTGGCAATTGTAAAACATCTCATTGATATTCTTGGCCAGTAACGTCGCATCTCGATAGGGATTTGGGAGGACGGAGGTGTTCCAGTATGACTCGGCAGTGTAGTAAGTTCCGACGGTCGTTAGGCAACTCATTTCAGCCACATATGTTTCGCAAATGTCCTGGATGAGACTCGCGTCTGTTGTTCCAGGAGGCACGTAAAGTCCAGAAATAAACTCCACGTAAGAACGAATAGTATCCAGTGACCATCGAAAGCCCACAGTCTGGACAAAGATCCATGGGAGTGTCTGATAAAAGTCATCGGGACATCGATTGGGTGACAAAACACCTTCATCCCAGGTTTTGTACCATTCGGTAGTTATACCTGACGGCGGGAAGACATTCCGATTGTATAACAAAACAGCCATTTGTTGAGTAAGCGATGTACCCGAGGTTACCCATGATCCGACATCCACTCCCCATGTGAAAGTGTACAATTGGTCCCGACCTTCCGGAGGAGGATTGAGTGGGTCGTATGAGATCGGAGCATTGTCGACCATCAACTTTGAGAATGCTTGTGGGTAATCTAAGGCGGGGAGCCCGGTCTCAAAAAACACACCCAGTCCATTGAAATACATTCCATTGAGCTCCTCCACGGTATCTGTAAACCACAGATCATATGAAGCATTGACATTTGCCGGGGCGAAATTCACCAAGGTGCATGTCTCGAAGAAACAATCGGGATTGCCTCGAAGCGCCCAATCAGCACACCATCCAGGATAGGGTTCGGTTGAGGGACATGACATATTGACAGTTGTCATATTCTCTACAGTGAGAGAACACACGATGCCGGCTGCCATGGGTGGATAATCTTCGGATGCTTGGTATGTATAGCATGCTGTTTCCTGACAATTATGGAACATTTCATTGATATTGTCACCCAGCATGACGGCATCCAAGTAAGGACTTGGGGTGATTGCGGCATTCCAGAATGCCTCTAGGTCGTAGTAGATTAGAACCTCTTCACAGAGAAGAGCATCATCAGTAAATGCAAAACACGAGTCGAAGATATCGTCCTCGCTCGCATCCGTCGGGATTCCAACAGAACCGGCCCAGCTAACGAACAGTTGGACATCCATAACGGTCCAAGGCTCCTCTAACATCCATCCAACCGATGCGAAAAAATCATCGGGACATGCCTCTGGTAGAAATCGCCCATACTCCGTTGACATTTGATATTGAAAATACTGTGCAGGATCAGTGGGAACCCAACGCAGATTCCAAGCAGTCACTGCAGATTGTTGCATGAGCGTTCGACTTGGTATTTGCCAAGAAGCAACAGAACCAACAGCAAATTCGTAGTTTTGGTTTCGGCCTATGGGTGCAGGCACGATAGGATTGGTACTGTCGGGTTCGTTATCAATTACGAGTTTGGATAACCCTTCAGCAAAATCCATTGAATCTCCTTGTTCAAATTCACCACCGCCACTGTAGAGCACGTAGACCACATTTGTTTCAACATCATCCACTATGAAGGGAGCCGAATTATAGCTTGCGTAATAAACACCTGTTGTGACGTTGAATTCCGATCCCGGTGAACATGATTCCAACATGCAACCAGTGACACCTCTTTCAATCCATTCTCCGCACCATTGAGGTGACGGCTCGTTCACAGGGCATGACGAATTGATTGTCATGAAATCATTTACTGTCAGCGTGCAAATCGAATTGGAACGTAATGCAGGGGGCTCTGGTCCTGGTGGAGATACGGGAGTGGGAGTCGTTGGTGTTGGTGTTGGGGTCGGAGTGGGAGTGGGCGTGGGGGTAGGAGTAGGAGTAGGAGTAGGAGTCGGTGTAGGTGTAGGAGTTGGGGTTGGGGTTGGCGTGGGAGTTGGAGTCGGGGTGGGTGTAGGAG
>Ga0247830_10000067_pt1 | contig 28000 bp, 25 predicted proteins | sample 12C_Control_Day5_FD_207766 | JGI IMG/M metagenome (GOLD analysis project Ga0247830, IMG submission 207766) | Soil microbial communities from agricultural site in Penn Yan, New York, United States - 12C_Control_Day5 | ecosystem: Environmental > Terrestrial > Soil > Agricultural land | place...
GCAGTGCCGTTGGCACGACAACTCACACACCAGAGGTTCGTCCGTCCCGGTCCTCTCGTACTAGGGACAGCTCTCCTCAAATCTCCTACGCCCACGGAGGATAGGGACCGAACTGTCTCACGCATGTATTTCCCACATTACTGCGGGCATAGACTATACCTTCACCCCATTTCTGGGGGCCGGCGTGTTATGGGTCTCATAGATTTGCCTTGTGGCAGGAGACCCATCTCCTCGATCGAACAGAATCGAGGAAGTCGTTACGGGGACCAGCCAACCCTTGCTACACGGATGTTGTTCGACATCCGCGACGGAAAAACCGTTTCATATCTGGAATAGTTTAGGGTATTGATGGCGGGTCTTCCCTCGGTATTGCCCTGACCTGACGTTCGGTGTCACGGTCGGGGTTTCACCGATATGAGCCGGTGGGCATCCACAGATTGCTCCGTGGAGACGCAGTGTGATCTACGTTCTAAACCCAGCTCGCGTACCGCTTTAATGGGCGAACAGCCCAACCCTTGGGACCTACTCCGGCCCCAGGATGCGATGAGCCGACATCGAGGTGCCAAACAGTGCCGTCGATATGGACTCTTGGGCACTATAAGCCTGTTATCCCCGGGGTACCTTTTAGCCGTTGAGCGACAGCGCTTCCACATGCCACTGCCGGATCACTAGGCCCAGCTTTCGCTCCTGCTCGACATGTCTGTCTCGCAGTCAAGCTCCCTTGTGCCCTTGCACTCGACAGCTGATTGCCAACCAGCTTGAGGGAACCTTTGGGCGCCTCCGTTACATTTTGGGAGGCAACCGCCCCAGTTAAACTACCCACCTGACGCTGTTCCAGATCCGGATTCACGGACCGTGGTTAGAAGCCCAGCACAAACAGGGTGGTATTTCAAGGTTGACTCCACCGAGACTAGCGTCCCAGTTTCACAGTCTCCCACCTATCCTACACAATTTGTACCAAACTCCAACATCAAGCTGTAGTAAAGGTCCCGGGGTCTTTCCGTCCTTCCGCGGGTAACGAGCATCTTTACTCGTATTGCAATTTCACCGAGCCACTGGTTGAGACAGCGCCCAAGTCGTTACGCCATTCGTGCAGGTCGGAACTTCGTCACACTCCCCTGTTTCCAGGGGGACAGACTATGCCTTCATCTTGGTCAGGCTTCTGATGATCAGGTCGGCGGGATACCCGCGCTTGCCGCTCGGGTTCATCTCACCGGCCAGTCGTACGATCTCCACGAGTCCACTCCGGAGCAGATGCTCGCGTCGAGCCATGCGTTCGCAGATGTCTGCAAACCGCTCGAAGTCACGCTGTTTTCCGGAGAGCATCGGGTACTTACTGAAGTGAGGGATCACGGTCGCACGGATCGGATCGAGACTGCGTGTCTCCCACTTCACCGTGCGGTCACTGCGGTCCGGCCGGATGCGTCCGCATCCGAAGTACCGCTGGATGAGCAGCAGCACTTCGGCGCGGTCACCGTTCTGGCTGACCGACAGGCTCGGCCTCACCTCCCATCCGGCCGACAGCGTCGGCCGAGGGGAGATGGAGACCGTGAAGCATCCCTCTCCGTCGACGTACCCGGAGATGTACGACCCAAGATCAATCTGGCCATGCCAAGAGCCCGCGTATTGCCCCAGCCATAGATTTGCCATGCCCCGACTGTACGTCGCGGCAGTGACAGGGACTGGAGCCTCTCCACAAGGGATCAGTCGTTACGGGGCCATGCCGCCGGAGCGGCAGAGGGCTTCCCACGGCATCGCCCGCCGGCTGTCGCCTCGTCCTTGGTCGAGGCAGCCGGGTAGGGATTCGCCGTTATGAGCGGGTCTACATATGGAATCGCTTCCATATGGGGCAACTGTTCACCCGACAAGGAATTTCGCTACCTTAGTACCGTTATAGTTACAGCAGCCGTTTACTGGCGCTTAAGTTCAGAGCTTCGCCCTGCAAGCAGGGCTAACCCCTCCCCTTAACGTTCCAGCACTGGGCAGGCGTCAGTCCGTATACGGCGTCTTTCGACTTAGCACGGACCTGTGTTTTTAGTAAACAGTCGCTTGGGCCTGGTCTCTGCGACCGCCTCCCGCTCACACCGCGAAGGTGATCACGGGCTGCGGCACCCCTTATCCCGAAGTTACGGGGTCAAGTTGCCGAGTTCCTTAACCAGTGTTCGCTCGATCGCCTTAGTATTCTCTACTTGCCCACCTGCGTCGGTTTGGGGTACGGGCTCCAACTCCACTCGCTAGAGGTTTTTCTTGGCAGCATAGGATCATCCACTTCGCCTCAATCGGCTCGGCATCGTGTCTCAGGCTATATGTCCGGCGGATTTGCCTACCGGACGCCCCACGCACTTACCCCAGGTCAACCAACGCCTGGGCTGGACTACCTTCCTGCGTCACCCCATCGCTAGCCTAGTACCGGGTCTGCCGGTAGACCCCCGTAGGGGTTTCCCTTAGTACCCCGGGTTCGGCTCGGGCGCGGAGTCAGAGGTACGGGAATATCAACCCGTCGTCCATCGACTACGCCTCTCGGCCTCGCCTTAGGTCCCGACTCACCCTGGGCGGATTAACCTTCCCCAGGAACCCTTGGGCATTCGGCGGACGGGTTTTTCACCCGTCTTTCGTTACTCATGCCGGCATTCTCACTTGATGCGCGTCCACGGCTGGGTTACCCCGCCGCTTCACGCGCGCATCAACGCTCCCCTACCCACCCACGCGCTTGGACATGTGGTGCGACCCACATGCCGGGCGATACGTGAGTGCCGCAGCTTCGGTGGTGTGCTTGAGCCCCGCTACATCGTCGGCGCGGAGTCACTTGACCAGTGAGCTATTACGCACTCTTTCAAGGGTGGCTGCTTCTAAGCCAACCTCCTGGTTGTCTGGGCAACTCCACATCCTTTTCCACTTAGCACACGCTTAGGGACCTTAGCTGGCGATCTGGGCTGTTTCCCTCTCGACTACGAAGCTTATCCCCCGCAGTCTCACTCCTGGACTCTAACGTGACGGCATTCGGAGTTTGGCTGAGTTCGGTAAGCTTGTAGGCCCCCTAGCCCATCCAGTGCTCTACCTCCGTCACGAAACATCCAAGGCTGCACCTAAATGCATTTCGGGGAGAACCAGCTATCACCGAGTTTGATTGGCCTTTCACCCCTAACCACAGGTCATCCCCCAGGTTTTCAACCCTGGTGGGTTCGGGCCTCCACGAGGTCTTACCCTCGCTTCACCCTGCCCATGGTTAGATCACTCGGCTTCGGGTCTAGGACACGCGACTGAAACGCCCGTTTCAGACTCGCTTTCGCTACGGCTCCCCCACTCGGGTTAACCTTGCCGCGTATCGCTAACTCGCCGGCTCATTCTTCAAAAGGCACGCCGTCACAGCTCCCGAAGGAACCGCTCCGACTGTTTGTAAGCACACGGTTTCAGGTACTATTTCACTCCCCTCCCGGGGTACTTTTCACCTTTCCCTCACGGTACTAGTCCGCTATCGGTCGCCAGAGAGTGTTTAGCCTTAGGGGGTGGTCCCCCCAGATTCAGACGGAATGTCCTCCGCCTTACTTGGGAAGCACCGACGGGAGGGGCGATGGGTTTCGTCTACGGGGCTGTTACCCGCTGTGGCGGCCGTTTCCAAGGCCTTCGACTACCCACGTCCTTTGTAACTCCCTGGAGGAGGTGCAGCTCCCCCTGTCGGGTCCCGCGACCCCGAGGCAACAACGCCTACACGCTGTCACGTTACCTCGGTTTAGGCTGACCCCCGTTCGCTCGCCGCTACTGAGGGGATCGCGGTTGCTTTCTCTTCCTCCGGGTACTGAGATGTTTCAGTTTCCCGGGTTACCTCTACCGGTCCTATGTGTTCAGACCGGAGTGACACGGCATGACCCGTGCCGGGTTTCCCCATTCGGACATCCCCGGATCAACGCTTGGTTGGCAGCTCCCCGAGGCTTATCGCAGCCTCCTACGTCCTTCATCGGCTTCTGGCGCCTAGGCATCCACCGTGTGCCCTTTGTAACTTGGCAACTTCAAAGATGCTCGCGCTCGCTATGTAGTTCTCAAGGTTCCCGGCTCGAGTCCCGTACCCGCCTGGCCGGACGGACCGGCTGGTTCGGGATCAGGGCAGAGCCTCGTGGCGAGGTGCTCGCGGCTCCCAGAGGAGACGCTCCCTCAAAGCTCAACAGTGTGTGCGGCCGGGACCGTCACCTTCCGCCGTTCCCCACCCCTTGCGGGGCGGTACTAGGCGAGCCGGCGAGCGGCCCGACCGAATAGCCAGTGATCGAGATCCTGGAGCGACCAGGCCCGTGAGTGGGGTCCTGGCTCCTGGTGACTCTCTTGCGAGAGCCACGGGGAAAGCTCCTTAGAAAGGAGGTGATCCAGCCGCACCTTCCGGTACGGCTACCTTGTTACGACTTCGTCCCAATCGCCGATCCCACCTTCGACAGCTCCCTCCCCAAAGGGTTGGGCCACTGGCTTCGGGTGTTACCGACTTTCGTGACGTGACGGGCGGTGTGTACAAGGCCCGGGAACGTATTCACCGCGACGTTGCTGATTCGCGATTACTAGCGACTCCGACTTCACGGGGTCGAGTTGCAGACCCCGATCCGAACTGAGACCGGCTTTTTGGGATTGGCTCCCCCTCGCGGGTTTGCAGCCCTCTGTACCGGCCATTGTAGCATGTTTGCAGCCCAGGACATAAGGGCCATGATGACTTGACGTCGTCCCCACCTTCCTCCGAGTTGACCCCGGCAGTCTCCTATGAGTCCCCGGCTTGAACCGCTGGCAACATAGGACAAGGGTTGCGCTCGTTGCGGGACTTAACCCAACATCTCACGACACGAGCTGACGACAGCCATGCAACACCTGTGTAGGGCCCTTGCGGACACCGTGTCTCCACGGCTTTTCCCTACATGTCAAGCCCTGGTAAGGTTCTTCGCGTCGCGTCGAATTAAGCAACATGCTCCGCCGCTTGTGCGGGCCCCCGTCAATTCCTTTGAGTTTTAGCCTTGCGGCCGTACTCCCCAGGCGGGGCGCTTAATGCGTTAGCTGCGGCACGGAAGGAGTCGATGACCTCCCACACCTAGCGCCCATCGTTTACGGCGTGGACTACCAGGGTATCTAATCCTGTTTGCTCCCCACGCTTTCGCTCCTCAGCGTCAGTACTGGCCCAGGATCCCGCCTTCGCCACCGGTGTTCCTCCTGATATCTGCGCATTCCACCGCTACACCAGGAATTCCAGATCCCCCTACCAGACTCTAGCCGCCCAGTATCGAATGCAGGCTCGAGGTTAAGCCTCGAGGTTTCACATTCGACTTGAGTGGCCGCCTACGAGCTCTTTACGCCCAATGAATCCGGACAACGCTCGGTCCCTACGTATTACCGCGGCTGCTGGCACGTAGTTGGCCGGACCTTCTTCTGCAGGTACCGTCACTTTCGCTTCGTCCCTGCTGAAAGCGGTTTACAACCCGAAGGCCTTCGTCCCGCACGCGGCGTCGCTGCGTCAGGCTTTCGCCCATTGCGCAAGATTCCCTACTGCTGCCTCCCGTAGGAGTCTGGGCCGTGTCTCAGTCCCAGTGTGGCCGTTCACCCTCTCAGGCCGGCTACCCGTCGTCGCCTTGGTGGGCCGTTACCCCGCCAACAAGCTGATAGGCCGCGGGCCCATCCCCGACCGGAGACCCTTTCCAACCTCCACCATGCGGAGGAGGCTCGTATCCGGTATTAGACCCAGTTTCCCGGGCTTATCCCAAAGTCGGGGGTAGGTTGCCCACGTGTTACTCACCCGTTCGCCGCTAGGAGCCACCCGGTGTTGCCACCAAATGGTCCTCGCTCGACTTGCATGTATTAAGCACGCCGCCAGCGTTCATCCTGAGCCAGGATCAAACTCTCCGTCTGAGATCGTGAACTTCCCTCGGGACCCGAAGGCCCGTCGGGGGTGTTCTCGAGTGGAGCTCGGTGACCCTGGAGCCACCGAGTTTGACCATCCGTCCCGGACGTACCGGGGGGATGGGCGATGCAAGGGACCAACCCTGCACCGCTCAAGGCTCATCCGTTATCCGGATGCGCCAAGGAACCGTTCCAAGGGGGCAAGCCCCCGAGGGACGGGGTTTTGGCACTGGCTTTTCACACACTGTTGAGTTTTCAAGGAACGTCGCCGGGATGCTCTTCGGCGACTCACCTGCGGTTCCCGCGTCCTGTCACCGCCGGAGCGGCGGGACGGTACCACGGGCCTGTCAAGATCGTCAAAGACTTCCCACCTGCCCGGTCAGCGTACTCTTGCTGGAGTACCACCTGCCACGTCGTCACCTTCACACAGAAGCGCCGCCCTGCGCCCCGACCTTCTGGGCGTCAGGACGGCCACCGAACAGCCGTCGGATCGAATCCTCTTGGCGCTCGGCGACCTCCTGTCTTCCGATGCCGACGCGAATGGCGTCGTTCCGGAGAGGTCCTCGGTCTCGAAGAACTTCCCTGCTTGCAGCTTGGAGAAGGTAGCACCGGGTTCGACAGCGTGTCAACTTGGCGCCATCCGCTGGACGCCAGTAATCACAACGGATCCAGCGGTCTCAGTCCCTCCAACGGCCGGCGGCCGGCTGGTATTCCCCGACCCGTCAGGACGCTGACGGTGCCTGGAGGCGGACCGGGGACCGGCGGCCGACGGTCAGCAGGCGCCCGTCCAGCTCCTCGGGGGTCCAGGTCTGCTCGATCGAGCCGACCGGCTGGCCGTCGAGCCGGATCGCGCCCTGGCTGACCAGCCGCCTGGCCTCTCCCCTGGAGACGACCAGGCCGGCGTCGGCCAGCAGGGCGATCACCCAGACCCGGCCGTCGCGGACGGCGGCCTCGGGGATCGGGAGGGGCGTGGCCGACCCGCTGTCGCCGCCGGCGCCGGCCCGCTGGCGGACCCCGGCGTCGAAGGCGGCCTCGGCGGCGGTGGCCGCCTCCGGCCCGTGGTAGAGGGTGACGACCTCGCGGGCCAGGCGACGCTTGACGTCACGGGCCCCGGCCCCGCCGGCGGCGGCCTTGTCGGCCAGCCGGTCGGCCTCGGCCGGGTCGAGGTCGGTGGTGAGCCGCAGGTACTCGCCCAGCACCTCGTCGGGGATGCGCATGAGCTTGCCGAACTGGGCCTCGGGGGGGTCGTCCAGGTAGATGCCGTTGTCGAGGCTCTTGGACATCTTCTGGACGCCGTCGGTCCCGCGCAGCAGGGGCATGGTCAGCACGATCTGGCCCGGCTGGCCGTGGGCGCGCTGGAGGTCGCGGCCGACGTGCAGGTTGAAGGTCTGGTCGGTGCCGCCGAGCTCGACGTCGGCTTCGATCGCCACCGAGTCCATGCCCTGCATCAGCGGGTAGAGGAACTCGACCAGTGAGATCGGCTGGCCGGCGCCGTAGCGGGTGCGGAAGTCGTCGCGCTCCAGCAGCTTGGCCACGGTCACGTTGGCGGCCAGCCGGGCCACGTCGGCGAAGGTCATGGGGGCCAGCCAGTCGGCGTTGTAGCGCACCTCGGCGGCGCTGACGTCGAGCACCTTGTCCACCTGCTCGAGGTAGGTGCGGGCGTGCTCGGCGACCTCGGCCTCGGTCTGCTGGCGGCGGGTCTGGCTGCGCCCGCTGGGGTCGCCGACCAGGCCGGTGAAGTTCCCGATGATCAGGACCACGGTGTGGCCGAAGCGCTGGAACTGGGCCAGCTTGCGCAGGACGACGGCGTGCCCGAGGGTCAGGTGGGCCGAGGACGGGTCGATGCCGAGCTTGGCCCGCAGCGGCCGGCCCTCGGCGGTGGCTGCGGTCAGCCGCTCTCTGAGCCCGTCGTGTGGGTGGAGCTCGGCGACCCCCGAGGTGAGGACCCGCAGCTGCTCCTCGACGGACGCCCTGGGCGTGGACACGGCGACGGACCTCCACAGGAAGAAATCGGCTCGAAGACGAAACGCTAGCACGGGCGGGGATGTAGCCGGCCGCCGCGGATGCCGACGATCACCTTGCCATGTACCGCTCCACACCTCCCGCCCAAGGGGCCCGAGCCGCCACCGCCCGGGCCCGGGTCGGGGGTGCTCGGAGAAGGGTGGCCGGGGTGCTGCTCGTGGGGTGTGTGGTGCTTGCCGGGTGTGTGTCGGTGCGGCCGCTCGACCTGGTGCCGCTGGACCGGGTGGCGCAGACGTCGGTGGTGCTTGATGCGAACGGGCGGATGGTGGCGGCGCTGCACGGGCCGGAGGATCGGACGGCGGTGCGGCTGGGCAAGGTGAGCCGGTGGATGCGGCTGGCGGTGGTGGATACCGAGGACGCGCGGTTCTGGCGCCATGGTGGGGTTGACTGGCTGGCTGTGGCCAGGGCGGCGGCGCGGGACCTGGAGCGGGATGACGCTGGTCCCCGAGGTCCTCGGCCAGCCGGAGGAGACCGCCCGCCACCTGCTCGACCAGGGCGGCCTGACGCCAGAGGTGCAGGCCGCCTGCGACACCGACGCGGCCGGCGCCGCCGCCGAGCCGGGCCGGGTCTGGCGCTCCGGCCCCGCCCCGGGCGCTCAGGCCCCGAGCGGTTCCCGGGTCCGCCTCTGGGTCAACCCCCAGAGGTGCCTGCCTCCCGCCACGACCACGACGAGGGCGACCCCGACCCCCACGAGCATCGCCGAGCGGTAGCGGAAGCACGGGCGGTGCGGCCCGACCTGGGCCTGCGGGCACACCCGGCGTCAGGCCCGGGCGACCACCCGGCCCCGCTTGAGCACCAGGGAGCGGGGCGGGTGGGCGACGACCGCCTCGCCGACCGTGGAGGCCGGGACCAGGGCGAGGTCGGCCCAGCAGCCGGGCTCCAGGCCGTGACCGTCGAGCCCGAGGACGCCCGCCCCGCCGGCCGTGGCCAGCTCGAGGGCGGCGGCCAGGTCCTGGTCGCGGCGGGCCCCGGCCCGCCAGGCCAGCAGGGCGGCCCGTCCCAGCAGGTCGCCGTCGCCCCACGGCGACCACAGGTCGCGGATCCCGTCGCAGCCGAGCCCGACGTGGACCCCGGCCGCGCGGAGGCTGGCCAGGGGCAGCGGCGGCCGGTTGCCGGGGGCGACGGTGGTCAACGAGACACGCTCGGCGGCGAGCCCCTCGACCAGCCGCTCCAGCCGCGCCTCGGGCACCTCGGCCAGGGCGAAGGCGTGGCTGATGGTCACCCTGCCGGCCAGGCCGAGGGCGCGGGTCCGCTCGATGATCAGGTCGATGGTGAACGCCCCCAGCTCGCCGCCGTCGTGCAGGTGGATGTCCAGGCCGCAGCCGTGCCGGCCGGCGATGGCGAAGACGGTGTCCAGGTGCTCGACCGGCCGGTGGTCGAAGCCCGCCGGGTCGAGGCCGCCGACCAGGTCGGCGCCGGCCCGGACGGCTGCCTCCAGCAGCTCGGCGGTGCCGGGACGGTGAAGCAGGCCGCTCTGGGGGAAGGCGACCAGCTCGACGTCGACCCGGCCGGCGAAGGCGTCGCGGGCCTCAAGGACCCCGTGCAGGCTGTCCAGGCCGGCGGCGGTGTCGACGTCGACGTGGCTGCGGATGTGGCTGGTCCCGGCGGCCACGTACGCGCCGAGGAGCGCGCCCGCCCGCTGGGCCACGGTGACGCCCTGGCGGCGGAGCTCGGCCCGGCCACGGTGCTCGTTGTCGATCAGGGCGGCCAGGCCGTCCCCGGCCGAGTGCGGCCGCCACGGCAGCCCCCAGAGGGTCTTGTCGAGGTGGGCGTGGGCGTCGACCAGCCCGGGCACGGCCAGGTGGCCCCGCCCGTCGACCACGGTCGCGCCCTCGGGGGCCGTCAGCCGCTCCCCCACCCGGGTGATCCGCCCGTCGGTGACCAGCAGGTCGCGCGCCGGGCCGCCGAGCGGCCGGACACCGGTCAGCAGGAGCGTGGTCACCTGGCTCGCCTGGGCGGGCGGCGGGCCGGGCCGGGGCGGCCCGGCGAGACGCTCGGGTGGCCGGTCGCCAGTGCCCGCCAGGGGCGGTCGGTGGCGCTGGCGACACCGACCCGGCCCGTCCAGGTGACCTGGTCGTCGGGGACCGGCCAGCCGGCCGTGAGCAGGACCGGACCGCTGGTCAGGGAGACGCCGTTGGCCCAGCCGGCCAGGCCGAGGGCCTGGCAGAGGCGGGCCGGCCCCCGGGCCAGGTCGCGGGGGCGGCTGGCCGGGCGCCGGGCCGCCATCAGCTCGGTGCCGCAGACCGGCTCGCCGGCGCGCAGCAGCACCGCCTGGGCGACCCCCTCGGGGCCGCAGACGACGTTGGCGCACCAGTGCATCCCATAGGTGAAGTAGAGGTAGAGGTGTCCGGGAGGGCCGAACATGACCGCGTTGCGCGAGGTTGGGCCGCGGTGGGCGTGGCTGGCCGGGTCGAGCCCGGCGCCGTCGTAGGCCTCGACCTCGACCAGCCGGACGGCGCTGGTCCCCTCCGGGGCCCGGTGCACCAGCAGCCGCCCGAGCAGGTCGCGGGTCACCTCCAGCAGCGGCCGCAGGTAGAAGCCGGCGGGCACTGGCTCCAGGGCGCCGGGCGGGAGGGGGTCGAGCGCCTGGCTCATCGGCCCGCGCGGCCCTTGGCCAGGAACCGGCGCAGGTCCTTCATTGGCAGGGTGTTGAGGACCCGGTCGGGGGTGGTCCAGCCGCGGCCGGCGGTGGCGACGGCGAAGCGCATGTTGGCCAGGTGGCCGGGGCCGTGGCTGTCGGCGCCGAAGGCGAGCATGACCCCGAACTGGTGGGCGAGGCGGACCTGCTCGTCGCCCAGGTCGAGGCGGGAGGGGGAGCCGTTGACCTCGAGGGCGGTGCCGGTGCGGGCGGCCGCCCGGTACAGCGCCTCCAGGTCGACGTCGCCGGCGGCCCGGCTGCCGATGCGCCGGCCGGTGGGGTGGCCGACGACGTTGACCGCGGGGTGCTCGCAGGCCGCCACCAGCCGGGCCGTGAGCAGCTCGCGGGGCTGGTCGAGGCGGTCGTGGACGCTGGCCACGAGCACGTCGAAGCCGTCGAGGAACTCGTCGTCGTAGTCGAGCGACCCGTCGCCGCCGATGTTCAGCTCGGCCCCGTGGAGCAGGACGATGTCGCCGAGGCGCTGCTCCAGGGCCCGGATGCGGTCGCGCTGGGCCAGCAGCTGGTCGCGGCTGGCCCCGCCGAGGCCGAGCTTCTCGCCGTGGTCGGTGATGGCCAGGAACCGGTAGCCACGGGCCCGGGCCGCGTCCACCATGACCTCGAGGGGGGCGGTGCCGTCAGGCGACAGGTCGGTGTGGCAGTGGAAGTCGCCACCGACGTCGGCCAGGCTGACCAGCGCCGGGAGCTGGCCGCGGCGGGCGGCGTCGACCTCGCCGCGGTCCTCGCGCAGCACCGGCGGGATGAAGGCCATCCCCAGGCGGTCGTAGACGACCTCCTCGTCGGTGGCCACGACCAGCTCGCCGCCCCGCTCGAACAGGCCGTACTCGCTGAGCTTGAGGCCCGCCTTGACCGCCCGTTCGCGGATACGGACGTTGTGGGCGGCCGACCCGGTGAAGTACTGGAGGGCGGCCCCCCACACCTCGGGCTGGACCGTCCGGAGGTCGACCTGGAGGCCGTCGCGGGTCCGGACCGAGGCCTTGGTGTCGCCCAGGGCGGCGACCTCGGCCACCTGGGGCAGCTCGGTGAAGGCCCGGTTCACGCTGGCCGGGTCGGTGGCGGCGGCCAGCAGGTCGATGTCGTGGACGGCGGCCTTCATGCGCCGCAGCGACCCGGCGACCTCGACCCGCTCGACCCCGGCGACTCCTGCCAGCCGGTCGCGGAGGGTCTCGGCCACGGGCAGGGCGACGGCCAGGGGGATGCCGTCGCCGGGCTGGGCCATCCGTTCAAGGGCCCGGCGCAGGTTGGCCTCGGTGCGCTGGCCCATCCCGGGGAGGCCGGCCACCCGGCCGGCGGCGACCGCGCCGGCCAGCTCCTCGGGCGAGGACACCCCGAGCCGCTCGTGGACCAGGCGGGCCTTGGCCGGGCCAAGGCCGGGCACCCGGACCAGGGCCCGCAGGCCGGGCGGGACCTGCGCCCTGAGCTCCTCCAGCTTGGCCACCCGGCCGGTGTCCAGGTACTCGCGGACCTTGGCGGCGATCGCCTTGCCGACCCCGGGGATGGCGGCCAGCTCCCGCTCGGACAGGCTGGACAGGTCGGCGCCGTGGCCGGAGAGGGCGCGGGCCCCGCGGTCGTACGCCCGGACGCGGAAGCCGGTCTCGCCGGTGAGCTCCAGCAGCTCGGCCATCTCGGAGAACAGCCGGGCCAGCTCCTCGTTCCCCCAGGCCATGGTGCAGCCCTCCTCTCAGGCGGCCGGGCCCGGGGGCCCGGGGTCGCCACCGGCCTCGACGGGGCCGGCCAGCCCGGGGGCCAGCGGCAGGTCGGTGCGCTCGACCTGGCGGCCCGGCCGGCCCCACCAGCCGGCGGCCAGGGCGGCTCCGACCACCCCCCAGGTGATCATGACCCCGGCGGTGAGCAGCGAGGAGGCCAGCCCGAAGTCACGCACCCGGTCCAGCCGCAGGACCAGCAGGGGCCCGAGCGGCACGCCAAGGCCGACCGCGACCACGGCCAGCCGGCCGCCGCCCTTGGGGACGACCACGGCGGCCAGGACGGCCCCGACGCAGGGGGCGACGAGCAGCAGCCCGACCCGCAGGGCCAGCTCGACCGGCTGGAGGGCCAGGTCGGACTGGCGGCCGGCGACGGCGGCGGCCAGGGCGGTGGCCAGGGTGGAGGCGGCCAGCCCGGCCAGGCCGGCCGCGACCGCCCAGGGCCAGCCCCGGCGGGGGCCGGCGTCGTCGCCGGGCGGCTGGCTCACCCGCTGCCCGGGCCGGTCAGCTGGGGTCGGCGGAGCCGGTGAGCAGCCACGACAGCAGGGCCTTCTGGGTGTGGAGGCGGTTCTCGGCCTGGTCGAACACGGCCGAGTGGGGGCCGTCCATGACCTCGGCGGCGATCTCCTCGCCCCGGTGGGCGGGCAGGCAGTGGAGCACCATGACGTCGGGGGCGGCGGCCATCACGGTGTCGGTGGACAGCTGGTAGGGCTTGAAGATCAGCGCCCGCTCGCCGTGCTCCATCTCCTTGCCCATGGAGGCCCAGACGTCGGTGTAGAGCACGTCGGCGTCCTTGGCGGCGGTGGCCGGGTCGTGGGTCAGCTCAATGCTGCCGCCGGTGGCGGCCGCGATCTCGGTCGCCCGCCGGACCACCTGGGGGATGGGCTCGTAGCCGATCGGGGTGGCCATGGCGACGTGCATGCCCATCTTGGCCCCGGCGAACAGGAGGCTGTGGGCGACGTTGTTGCCGTCGCCCAGGTAGGCGAGGCGGATGCCGTCCAGGTGGCCCTTGCCCTCACGGATGGTCTGGAGGTCGGCCAGGGCCTGGCAGGGGTGGGAGTAGTCCGAGAGGGCGTTGACCACCGGGACGGTCCCGCCCCGGGCCAGGCGCTCCAGGCTCTCCTGGGCGAAGGTGCGGAGCACGATCGCGTGCACGTAGCGGGACAGGACGGCGGCGGTGTCCTCGAGGGTCTCGCCCCGGCCGAGCTGGAGCTCGCCCCCGGCCAGCGGGAGCGGGTAGCCGCCGAGCTCGTGGACGGCGACCTCGAAGGAGACCCGGGTGCGGGTCGAGGGCTTCTCGAAGATGAGCGCGACCGTGCGGCCGCCGAGGGTGTCCCGGGCCTGGCGGTCGGCCTTGTGGCGGTCGGCCCCGTCGAGGATGGCGGCCAGCTCGGCGGGCTCGACGTCGTCGACCGACAGGAAGTCTCGTTTGCTCATGGACGCTCCCTTGAGGCGTCACCGCTGGCCAGCGACTTGACCCGCGTGGCAAGGGTGGTGATGTCGAAGGGCTTCTCGAGGACGGCGTCGGGGCCGAGCTCGCTGCGCAGCGGGGCGATCACCTCGGCCGCCCCGGTCACCACCAGGACCGCGAACGGCAGCGAGCCGTCGGGCCGGCGCAGGCGCCGGATGACGTCGGGACCGCCGAGCCCGGGCATCATCACGTCGAGCAGGACGACGTCGGGCTGGACGGTGCGGGCCAGCTCCAGTCCCTCCTCGCCGTCGGCGGCCACGATGACCTCGAGGGCCTCGTCCTCCAGGATCGTCTGGAGCAGCCCGCGCACGCTCGGATCGTCCTCGACCACGAGCACGCGATTGGAGGGCATGTGGAGCCTTTCTGGGTTGCCGAGCTGGCCGGGGCGGGCACGGCCGGAGCGCATAGTCTACCCGCCGTGGCGACCGAGGGCCTCGGGGGGGAGGTCGGTGGTGGTCACGGTGGCCGCGGCCGGGCCGATGCCGAGGTCGACGGCCAGGTCGACCTGGGACTTGGCGGCGACGGCGGCCGCGGCCCGTTCGTCGTGGGAGGCCGAGCGGCCGTCGGCGACGACCGTGACCGGGCCGAAGCTGACCCCCACTCTGCCCGGGTGCAGGGCCACCCCGGCGGTGGCCAGGGCGTCGAGCACGGCCGGCCAGGAGGGCAGGCCGACGGCCAGGGCGGCCCGCAGGGCCACCGACCCGGCGATCGCCCGGGCCGCGGCCAGGGCGTCGGTGTGGTCGGCGGCGCCGTGGACGGTCACCACCACCAGCTTGCGGGCCCCGGGGACGCGCAGGGCCAGGCCCTCGGCCAGGGACTCGCACAGCTGGGTCAGGGCGGCCTCGAAGGCCGCGGCCCCGTCGCTGCCGGCCCGCAGGGTGGGGGCGGCCGCGGTCGCGTTGGCCAGCAGCACGGCCGCGTCGGCCATGCCGGGGGCCTGGTCGACCATGACCCGCTCGAAGGACCGGGCCACCGCCCGGCCGAGCAGGCCGTCGAGCACCCCCGCCTCCACGGTGGCGTCGGTGGTCAGCAGCACCAGCGTGGTGGCGGAGCGGCCGGGCGGGTCCTGGGGCCTCACGCCGAGGCCTCCGGTGGAACGGTCGTGGTCGAAGGCGGGGGCGAACGGGACCGACGCCTTGGCGGCGCCGCCGATGCGGACCTCGCCCTCGGACCAGGCGACGGCCACGGCGTGCTCGCGGGCGACCCCGCCCGAGGCGGTCATGGCCTTGGCGACCTCCCCGGACCCGCGCCGGCCGAGGGCGGCGGTGGCCTTGTCGGCGGCCTCGGCGGCGTCGGCCACGGCCAGCCGGACCCCGATCGCCCCGGTGCCGCACAGCAGCACCTCCTCGGCCACACAGCCGATGGCGGCCGCGCAGCGGGCGGCCAGGGCGGCCGCGTCGGCGTCGCCGTCGGGGCCGGTGGCGGCGTTGGCGCTGCCGGCGTGGACCAGCACCGCCCTGGCCATGCCGGACCGCAGCTGGGCCCGCGACCAGCGCACCGGGGCGGAGGCGAAGGGGTGGGAGGTGAAGCGGCCGGCCGCCACCGAGGTCTGCTGGCTGACGACCAGCCCCAGGTCGGGCCCTGGCCCGGGGGCCAGCCCGGCGTCGACCGCGGACGCCCGGAACCCCCTGGGCGCGCACAGTCCACCCTCGACGCCTGCGACTGTGTAGTCGACCACGAGCCCACCTCTCAGTTCGCGGGCGTACCGAACCGACCTCCGGCTCTACCCTACCCGGCGGTGCGGAGGATCGCCTCCAGTCGTCCGGCGGCAAGGGCGGCCATGCGGTCGCGGGTCGCGGCGCCGTCGGCGTCGGTGAGGGTGCGGTCGGCCGCCTGGAGCGCGACCCGGTAGGCCAGGTTGCGGTGGCCGGGCGGCAGCGGCGGCCCCTGGTAGGCGTCGAACAGGGTGAGGCGGGCCAGCAGCTCGCCGCCGGCCTCGACCAGGACGTCCTCGAGGTCGCTGGCCGCCACCCCCGGCGGGACCAGGAAGGCCACGTCGAAGGAGAGCTCCGGGTAGGGCGACGGCGTGGCCGCGGGACGCATCCGCGGGACCGCGTCCAGCAGCGGGCCAAGCTCCACCTCGACCGCGAAGGAGGTGGCGGGCAGCTCGCAGGCGGCCGCCACCCGCGGGTGGAGCTGGCCACACAGCCCGACCGGCCGGTCTTCGAGGAGCACGGCGGCGCAGCGGCCCGGGTGATACGGCAGCGGCTCGGCCGGCCGGAACCCGACCCCCGGGACCCCGAGGGCGCGCACCAGCCCCTCGACCACGCCCTTGACGTCGGCGAAGTCGAACGGCCGGCGAGGGTCGTCGAAGCGGCCGGCCGGCGCCTGCCCGGCGAGCAGGATCCCAAGGGTGAGCGGCTCGGCCGGCAGCTCCTCCTTGGGGTTGGGCAGGAACACCGCCCCCAGCTCGTAGACGGCGACCTCGTCCAGCCCCCTGGCCAGGTTGCGGCCGGCCACCTCGGCCAGGCCGGGGAGCAGGGTGGTGCGCAGCTCCGGGGCCTCCTCCGACAGCGGGTTGGCCAGGCGCAGGGTCTCGCGGCGGGGGTCGTCGGCGGGCAGCCCGAGCCGGTCGAGGGCGGCCTGGGACAGGAACGGGTAGGTCTGGACCTCGGTCACGCCCATGCCGGCCAGGACCTCCCTGGCCAGGCGGCGCAGCCGCTGGGCGTCGGTGAGGCCGCCCCCGGTGGCCCCGGGCAGGGTCGCCAGGATCTGGTCGTAGCCCCAGCCTCTGGCCACCTCCTCCTCAAGGTCGGCCCACAGCTCCAGGTCGAAGCGCCAGGTCGGGGGGACGGCGAGCACGGTCCGGCGGGCGGCCACCTCGGTCCGGCAGCCGTAGCGGCGCAGGTGGGCGGCGGCGAACTCGGGGTCGCCGGGGGCGCCCAGCCGCTCCGAGGACCGGGTCCAGTCGAGCCGGATGGCCTCGCGCTCCCCGACCCCGGGGCCGGCTCGGAGCCGCCCGGCGGCGACCGTCCCGCCGGCCAGGGTGGCCATCAGCCGGGCCGCCTGGTCGCAGACCGGCTCGGCCCCGGCCGGGTCGACCCCGCGGGCCCAGCGCTGGCCGCCCTCGGTGTGCATGCCGAGGCGGCGCATGGTCCGCCGGACGGCCGCCGGCGGGAAGTGGGCCGACTCCAGCAGCACGTTGGTGGTGCTGGCCCGGACCTCGGTGTCCTCGCCGCCCATGATCCCGGCCAGGGCCAGGACCTGCTCGCCGGAGGTGATCACCGTGTCCTCGAGGGTGAGCCGCCGGTCGCGACCATCGAGGGTGCGGACGGTCTCGCCCTCGGCGGCCCGGCGGACCACGATCCGCCGGCCCGGCACCAGGTCGAGGTCGAAGGCGTGCAGCGGCTGGCCCTGGTCGAGCAGCAGGTAGTTGGTGACGTCGACCACCGCCCCGAGCGGCCGCTGGCCGTACAGGTACAGCCGCCTGGCCATCCACAGGGGGGCCGGGCGGGCGGCGTCCAGCCCCTGGATCACCCGGGCGGCGTACAGCGGGCAGCCCTCGGTGTCCTCGACGGCCACCGAGGCCAGGCGCTCGGCCGGGGGGCCGGTCTCGGGCACGGTCAGGTCGAGCGGCCGCAGCTCCTTGCCGAGCAGGATCGCGACCTCGCGGGCGATGCCCCGCATGGACAGGATGTCGCCCCGGTTGGGGGCGGTCTTGACCTCCAGCACGCTGTCGCGCAGGTCGACCGCCTCGACCACGTCGGCCCCGACCGGGGTGTCGGGCGGCAGCACCAGGATCCCGGAGTGGTCGTCGAACACGCCCAGCTCGCGGGCGGAGGCGAGCATGCCGTCGGAGAGGGCGCCGCGGACCTTGCGGCGGCCGATCTCGATCCCTCCGGGCAGCTTGGTCCCGGGGGCGGCCCAGGGCACGACGTCGCCGGGCGCGAAGTTGCGGGCGCCGCAGACGACCGTGCGCTCCTCACCGCCGGCGTCGATCCGGACCAGGACGAGCCGGTCGGCGTCGGGGTGCTGGGTCACCTCGAGGACCCGGGCGGTGAGGATGCCGGCGAGGTCGTCCCCGACCCGGTGGATGGTCTCGATCTCGATGCCGGCGAAGGTGAGCTTGTCGGCCAGGGTGGCCACCGGGACGTCGACGTCGACGTGCTCGGACAGCCAGGACAGTGGGACGCGCATCGAAGCCTCCTCTCAGACGCTGGTGAGCCAGCGGACGTCGTTGTCGGTCAGGGTGCGCATGTCGGCCAGGCCCGAGCGGAGCATGAAGGGCCGCTCGATGCCGGTCCCGGCGGCGAAGCCGGACACCTCGTCGGGGTCGTAGCCGCCGGCCCGGAGCACGTTGGGGTGGACCATGCCCGCCCCGAGGAGCTCGATCCAGCCCTGGCCGCGGCAGGTGCGGCAGCCCTCGCCGGTGCCGCCGCAGATGAAGCAGGACACGTCGACCTCGGCCCCGGGCTCGACGAACGGGAAGTAGGAGGGGCGCAGGCGGATCTGGCGCTCCTCGCCGAAGTAGGCCCGGGCGAAGGCGAGCAGCGTGCCTTTCATGTCGGCCATGGTGAGGCCGCGGTCGACGGCCAGGACCTCGACCTGGTTGAACACCGGCACGTGGGTGGCGTCGGGGGTGTCGGCCCGGTAGCAGCGGCCGGGGACGACGATGTACACCGGCGGCGGCCCGGCCTGCATGGTGCGGACCTGCACCGGCGAGGTCTGGGTGCGCAGCACCAGCTCGCCCGCCTCCCGCCCGTTCCCCGACTCGATGTAGAGGCTGTCCTGCATGGAGCGGGCCGGGTGGTCGGGGGGGATGTTGAGGGCCTGGAAGTTGTACCAGTCGGTCTCGACCTCGGGCCCCTCGGCGACGCGGTAGCCGAGGCCGATGAAGATGTCGACGATCTCGTCGATGGTCCGGGTCACCGGATGGGTCGCCCCGCGCGGCGGCACCCGGCCGGGGAGGGTGACGTCGACCCGCTCGGCCTCGAGCAGGGCCTGGTCGCGCTCGGCCTCCAGCTCGGCCCGGCGGGCGGCCAGCTCGGCCTGGAGGGTGGTCCGGGCCTGGTTGACCCGGCGGCCGAGGTCGCGGCGGGCGTCCTCGTCGAGGCCCCCGAGGGAGCGCTGGACCTCGCCGAGGGCCGAGCGCCTGGCCAGGTGGGCCTGCTCGGCCTCGCGGAGGGCGTCCAGGTCGGGGGCGTCGGCGATCGCCTGCCGTCCGGCGGCGACGACGGCGTCAAGGTCGGGGGTTGGCATGGTCGGCTCCTTACGGGAACACGCACAGAACACGTCACGTCCGCTTCGCGGTCGCCCCGCTCGGGCCGGGTGCCGGGCTAGGTGATGCCGGCCAGCTCCAGGCCCCCGCGGGGCAGGCGAAATCGCAGGGTGGTGCCCCGGTCGGGCGACGAGTCGGCCCAGATGCGGCCGTCGTGGGCCTCGACAAGGCCGCGGGCGATGAACAGGCCGAGCCCGGTGCCGCTGGGCGCTCCGTGCCCGGCCCGCCGGTAGAACTTGGTGAAGATCAGGGGGAGCTGGTCGGCGGGGATGCCGACGCCCTGGTCGCGGACGGCGACCTCGACCTCGGTGTCGGTCACCTGGCCGGTCACCGTCACCGCCCCGCCGTCGGAGTACTTCACCGCGTTCTCCACCAGGTTGGTCAGCACCTGCTCGATCTTGTCCGGGTCAGCATAGACGCGCGGGAACCCGTCCGGGAACGACAGCTGGAACTTGTGGCCGTCGTGCTGGAGCTCGAAGCGGCCGACGATCCCTTCGGCCATGGCCGCCAGGTCGAACTCCTTGCGGCGCAGCTCCAGGCGGCCGGCGTCGATCCGGGAGACGTCGAGCAGCTCCCGGATCAGCCGGGTCACCCGGTCGGCGTCCATGTTGACGGTGGCCAGCATCTCCCGCTTCTGGTCGTCGGTGAAGCGCTCCCAGCGGTGCAGCAGGGTCGAGGTGAAGCCCTTGACGCTGGTCAGGGGCGAGCGCAGCTCGTGGGCGAGGGTGGAGATGAGCTCGCCCCGCTGGCTGTCGCCCCGGCTCCGGATCGAGGCGTCCCGGAGCACGCAGACCGCCTGGGTGACCCGGCCGGTGCCGTCGCGCAGGAAGCTGGCCGTGAGGTCGACCGGGACCGGCTCGCCGGCGGCGACCAGGTGGAGCTCGCGCACCGGGACCCGCCGCACCCCGGGAAGGCGGCGCAGCCGCTCCGAGCAGGCCCACCAGGGATTGCCGGCGCCGTCGCGCAGGGGCACCACGTCGTCGAGGGCACCGCCGGTCAGCTCGTCCCGGCTGGCCCGGGCCAGGCGCTCGGCGGCCGGGTTGGCGTAGACGATCCGGCCCTCGGCGTCGACCACCACCACCGCGTCGGGCAGCAGCTCCAGGTAGGCCTCGCTATCGGCCAACGGTCGTCCCCTCACGCGCCTGCTGGCGGGCCGCCTCGTACAGCAGCACAGCCGCGGCCGCGGCCAGGTTGAGGCTCTCGGCCCGGCCGGTCAGCGGGACCCGCACGACCTGGTCGAGGTCGGCGGCGATCTCGTCGGACAGCCCGTGGGCCTCGTTCCCGAGGACCAGGGCCACCGGCTCGCCGAGGGGCGCCCGGTCGATGGTGGCCTCGGCGTGCGGGTCGGCCCCGACCAGGCGCAGCCCACGCCCGCGCAGGGCGGCGGCCAGCTCCGGCCAGGGGACCCCGGCGACCACCGGCAGGTGGAACAGGCTGCCGGCGGCGGCCCGGACCGCCTTGGGGCTCTGGGGGTCGACCGACCCCCTGGTCGTGACCACGGCGTCGGCCCCGAAGGCGTCGGCCGCGCGCAGCACGGTGCCGGCGTTGCCCGGGTCGCGGACCTCGGCCAGCACGCAGACCAGGCGGGCCGAGCCCGGCAGGTCGGACAGGGGGCGGAGCACGCTCGGCAGCACCGCCACCAGCCCCTGCGGGGTGGTGGTGGCGGCGAGGGCGGACAGCACCGGCTCGGCGACCAGGGTCACCTGGGCGCCGCGCTGGCGGGCCAGGTTGACCAGGCCGGCGTGGCGGGCCGCGGCCCGTTCGGTGGCCAGCAGGCTGTCGGGCAGGTGGCCGGCCTCCAGCGCCGCCCTGATCCCTTCCGGGCCCTCGAGCAGGAAGCGGCCGCCGGCCCTGGCCCGCGACGACGGCCGGGCGAGCTTGCGCGCCGCCCGCACCGCGGGGTTGCTTGGGCTGGTGATCACGTCCATCCGGGCCGCCGGGGGCTGCCCGTCAGGCCTTGTTCGACCCGTTGAGGCCCTCGCGGGCGCTGGTGACCAGGCTCGCGAAGGTGCGCGGGTCGGTGACCGCGATGTCGGCCAGGACCTTGCGGTCGACCTGGATGCCGGCCTGGCGGAGGCCGGAGATGAACCGGTTGTAGGTCATGCCCTCGGCCCGGGCGGCGGCGTTGATCCGGGCGATCCACAGGGCCCGGAAGTCGCCCTTGCGCGCCCGGCGGTCCCGGTAGGCGTAGCGCAGGGAGTGCATGACCTGCTCGTTGGCGGCCCGGTAGTGGCGCCCCCGGCTACCCCGGTACCCCTTGGCCAGCTCCATGGTGGTGCGCTTGGCCTTGGCGCCGTGGACCGCCCGCTTGACTCTTGCCATCGGAGTTCTCTTTCCGTTCGTCGGTTGGGTGAAGACCCGCTACAGGCCGAGCAGGCGGCGCACGGAACGCCGGTCCCCGGCGGCCACCTGGACCGTGCGGTTGAGGCGGCGCTTGTGGGCTGGGGTCTTCTTCTCGAGCATGTGGTTCATCCGGGTCTGGCGTCGGACCAGCTTGCCGGTCTTGGTCACCTGGAAGCGCCGTGCGGCGCCCCGGTGGCTCTTCATCTTGGGCACGGGGTCTCCTGGGGGCTCATGGGGTGTGGGCGGCGGCCCTCCCGTCGGCCGGTGGGGCGGCCTTGGGCCCGCCCTGGGTCTTGCGGGGCGAGAACACCGTGATCATGTTGCGCCCGTCCTGGCGGGCCGGGCTGTCGACCTGGGCGAGCTCGACGAGGTCGGTGGCCAGCCGCTCCAGCAGCCGCCGCCCGAGCTCGGTGTGGGCCATCTCACGGCCGCGGAACATGATGGTGACCTTGACCTTGTGGCCCTGCTTGAGGAACCGCTCGACATGACCCTTCTTGGTCTCGTAGTCGTGCGGGTCGATCTTGGGCCGCATCTTCATCTCTTTGAGGGCCACCAGGTTCTGCTTACGCCTGGCTTCCTTGGCCTTGATGGCCTGCTCGTACTTGAACTTCGAGTAGTCCATCAGCTTTACCACCGGCGGGCGGGCCATCGGGGCGACCTCGACCATGTCGAGGTCCTGGCTGCTCGCCATCCGCAGCGCGGCCTGAGTGTCCATCACCCCGAGCTGCTCGCCACCGGCGCCGACCACCCGGACCTGGGGGGTCCGGATCCGGTCGTTGATCCTGGGTTCAACGCTGATGCTGACATCCCTCCTCTGGGCTTGCGCCCAAACAAAAATGGCGGCGCAAGGGCCGCCCCACCTCTTGACCGGTGGTGTCCTGATGACCCCGTGGGTGGTAGCGCCCAGAGGTGAGAAGCCCTCGCTTCTGCTTTGCTCCGATATGCAGTTGACGGGCCCGAGATTCCTCGGACCCGACCGAATCAACGCTACTGTAGCGTCGATTGTTCCCGCTGTCGACGCCCGCGAGGAGCCCCGATGTCGGAGCAGGACCTGACCCCCGACCAGCTCGAGCAGCTGCGCGAGCAGCTGGCCTCGGTGTCGGCCGCCGACGTGGTCGCCGAGGCCGCCCTGTCGCTGATCGCGCTGGCCTATGTCCGTCTCGGTGTCCCGCCCTCCGAGCACGAGCGGTTCCGCGACCTGGACCAGGCCCGGCTGCTGGTCGACGCGCTCGGCGGGATGCTGGCGGCCACCGAGGGCCGCCTTGGCGCTCCCGAGCCGAGCCTCCGCGACGCCCTGGCCAGCCTGCGCATGGCCTTCGCCGAGGTGGCCGCCCATCTGGAGGCCCACCCCGACGACGACGCCGGCCCGGCGGCCGGGCCCGAGCCCGAGCCCGAGGACTCGGGCATCCTGCGCCCGCCCAGCGGCCTCTGGGTCCCCGGCCAGGAGTGACGCAAAAGGCCCCGCCCGGGGGCGGGGCCTGCGAACCTTGCGTGTTGCCGGACGTCAACGAACCGAAGGCCCGTCCTGCTCCTGCTCCTTACGCAAGCGGCCGCACGTTCGAGGCCTGCGGGCCCTTGGGGCCGTCGGTGATCTCGAACTCGACGGCCTGGCCCTCGTTGAGGGTCTTGTAGCCGTCGCTCTGGATGGCCGAGAAGTGGACGAAGACGTCGTCGCCGCCGTTGCGGGCGATGAAGCCGTAGCCCTTCTCGTTGCTGAACCACTTGACGGTGCCTTCAGGCAACGTGCTTCCCTCCTGTCGACCCCCGGCGGCCTCGACACCGGTTGCTGAGGCATGTCGGCCGGGCCGCGCGGACTGTACCGCGACGCCAACTTGGGCACAAGCGCAGGTCAAAACGCTCAAACCGCCTGGTCAGGCGACGATCTTGGAGATCGGGAGCTCGAGGATGTCGAACGCTCCGGCGGCCTTGAGGGTGGGGATCAACCGGTTGACACCCGCCTTGTCGACCACCGTCTCGACGGCGTGGAAGCCCGAGTCGGCGAGCTCGTTGACGGTCGGGGCCTTCATCGAGGGGAGCACGGCCAGCACCCGGGCCAGGTCGGCGTCGGCCACGTTGAGCTTGATCAGCACCTTGGAGCGGGCCGTGGCCGCCCCGACCAGCAGGGTGACCAGGTCGTCCATGGCCTGGCGGCGCTCGGGGTCGGCGGCCGCCTCGGGGTTGGCCACCACCTCGGTGAAGGAGGTGAGCAGGGTGGCGATGACCACCATGCCGTGGCTGCGCAGGGTGGAGCCGGTCTCGGTGAGGTCGACGACCGCGTCCACGATCTCGGGCACCTTGGCCTCGGTGGCCCCATAGGAGGGGAAGATCCGGGCCGGGAGGCCCAGCTCGGCGAAGAACCGCCTGGTCAGGTTGGGGAACTCGGTGGAGACGCGCAGCCCCGGCTGGAGGTCCTGAGGGCGGGTGACGCCGAGGTCGCGGTGGACGGCCAGCACCACCTTGACCGGGTTGGAGGTCTGCTTGGAGTAGGGCAGCTCGGCCAGGCTGACCACCTTGGCGCCGGTCTCCTCGATCCAGTCCCGGCCGGTGATGCCGAGGTCGAAGAAGCCCTCCTCGACATAGCGGGGGATCTCCTGGGGCCGCAGCAGCGACACCCGCTCCACCCGTGGGTCGTCGACGGCGCCGTGGTAGTCGCGCTCGCTCCCCCGCTTGACGGGCAGGTCGGCGGCCTCGAACAGGGCCAGGGTGGCCCGCTCCAGGCTCCCCTTGGGCAGCACCAGCTTGAGCACGACGCGTCTCCTCCTCGTCAGTCCTGCTTGTCGATCGCTTCCAGCAGGCCGGCCATCTCCAGGGCGCCGACGGCGGCCTCGGCGCCCTTGTTGCCGGCCTTGCCGCCGGCACGGTCGAGCGCCTGCTCCATGGTGTCGCAGGTGAGCACCGCGAACGCCACCGGCACCCCGGTGGCCCGGCTGACCGCGGCCAGCCCGGCGGCGGCCTGCCCGGCCACGTGGTCGAAGTGGGGGGTGGCGCCGCGGACGACCGCCCCGACGGCCACGACGGCGGCGTAGCGCCCGCTGGCGGCGAGCCGCTCGGCGGCCAGCGGCAGCTCGAAGGCGCCCGGCACCCAGGCCAGGTCGATGTCGGCCTCGGCCACCCCGTGCCGGCGCAGCTCCTCCACCGCCCCGGCGACCAGCGGGTCGGTGACCAGCCGGTTGAACCGGCTGGCGGCGATGGCCACCCGGCGCCCCCTGCCGTCGATGGAACCTTCGTAGACCCTGCTCATCTGACCGTCTCCCCTTTCTCCGGGGGGCTGGGCTCCAGGCCCCCGGCCCCCCCGTCGTCACCTGGCAGCTCCAGCAGGTGCCCCATGCGCTCGCGCTTGGTTCTGAGATAGCGGAGGTTCTCGGGGTTGGGGCGGGTCTGGAGCGGCACCCGCTCGACGATCTGGAGGCCGAAGCCGTCCAGGCCGCCGTACTTGGCCGGGTTGTTGGTGAGCAGGCGCATGGTGGTCACCCCCAGGTCGACCAGGATCTGGGAGCCGATCCCGTACTCGCGCCCGTCGACCGGGAGGCCAAGGTCGAGGTTGGCGTCGACGGTGTCGCGGCCCTGCTCCTGGAGGCTGTAGGCGCGCAGCTTGTGGCCGAGGCCGATGCCGCGGCCCTCGTGCCCGCGCAGGTAGACCAGCACCCCGAGGCCCTCGGCGGCGATGCGGGCCAGGGCGTCCTCCAGCTGGGGGCCGCAGTCGCAGCGCAGGCTCCCAAGGGCGTCGCCGGTCAGGCACTCGGAGTGGACCCGCACGAGCAGGTTGCCCTCCCCCTGGACCGCCCCCTTGACCATGGCCAGATGCTGCTCGCCGTCCAGCAGCGACTCATAGGCGTAGGCGGTGAAGTCGCCCCAGCGGGTCGGGATGCGGGCCTCGGCGACCCGCTTGACCAGCTTCTCGTGCTGGCGCCGGGACCGGATCAGGTCGGCGATGGAGATGAGGGGGAGGCCGTGGGCGGCGGCGAAGCGCTCCAGCTGGGGCAGGCGGGCCATCTCGCCGCTGTCGTCGACGATCTCGCACAGCACCGCCGCCGGGGCGCGGCCGGCCAGCCGGGCCAGGTCGACGGCGGCCTCGGTGTGGCCGGCCCGCTTCAGGACCCCGCCCTCGCGGTAGCGCAGCGGGAAGATGTGGCCGGGCCGGACCAGGTCGGCCGGCCGGGTCGCCGGGTCGATCAGGGCCTGGATGGTGGTGGCCCGGTCGGCGGCCGAGATGCCGGTGCTGGTGCCGGCGCGGGCGTCGACCGAGACGGTGAAGGCGGTCCGGTAGGGGGCGGTGTTGGTCGTCACCATCAGGGGCAGGTCGAGCTCGTCGAGCCGCTCCCCGAGCATCGGGGTGCAGATCACCCCGGAGGTGTGGCGGACGAAGAAGCCGACCGTCTCGGGGGTGGCCGCGTCGGCGGTCATGATCAGGTCGCCCTCGTTCTCGCGGTCGGCGTCGTCGACGACCACGACCATGCCGCCGGCGGCCAGGGCGGCCACCGCGTCCTCGACGCTGGCGAAGGCGGTCACTGGCGCATCCTCCCGTCCACTGACGTCTCGTACGCGCCCGCCCGCATCGGGCTCACCAGCCGCTCGACGTACTTGGCGACCACGTCCACCTCCAGCTGCACCGGGTCGCCCGGGCGGCGGTCGCCGAGGGTGGTCACCTCCAGGGTGTGCGGCACCAGGGCGACCGCGAACCAGCCGGCCCCGACCCCGGCCACGGTCAGGCTGACCCCGTCGACCGCGATCGACCCCTTCTCGACCACGTACCGTTCCAGGTCGGGCGGCAGCTCGACCCTGACCTCCTCGCCCAGACCTCCCGGGGTCCGGTCGATGATCCTGGCCACCCCGTCGACGTGGCCCTGGACCAGGTGGCCGCCGAGGCGGCCGCCGAGGGCCATGGGCCGTTCCAGGTTGACCTGGGCCCCGGCGGCCAGGCCGCCCAGGGCGGTGCGGCGCAGGGTCTCGGCGACCAGGTCGGCCGCGAACCCGGCGGCGGCCGGCGCGGCCACGGTCACACAGCAGCCGTTGACCGCCACCGACTCGCCCAGCCGCAGGTCCCCGGCCAGCCAGGGGGCCTGGATCTCCAGCCGCGCCCCGCCGCCGTCGGCGGCCACGGCCAGCGCGGCCACGGTGCCGGTCCCTTCCACGATCCCGGTGAACATCAGCCTTCCTCCTTGGCGCATGGAAACGCCACGATCCGCAGGTCGCCGCCGAGGCGGTCGGCCGAGGCCAGGCGCAGCCGGCGGGCATCGGCCAGGGTCGCGGCGCCGTCGCCGCCCAGCAGCCCGGGCGCGGCCTGGCCGCCGATGGCCAGCGGGGCCAGATACCAGACCAGCCGGTCGGCCAGCCCGGCCGCCCACAGGCTGGCCTGCAGCCGGGGGCCGCCCTCGACCAGCAGCTCCAGCACCCCCCGCTCCCCCAGCACCCGCGCCAGATCCTCGAGATCGACCCCATGACCACCCCCCCGAACCGCGACCATCCCGCAGACGGCGACCTCGGCCCCGGCGGCCTTCCAGGCGTCGACGGCGGTGGCCGGGGCGGCCGGGGTGGTGGCGACCAGGGTCTCGGCCTCGGTGTCGAACAGGTGGCCGCCGGGCCCGACCCGGCCGGCGGCGTCGACCAGCACCCGCAGGGGCTGGCGGCCGGCCCAGCCGGGCAGGCGCACGGTGAGCCGGGGGTCGTCGGCCAGGGCCGTGCCGGCGCCCACCATCACCGCGTCGGCCTCGGCCCGCAGCCGGTGGGCGTCGGCCCGGGCGGCCGGCCCGGTGATCCACTGGGAGCTGCCGTCGGGGGCCGCCACCTTGCCGTCCAGGCTGGCCGCGGCCTTGAGGGTGACCCGGGGCCGCCCGAGGCGGCGGTGGGTCAGGTAGGCGGCGTTCTGGGTGGCCGCCGCCTCCGCGCCCACGCCCAGCTCGACCGCCACCCCGGCCGCCCGCAGCCGGGCCAGCCCGGCCCCGTCGACCCGCGGGTCGGGGTCCTGGACGGCCGCCACCACCCTGGCCACCCCGGCCGCGACCAGGGCGTCGGCGCAGGGGGGGGTGCGCCCGTGATGGGCGCACGGCTCCAGGGTCACATAGCAGGTCGACCCGGCCGCCGCCGCTCCGGCCGCGGCCAGCGCCTCCGCCTCGGCGTGGGCCCGCCCGGCGGCCCGGTGGAAGCCCTCCCCGACGACCCGGCCGTCGCGGACCAGCACGGCGCCCACCATCGGGTTCGGGCTGACCCGGCCGCGCCCGCCTTCGGCCAATGCCAGGGCACGCTCCATCCAGGCCCCGCCGGGTTCCCGCTCGGTTGCCACCACTGCCCTCCTGCCCAGGGCGTGGTGGAGGTCGCGCCGGGCATGGCAGCCCAGAGCGCGGCCGCCGCCTCCTTCCATCCGGACTGTCACCGTCGGCCCCTGAGTTCCACAGGGTCCACCCCGGCCGGTTGCGGCCGGGGGTCGCGGGCTCTCACCGCCGGTGGGGACTTCCACCCCGCCCCGGAGACGCGCGTGCTACGTCACCAGCAGCGTACACCCAGCGTGCGGGGGCTAGAAGGGCGCTAGAAGCCGTCGCTGCGGCGGTCCATGGCGTAGCTGGAGCCCTGCTGGCGCTTGGCCACGTGCTTGAGCTCGGTGGCGGTGGCGACGAGCTCGCGGTGGTTGGCGAAGACCCGCTGGGCGCTGGAGGCGATCCCGAGGGAGACCGAGACGATCGGGAAGCGGCGGAGCTGGCCCTGGCGGTCCTCCAGCTCGATCGAGCCGG
>Ga0247830_10000068_pt1 | contig 27930 bp, 39 predicted proteins | sample 12C_Control_Day5_FD_207766 | JGI IMG/M metagenome (GOLD analysis project Ga0247830, IMG submission 207766) | Soil microbial communities from agricultural site in Penn Yan, New York, United States - 12C_Control_Day5 | ecosystem: Environmental > Terrestrial > Soil > Agricultural land | place...
CCCGAATAACTCAATGGAAGAGTTCCCCCCTTGAATGGTTGTGGGAAGGGTCCCAGTTCGATTCTGGGTTCGGGCGCCTTCTAGCTCTCGAATTTATCCAAATGGAAGACGAACATGGCAATCAAGACGGCCAGGTAAGGCTTCCCACAATCGGACTTCTGGCATCCGACTTTTCGATACACCCACTTGAGCTGGTCTTCATCCTCGTAATGAGTCAACTGATCCAGGAGTTCGCGAGCCGTTGCCAACACTTCCTTCCGAGTGAACTTCTTTCTAGAACCCATAAGGCTCTTGGGGATCGAAGTTTCCACAATAGGGATTCACGCAAGACTTTCGATGCTTCAAACCAATAAAAAAACCACACTCATTACACCGTCGTCCATTCACCTCGCTGGAGAACTTCATGAGTTTTAAATAGGCTTGCATCAGTTCGACGCTTTTTTTCCTCAAAGTATCTTCGGAAAGCACTGCCTCGCTGAGTTCTCGCATTGCCTCCTTCAGCCTTCTCGATTCTTCTTGGATTTCAGAGGCTGAAAGAGGTTGATAGGAACGCCCGCAACAACTGCAAACGGTTCCATACGTAGCGGTGTCCACATAGAATTGACATTGGCATTCCCGGCAAGCCTCTCGAACATAAAAATAGGGTGAGTAATCGGGGTTTGACATTTTTGTTAAGGTGCTCCTGTTCCTTCGACTTTACGGTGTTCTCGGTCCTTGCGTCGAGACTCCAACCAACCCAAGGCGTTTTTCAGGGCGAGGATGGCCATTTCATTTTCCACGCAAGAGAGTTTCTGATTCAAGCTTTCAATCATGAACTTCGCCACGGCAATTAAAGAATCCACCTGACAACCGTTCACGCCGACTTCTTGAATCGGTCCGCGCTGCAGGGTGAACGAAATCGAGCCCACGTCCTGTCTTACATAAATGAAGTTGAAAGGGCGAATGTCTTTCTCGAACAGGTGATAGTGCATGCTTCCGTCCGGCCGGAACATGTCTGGCCGGGTTTCTCGGAGGGCATCCATATCGACTAGGTTAAATCCGCCGATCTTCTTAACTCCTTTTAAGGTCTCAATTGCCATAAATATCCTTTATTTTAAAATGGGATTGTTTCGAATTCGTGACTGAAGTCAGGAGATGCATAGGGTGGGATTTCCCGACTCGTCAACCCTTGATCCATTTTCAACTTTGGGAGTTGATTAATCTTATCGATGAGCGCGGGATTCACCTCGTCTGGCATCAGTTCCACGAAATACTTCGTATCGCGGAGTGCGCCTTTCCTCGTGATCTTGATCACGCGAGTTTCGAGGGGAGCCTTTTCATTGATCTCGCGCAAGGACTTGTAGAACTGATAGCCCTGATCCAGGATCTTGATTCCCATCTTCGGAAGGAAGATCTCCATCCGGAATCGGAAGTTCGACTTCTTCCCTTCCTGACAAAAAGTACAGCCGTCGCCTGAACAGACGTAGCTCTTGCCTTCTCCCCAGTGGGTTCGATACTCGTAGGGTTCTCCTCGGAGGATCCCGATGACGGACTGATTATCCTCCAAGCGTAACATTTCACTTTCTTGCTCGACGTGCGGAAATCTCATTTTGCTTCCCCTCTCATTGAAACTTTCTTCACTGACCAAAACAGACAATACCCATTCGCGCAAGAGTCGATGTTGAACCACTGGTATCCACCGTCTCCGCAGTTTTTTCCCCAACTCTGCTTCAACTTGGTCCAGAGCACACCCTTGCTCACTTTGTAGCCGGTGAACGGAACAGAGTGACCTCCGTTGGTCTGAGGAACGTTGGCCCGAATGTTCACAAAGCAGGAAGCCATGTCCTGGTTGACGGACCCACCCCAATAGACGGGATTCCGCTGGTCGAGCGATGCAATAATTTTCTGTTTAATCCCCGGTGTGTAATAATCCCCAAGGTATTCGATTTGATCCGCACGATACAGACCGCGCTCCTCGGGCAGCTTGAAGCTGCGAGCACCAAATGGCCAAGCGGATTCACGCTTCACCCAGGTCTTCTGTGCGGTGTTTACGGCTGCATAGACGGAAGGTTGTCGGTACCAAGCCCAGAGCGACTCCTGCGAAACGTCGGCAGAAGTGTCAACACTTTGACGGAGTTTATTCTCCATGCCACCGGCCATCGCCTGAGCGGTGCAGTCTCCGCGATACTGATTGATGATCCCGGTGTTGAACTGGGAGAAGTCGACCGTTCGATCCGAACCCAATCCTTCAGAGGTCTGAATCGACTTCTGGGTGCGCTTACGTTCGATCTTATTTTGTTCCTCCACAGGGATAATTTCGTCCAAAGGGAGGTAAAAGGGCTTCGGCTTGGAGGCTTCCTCGGGACTCTCCTGCTTGGGAGACGGTTGAGGAGAAGGCTGATGAGCCAAGTGGACGGCGCTCATTCCCTTCGGCGTGATCTTCGCAGCTCCTAACACAGGAAATCCGACTCCCAACAAAACGACCAACCCACCAACAAATCCATTTGTGATTTTCATGAGAAAAGTTTTACCTGACCGCTTGGAAATCTGGCAAACTATAACTCTGTGGGGAAGAAAAAGAAGGGCTTACCGCTTATGAAGTTTTACCTCGTTCGGTTCCAGGGAGGAGCTGTTCTTACCGTCGCTGCGATCAACCCCCAACACGCTGAAACCTTGGCCTACGAGGAGCTCCGAAGTCTTCGGGTCCCGCTCCAGTACATTGATTCCATCCAGGAAACCGACCTACATAAAAAGAAAATGAGCTGACTTTTTTTCGAAGCTTTTTTTCCCAAGTCGAGGCATGCTGCAAAGCGTATGAAGAGAACTTCCGCCAGAAGTATGAATTACAAACAGGAGTACCAAACCATCGAAAATTTTTATTAGTCGTAGGCTTATCTAATCATACCCATTCCCCTTCACCCGGGGAAGTTTGTAATCAGGGTCTACGGCTTCTTAAGGTCCCCCGTCCTGGCGGGTAGGGGACCTCTCTTTTTTTATGGTGTTTGACACATGACTAGATACAACTGGAATTCTCGGGGGGGACAATTAAATGCCTAGAATTAATTTCGATGACCGTTGGTTAGTGGATCCGCGGAGAGAAGATCTTTCTGCCGCGCTGGGGAATCCTTTATTGGTGGAAGGCGTCGTCTATCGTCTCTGGAGAGCCAGTCAGGATTATTGGGTGAAAAAGTTACTGATCCCTGGCCATGTCTTTGTCCGACTGCCTCACGCAGAAACTCTTTTAAAAATAGGATTGGTCCGCGTATACCCGACTAATGAGATTTGGCTTTATCCTGATCGGAGTGAGAAGCACCCGAACGTGCCCGAACGGAGCCCGAACGAGACCGAACGAGACTCGAACGCCCATCGAACGACCCCCGAACGACCCTTAACGGAAGTCGAACGCTGTTATGTTTATGCGAACGGTAGTCGGGAATATCACTTTTGGCTCATTGAAGGTCAACTTCAGAGGGTCCAAGCAGGTAAACGGTCGGCTGAAAAGCGACGTTTAAAGCATGGTACAGCTCAACCGAAGCCAAAAAATCTCGAACGGAGCCGAACGGAGCCCGAACGACCCCGAACGGTCTCGAACTACTCTACCTCTGTCTCTTCCTCTTTCTCTTCTTCTGATTCTGTCTCTTCCTTGGGGGTTGCCGGGCAAGAATCCCGGCCGACCCCTTTGATGGTTCCGGCTGGTTCTTTGGATGAACTGATTGGGGACTCAGAAGGAACCACCCCTGGGTCTAGGGTTTGGAAAGTCTATGCGGAGGGAATCCAAGCCAAATATAAAAAACCCCCGATCCGTAACCGGGATACGAACCGGTATTTCAAGCAACTGGTGGAGAAGCTAGGGGAAGACGAGGCTAGGGAGACGGTCCTGTTTTACTTGAAGGACAATAAAAAATATTATGAGGACAATCTTCACGACCCGAAGACCCTGTTGAACGATGCGGAAAAACTCAGCCTGAAAAGAAGATCTGGAATCGATTCGCCCATCCGAAAGGATCTGTCCGTCAGCGAACATAATCAGGCCGTCCTGAATAAATACCTGAACGGTAGCGGAGAACACGTGCAATGAGGGCCGACATCCTCAAAGCGATGTATGGCCTAGGCTCAGTGTTCAAAGAAAAAATAGACGATAATCTGATTCATATCTGGTGCTCGGTCTTGAAAGACCTTTCTCCGCAGGAACTGCAAATGGCGGTGGAGGTTTACTGTAAAGATCCAGAGAATAAATTTTTTCCTAGGGTCGGACAGATTTATGGATTGGCTCGACCCAAGCCTAATTTCGAGACCGAGGCTCAGCTCTTAGCAGACCGGGTGTACTACGCTGGCTGCGCTTACGGTGCGGACTCGGAAGGAATCGAACGCGCCCGAAAGAAAGTAGGCGAGCTCGGTTGGAAATATATTCAGAACCAGGGTGGGTTTCAGAAGTTCATCGACCTGATCAATGAGATGGGAGACCCTGGAACCATCAAATCCCAGATCCGGAAGTCAGTCATAGGCTTGATGGAACAGAACGAGAGGCAAACTCGGATGGAATCCTTGGAGCATCAATCGCGGGATGTTCTCAAAAAGCTGGGCGTGGAAATGAAAGTGATTCCTTAGGAGGAAAAAAATGCATCACCACCAAAAAATCCAATGTAGTCTCTGCGCAAAACTCGTCGCCTCGTGCCGGTGTGTGGATCTCGATCCCGTGGACTGGCAGGTCCAAGAAGTGAAGTACGTGATTTGTGACGACTGCAAGAATGCGCAGCGTCAAGTTCGCGTATCCTCAGCTCTGGATGGGCTAAGCGGACGATTAGACAACACGGATAGTTACCTAGAAAAAGTCATTGATCACTTCGGGCCCAGCCACCAGATTATGAAAGCCATCGACGAGATGGCCGAGCTGACAAGCGCACTCGTGCGGTACCAGAATCAGGCCGGATGGAGTACGCTCGTGATTGACGAGATTGCGGACGTCCTGATTATGGCCCGGCAACTCCGCCTGATTTTCGGACCCGAATTGGTGGACGGTCGGATGCGATTTAAACTCGACCGGCTGGATTGGGTGATGGAGCGTGAGAGGGATCAGCGTTTAACAAACGAGGCTGATGCGCCAGGCTTTTTTGGAAAGGCCGTTAAGGGGTTGGGTGCGGAGAAGTCAAAAAATTGACGTGGCAAGGATTTTAGGAGGTCAAACCATGATGACAGAAATGATGAAATAACAAAGCAGTCTGATAAACTATAGGAAGACAAAAAAAATGTATATGCAACCTTCGGGACAGGAAAAGTGGGTGATGTTCGGAATGTTTTTCGTGGGAATATTCCTGATTGTCGCCGTCCTCCTGGATCAAATCTGATACACTAGAATTGTAGAAAAAAGACTTTTTCTCATGGAAGGAGAAAGCCTATGGCCAAGCGAGGCCCTAAAGGACCCAGTACGGAAATCGACTGGGACACGTTCGAAAAACTGTGCGGGATCCACTGCACCAAAGTCGAGATTGCGGAGTGGTTCCACTGCTCCGAAGACACGATCGAGAGACACGTCAAGCGCCACTACGGAGAGAATTTTGCGGTGGTTTACGCTAAAAAGGCAGCCCGAGGCAACGCCTCTCTCCGTCGCCGGATGTTCGAGACCGCGTTCGGGACTGGAAAGGGTTCCGTCACGATGCAGATTTTCCTCTCGAAGCAGCACCTCGGTTACCTCGACCGACTCGAAACCAAGAACAAGAACGAGAATCTCAACTACGAGATGCCCGAACCCACCTTGATCGTGCTGCCTCAAAACGGAAGGGAAAAGAAATCTGAATAAAAAATTTTGTGTTCCTTCGCAGACCCGATTTAAAAAAGGAAACCCTCATCCGAGATGGTCCAAAGAGAAAGGAGGGTATTCCTCTGCCGAAAATTGAGCTTAAACCTCAACCCGGTCCACAGACAATGTTCCTATCAACCACCGCTGATATTGCATTGTACGGTGGCGCGGCAGGGGGTTGAAGGAGGCAAGACCTATGGCAGTCTGCTCGAACCCTTGAGGCACCTCAAGAACTCGGAATTCAGTTCGGTCACCTTTCGACGAACGACCAAGCAGATTCGGAACACCGGTGCCCTCTGGGATTCGGCCACCTCGGTCTATGCCAAGGTGGGGGGATTCATTTCCACCCCGAGTACGCTCGAATTCCGGTACCGGACCGGGATGAAGATCCAGTTTGCCCACATGGAGTACGAGAAGAACAAGTACGACTGGCAAGGTACCCAGATCCCGCTCATCCAGTTCGAGGAGCTGACCCACTTCACCTCGGGACAGTTCTGGTACATGCTCTCCCGAAACCGTTCCACTTCCGGGGTGCCGGGCTACATCCGAGCCACCTGCAACGCGGACTCCGAAAGCTGGGTGCGCGGACTGGTGGACTGGTGGATCGACAAGGAAAGCGGCTACGCCATCCCCGAACGAGCCGGGGTCATTCGCTGGTTCATCCGGGTGAACGACGAACTCCACTGGGCCGACACCCCTCAAGAGTTGCTCGCCACCTACGGAGACAAACAGATTCCGAAGTCCTTCACCTTCATCCCGGCCAAGTTGGAGGACAATCAGATTTTCATGCAGGAAGACCCAGCCTACGCAGCCAACCTGGATGCCCTTCCCTATGTGGATCGGATGCAGCTCAAGTTCGGCAACTGGAACATCAAGGCCACGGCCGGAACCCTGTTCCGTCGGGAATGGTTCCCGGTGCAGGAAGCCCACCCCCCCCTGAAGCGTGTGATTCGGTACTGGGACCGTGCGGCCACCCTTCCCAATCCTCAGAACCCCGATCCCGATTGGACCGTCGGGACCAAAATCGGGCTCGGTACGGACGAACGCTTCTACGTGCTTCACGTCGTTCGGTTCCGGAACACCCCGGCGAAAGTGGAGGAGGCGATCAAGAGAATGGCCCAACAGGACGGCGTCGGCGTGGAAGTGCATCTCGAAATGGATCCCGGACAGGCAGGAGTAGCGGAGAAGAATACCTACACCAAACTCCTGCGTGGGTATGACTTGAAGTTCCCTCGTCCCGCTGCGGACAAAGTCACCCGAGCCAAGCCGGCCTCCGCTCAAGCCGAGAATGGAAACATTGTCCTGCTCCGAGGCAACTGGAACGAGGACTTTCTCACGGAGTGTGAGAACTTCCCCGAGGGCAAGAAGGACCAAGTGGATACTTTGTCCGGTGGTGTCAATGCTCTGGCAGGCGCTCAAGATGGGGAATATACGGACTCCATGGCCCAGCCCACCGAGGAAGCCCAGCCTCCTGTGGCGAGCGATCCCGAGGGGACCGTCGATTTAAACTGGTAAACTAGAATCATTTCATTTAAAATTCTCACCATGGGAAGGGAATCTCTGCTCCAACGGATGGGGCGAGCGTTCGTTAAACTGGTCGAAGGATCGCCAGTCGAGGACGCCTCGCAAACGAAGCAAACGATTTTGCACGTTCAAGAGACAGGTACGTCAGGTACCGAGATCTACGGTGGCTATTTCTACGAAGAGTACTTAGCCGAACTTCGCAGTCGCGAGGTCGCTGAACTCTGGGATAAAATTCGCCGAAGTGAACCTAAAGTCAAAATGTGCCTCAAGGCCGTCAAGAATCCCATCTTGGGTGCCAACTGGTCGATTCAACCTGCCGAAGGCACCAATCCTGCCTATCAATTACACGCCGACCTGATTCAACAAGTCTTATTTAAGGATCTCGCGCAGTCCTGGAATCAACAACTGCAAGAGATTCTCACCATGCTCGAATTCGGATACTCCGTGTTCGAAATCACTCACAAGCTGGTGACGAATGATGAAAGATTTGGAACTTATCAAAGCTTAGCCAAGATTGCTCTTCGCGTTCAGAAGACCATTGAACGCTGGAACCTCGACCCCAAGACTGGAAAAATCTTGTCCGTCACTCAGTTGGCGAACGGAGATTTGCAAACCTATCAGGACCTCGATGGTCGATTCCTTCTCGTCTTCACGAATGAAAAAGAAGGCGACAACTACGAAGGCATCAGCGCGCTCCGACCTTGTTATGGAGCCTGGAAGCGCAAGAACATGTTCCTCAAGCTGATCGCCATTGGTTCGGAAAAGGGAGCGGTCCCCACTCCGTACATGGAAGTGCCCGCTGGGAAAGAAAATTCTCCTGAATTCACGAATGCCAAGAAGGTGCTGGAACGGTATGTCTCTCACCAGCAGCAGTACATCACCTATCCTCAAGGCTGGAAGCTAGGCTTCCTGACCTCGGATTTCGATTCCTCCAAGCTTCGAAATGATGTCGAGCGCGAGAATGCCGAAATGGCAGTCGCCTTCCTGGCCAACTTCCTCGAGCTCGGTCAGTCCGGTTCGGGATCGTGGGCCCTCTCCACCGATCTCTCCGACTTCTTCTTGTCGTCTTTGGAGACGGTGGCCAAAACGATTTGCGAGACTTTTAATCGGGGTCTGATTCCCGATTTAATTAAATTGAACTTCGGTCCTCAGGCCGCCTATCCCGAACTCACCTGTTCCGGAATCAAGGACAAGGCAGGAAAAGAACTCGCCGAGATTCTCAAGATGTTGATCGACGGCAAGGCCATCATTCCTGACTTAGATCTCGAAGTCGCTCTTCGCAAAAAGTACGGACTCCCGAAAAAAGGTTTGCCGGATCCGAGCCGGGTGACTTCTCCTAACCCGAGTGTCCCTGCTCTTCCCGGCCTTGCGGCTTCGGAGGCTCTCTTCAATTCTCTCCGATTGGATGAGTCTCCGAAGACTCCAAAGGCTTTGATCACGAAAGGCTCAGACGAGCTCCGTGAATTGATGAAGACCATGCTCAGTGATGTCGGCAGCCAAGTGATTGCCGATCTCATGGCCAAGAAGAAGCGTGCTAACCCATCCCAGTACCTGTCTCTGACTTCTCAGGTTGAGCCCAAAGGCTCCCGAGACTACAAGAAGGAGCTCCAGGGGTTCTTGGCCAATCTTTCGACTCAGTCCCTTCGCCAAGCGCGAGGCGAGATTCCTGGTGGGAAGAAAATCAAGTTGGTGGAAGATCTCGAATCCGTTCAACTCGACGAGGATCTTTATAAAAAATTGCCGAAGTCGATCCAAAAATCCATCGACTCTCAAGTGGGACTTCTCACCACCTTCCAAATTCAAGATCTACTGAAGGCGATCTATTTTCAGTTTAATTCATCCGTCACCAGTACCGATTCCGACGACACCGTCGAATCCGATCTTCAAGATAGTTTAGATAAATTCTTAGAAGGTTCTTCTGTGGCCGCAGGAGCCGGGAACACGGTGGCCAAGGCAGTGAACGAATCTCGCTCCACCTTCTTCTTCGACGAGGACGTTCAGGAAGAAATCGAAAGCTTTACCTTTGTGAACGGAGATCCCGTCTCTCCGATCTGTCAAGACTTGGCCGGCACCGTATTCTCCAAGGATGATCCGAATATGGAGCGGTATAGCCCACCTCTGCACCACAACTGCAAGAGTTATTTAGTGGCGAATCTGAAAGGGACCAACAAGGACGTTGACCCTGACGGATTACAACCCTCGAAGGCTTCTCTGGAGAAATACATTACACTTTCCGAGTGGAATAATTGGCTTTCTCAGTTGAAAAAGAGAGGATAATTTCAAGATGAAAACTTATCGTTCTCCCTGCGTGGAGATTCAACTTTCAGAAGAGGGAGTTTCCAAGAAGATTCAACTTTTCCGAACCGGAACTTTTTTCCACTCCGTTTATGGAAAGTTCGACATCACGGCTGAACACCTCCAGGCGATGGAAAAAAACTTCCGAGAAAAGGTTCGAGGAATCGATATCGCCGTCGATTACAAGCACGCCAGCCAGGACATTGCGGCTGGTTGGATCAAGAATGTCTACCTGGCCGAAGGGGGAACAGAACTCTGGGCCGACGTGGAGTGGACTCCTGCAGCCGAGAAGGTTTTGGCGGAAAAGGAATTCCGCTACATCTCTCCTGACTTCGCCTTCGACTATCAAGACAATGAGACTTTAAAGAAATTCGGTCCTGTTCTTCTCGGAGCAGGTCTCACGAATCGGCCCACCATCAAGCAGATGGAGCCCGTAGTGGAACTTTCAGAAGGTAAACCCATTGATACGAAAGGAATCAAAACAATGGACTATAAGACCATGGACCCAGCCATGCTGGATAAGATGACTCCCGAACAGTTGAAAGCAGCACTTGTGGATTTGCTCGCGAAAATGAAAGCGAAAGATTCAGAAGCAGCTACCGCTGGCGAAGAACTCGTCAACGCAGAAAAGAAAGCCGCTGAAATGGCGAAGCAGTGCTCAGAATTGAAGAAGCAAATTCAATTGGTCGAGAAGAACACTCAGTTCGAAAAGCTTCTGTCCGAAGGCAAAGCCGTTCCTGCTCAGAAGGACGCTTTCTTGTCAGGCGACATGGCGAAGTTCATTGAACTTCAAGGCGCTGTGAAGTTTTCAGAACAAGGTCACGGAACAACTCCAGCAGCACCTGCGACTGGCAAGTTCAAGACTCGGGAAGAAGCCGAAGCGGAAGTGATTCGTTTAGCGGAAGTGAAAGTCAAAGAGAACAAAGCACCTTCTCTTGAAGTCGCTTTCCACATGGTTCTTTCTGAGAACAAAGAATTAAACGAAAAGCTTTATTCATAAACCATTTAATAAATTCCAAGGAGGGATTTAAACATGGCAAGCCATTCCAAGCCAAGAATTCAGACTTACACAGTCAGTGCTGCAATCACCAAAGGGAAAGCCGTCAAGTTCGGTTCCAGTGATGAAGCAGTCGTGGTCGGTGCAGCAAACACAGACCGTTGTATCGGCATCATCCAAAACAGCCCAACTACTTCTGGCGACATGGCCGAAGTGGCTCTTCAAGGCGGTGGTGCGAAGGGTCTTCTCGGGGAAGGCGTCACACGTGGGGACGATCTCGTTTCTCACACCGACGGCACTCTTGTGAAACCCAACGCAGAAGGTGACCAGATCATTGCTCGCGCAATGGAGTCTGGCGATAGCGGTGATCTGATTGCAGTAGAAGTCTACATGGCAACAGCTCACGCTTCTCAATAATTTAAAAACAGAATTTTTATACCAAGGGAAGGATAAAAATACATGGCACAGGTTAAAGCGATAGTCGATAAATTGCTCACGAACGTGAGCCAAATGTACAAGCCACAAGGCTTTGTCGCGGATCAATTGTTACCTCTGATTTCCGTAAAGCAGAAGACAGGGAAACTCGGAAAGTACGGAAAGTCTCATATCCGTATTGAGCACTCTCTGGTGGCTGGCCGTGGTCAGTACCGAAGAGTCGAGCCGATCTTCCGCACGGACACCAGCTACTCCGTGGAGAGTCACGGTTTAAGTGGATTGGTGACTGAAGACGACTACGACAACGTCGAGTTGCCTTTCGATGCCGAGAAGGACGAGACCATTGGTCTAACTTCTTTGATCGACACCAACAAGGAATACGCTTTCGCACAAGCATTCCAAAACTCCAGCGTGTTGACTCAGACTGCAACTTTGGCAGGCGATGATCAGTTCAGCAGCTATTTGACTTCTGACCCATTGGCTGTTTTCAAGACAGCTCGATTGGCAGTATTCAATGGGTGTGGATTCGCTCCGAACAAAGCGGTCATGAACTGGCCGACCTTCAACACCTTGGCTTACCATCCACAGATTTTGGATGCGCTCGGATACACTCAAAACCGAGCCGGCCAATTGAGTGAAGCTGAACTGGCTAAAGCGATGGGCATTGAAAAGCTTTTCGTCGCTTCGGGCAAATACAATTCTGCTTCTGAAGGACAGACCGATGCCCTAGCCAATATCTGGGGAAATCACATCACTTACTACTATGCTCCAGACTCTGCTCAGGTTTATCAGCAAAGCTTGGGCTACCGAGTAGCGATGAGAGGCGGATCTACACGCGTGTTTAAATACGCAGTGAATAACCCTCCTAACTCCACCGAAATCTTAGTGGACAACTGCTACGATGTTTTATTCTCCGACATCACAGCGGGTTACTTGATCAAGGATGTGATCGCTTAATTTTCATCCCCAATCGGGATGCCGTGGGAGGAGTTTTTTTCCTCCCACCGATTTTTCTAATTTCTATTTAAAAACAAAACTTAGGAGGAAATCATGCGATTTCTCATTTTAGGATTATCCCTATTCCTTGCTAGCCCATCTCACGCTTGGGTAAAGCGAATTAATTCCGACGTGAAGCTTGCTACACAGGCTGTCGTCGACCGTCAGGATTTCACCAATCCTTTGGCTGCCACTACCACCACCATTTTGAGTGCACACGCAGGTGGCACAGCTGCGGATGCAGTAACGGTAACCAGCTTCTCAGGTCAGCCAGATGTTCCAAGAAATTTGGTCATCACTCCGGGTGGAACCACTACCGATATCGAAGATTGTGTGATCGTCGTCAGTGGAACGAACATCAAGAATGTGGCCATCTCGGAGGATTTCACTTTCGCAGCGAACGCGAGTTCAGCCACCACTGGCGCGAAGGCCTTCAAAACCGTCACTTCGATTGTCTTCCCGGGAAACTGTGAGTCCGGCGGATTCGCAGCGACTTGGGGTGTGGGCTTAGGTGAAAAACTCGGACTGAACAAATGCATGGAAGCCGCTGGGCAAGTCTTCTTCAGCACCTTGAATGGCGCAAAGGAAGGCACCGGTCCTACGATGGCAGCCAGCGCAACTGCAATCGAAAGCAATACCGCGGACTTCAACGGAACGATGAACGGTTCAAACGATTTCGAATTGTTCTTCATTCAGAATTTCCGCTGCTTATAAACAGAAAGTAGATAACGGCCTATGTACAAAGTGATGACGGATTTCTGGTTCAAACGGAAGCTTTATACCAAGGGGACAGAATTCCCTGGAGAACCTACCGATGAGCTGCTGGTGAAGGGTCTCGTCTGTGCGGATTTGGTTCCTGAAGGGAAGTGTTCAGATGGTTGTCAGAAGGGAGAATCTCCTGAAAATTCTCCACCCTCTGACAAAGTGACATCTGACAATCCAACTAGTGTGGAGCCTTCTTCTGACGAGGAGTCCGAGAAGTCAAAGAAAAAGAAGAAAAAGGAGTAATCCTTGGCTTACTGTGCGCGAACCGACGTTGAGAGCGAATTTAAGTCGATCACCTTCCTGGCAGCCGCTGCAAGTCCCACTTCTCCGGTCACCCAGGAAGATGTCGTCTCGTTTATCGATCAAGTGTCCGCCTACATCGATGGCAAGATCCAAAACCGATACGAAGTTCCAGTGAGCGGCACCGCTTCCCTTCTCATCCTGAAGATGGTGTGCATCCTGTTCGTCAAGGCGAGGATCTTGTCCATCCTTTCGGTCAAGACTCCGCAAGATAAGAACAAGCAAGACCCCGACGGCCCGACCTTGGAAAAGAAAGCCGAAGCCATGTTGGACGCCATTGTGAAGGGGACGCTTGAGCTGATCGATGCGGAAGCCAGCAACACCGACGGGGGTCTCACCTCCTACTTGAAGGATCGAACCATTGAGTACGAATTCAAGATGGAGAGGGACGCTTGGTAGATGTTCACGAGTTACTCGGTCGATAACGACAAGCAATTCCGGAACGCCCTGAAAAAAGCAGGGAAGGCCACGGACGATCTACGGATTCCGTTTACTCTGATCGCAGCGGATTTCTATCGTTCCCAGAAGTCGATCTTTCAGTTGAAGTCGCCGGGTCTCTATCCCGATCTCTCCGACGGTTACAAGCAGAAGAAGCAGAAGGAAGTCGGCTTCCTTTATCCGATCTTGAAAAAGAACGGCTACCTGGAAGCCGCGGCCAGCGTTCAATTCGGGCCCGGAAATATTACCCGAATTCAAAGCAGGCAGCTCGACCTGGGCGTAGATGAAAAGGCAGTTCCCTACGCCATCTACCACCAGTCGGATGAACCCAGAAAGGTCATTCCGCTCCGGAAGTTCTTGTTTATCGGTCCCGAAGCCCCTCGCTTCGCCAACTCCGAACAGCAGGGAAGAATGGAGCGTTGGATGGGCATTCTCGATGGGTTCATGACTCAGACCCTGAATGACTCAGGTGTCGGGAAGGCGAAAGCATGAGGCTCGATCCAGAAACCTACCTGGTCAGAATAGCGGACTTCATGAAGGCGAATCTGAACACTCAGATCGCAGCTATGAATACGGAGAAGAACGATTCCATCGTGTTGAATACCGTCAACACCGACGGCTACGCCATCCAGAGCATGAACGAGGCGATCATGAATTACGATCCCTACATCCTGGTGGGGTTGGACGATATCCAATCTCGCGGAATCGGTCCGGCTGTCGCAAAAACTCTGGTGTTCCAAGTGATCATCGTGGTGGCGGATGCCGCTTCCGACTTGAACATGGGACTGCGAATGCTCCGTTACATGCGCGTGATGGAAGATTTCTTTTGCCAGAATTTTAACAGTATTTTCCCGAGTGCCAAATTTAAAGTGAACAGTTTAGTTCCGGTGGGACCGATCACTTGGAATTCCAATGATCCCTACCGAGCTACAGGAGTAGAGCTCACCACGGAGTTAGGTTGAGTTTTTAAACAACAAAACGAAAATTTCCAAGGGAGGAAATTATGTCATTGTCAGATCCAAGAATTATATTCGGGATTCACTCGGTGACCCCTTATTCACGAACGACAGGATTGCCTTACGGCATTCTTCGCGTGTTGGGTGGGTCTTCTCTCGCGCTTTCCGGCGAACTTCAAAAGCTGATGGGGGGTTCTTCAAAGTACCCCTGGGCTGTCGAAGATGGAACCATCTCCGCTGAAATGAGTTTGAAGGTGAAGGAATACCCCAGCTTCCTTTTCGAACTCTTCTTAGGAAAAGCACCGGTCGAAGTGACCACTCCAGACACAGATGGAACCGTTTCCGCAGTCGCCAATAAAAATGGAACCACCATTGCGAATGGTACAACTGGGCTGGCTTCTGTTGCTGCCATTCCGTCCACCGGACCAGCGAATTTGAAGTTCGGCAAATACGTATTGAAGGCTACCACCGATGACGATTTGAACATTTATTGTTACTCCAACATCGACTTCGCTCGGGGTACCGACGAGAACTACGACGACGATACTTTATTGGTTGGAACAGCGGCGATCGGTGACAGTGGTGCAACCGTCGACGTAGCGAGTCTTGGTCTTCAGTTCACAGCTGGCTCAGGTTCAACTGCTTTCACCATCAATGATACAGCCACCTTCGAAGTTCAGCCTCCATTCACTAAGACAATGGCTGTTTCCATCGGCTCGAACTCCGATGTCTTCCCTGAGTTCGGAGCTCTTCTTCTGGCTAAACAGCGCTCCAATGGAGAGATGTTCGAAGTTGACGCACACCGCTGTAAGGGTGTGGGTTTGCCGATCGGTTTTGAAGAAAACGCCTACAGCGAAGCCGAAATTAAAGTGGAATGTTTCTACGATTCCCAGTTAGATAAGGTCTTCAGCTTGAGAAATATCACTCCAAGCTGATTTTCGGATAAATCCAATTTTCATGGATTTTAGACACATTGCAAAACCCCGAGGGTGGAGTTGAAACAAGAGTTCGGCTCCACCCCATTTTTCCACTATCTTTTTTAAACAAAGTCAGGGCTATAATCGGGATCATGGAAACGCACCACAAGGATGAAGGTGTACTCAGTCTCAGTGATTTTCTACCAGAGGCACCTGTATTTGATATTCAAGGGAAGAAGTACGAGCTGAAGATTGTTCGAGTCGGGGATCGTCCCTGGCTCCAAAATCGATACGGCAAAGATCTCAGCAAATTGGATGAAGCTTTCAAGAATCGGGACTGGGCGGAAATCTGCCTCGTCGTGTTTCACTTTCTGAAGGACAAATCCGATTTCGAAGCGATCTACGAAGAGGACTACGACGATGACGGAGTGAAGAAAAAACTCTTTGTCACCGGACCTGTCCGACTTCAACGTGCTCTTCAAACGCAGGACGAAGCAATTCTCATGCTGGCTGCGATGGTGCAGGCGATTGTCTTGGGGGAACCTAAGCTGAAGCCTCTTGTCGAAGCCGAGGTAAAAAAAAACCTTCAACAGCTCCAGTCGAACAAGACTGGGGAGAAATTGCCGACGAACTTGCCCATGAATACGGATACACCCCCGACGACATCGCCAACCTCACCAATCGCCAGTTAGTCGGGATGGTGAAGGCCATGAGTAAGCGGACTCATAATCAGTTCGCTGCGGAAGCCGCTCTGCATGGAGTGAAGATTCCCTTCATTCGATCTGCTGCGGAAGTTGCAGCCAGTGAGCAGGCTCAAGATGTCGAGATCGATCCAGCCGTAGCAGAAAAGGCCATGAAAGAAGCCCAGGAGCGAGTCCTAGCCCGATTCAGAAAAGCGCGAGGATAAACGGATATGTCCAACCTAGTGATCACGATTAGTGCGGATGCGAAAAAGTTTGACGATGCCGTCAAAGATATCGGGAAAAAAACCGAAGATCTCGAAGGGCAACTCGCAGGAATTGCCAAGATTTCCGGAGCCGCTTTTGCAGGGTTGGTCGCTTCAGCTGGGTTTGCCGTCAAAGCCTTTGCGGATTCCGAGAAGGCTTCGAAGGGTTTGGAACTCGCCCTCAAGAATCAAGGGATCGCCAGCGACAAGCTGATTGCGAATTACAAAGACATGGCCACAGAACTCTCGCTTAAAACCGGGATTGATGACGACGCCCTTGTTTCGGGCGAGGCTGTACTACAAAACTTTCTCGGACAAACGGAAGCGTCCTCAGAACTGCTCGAGGCCATGGCCAACCTCTCGGTTAAAACAGGAGACGTCGATTCCGCGGCTCAACTCCTCGGTAAAGCGATTAACGGCAATGTGAAGGTGCTCAAGCAATACGGCATCTCCTTAGATGAGAGCCTCTCTCGGGAAGAGCGGATCGCGAAAATCACCGAAACCGTCAGTCAGAAATTTGGTGGCTTAGCCGAGTCCGCAAACAAAGGGCTCGGTTCTTTTAAGGGATTAGAAACAGCCTTCGGGAACTTCATGGAAGCGATCGGAGAACGGCTGGCTCCGTTTGTGACTCAAGCCGTCCTTTCCTTAACGAACTTTTTCAACACTCTGAATGAAAATAAACCCTTGCTCGATTTCGTTTTTGAAGTCGGAAAAATTGCAGCGATTGCCACTGGGATGGTGACCGCGCTCGCCACAGCCGGACTGGCCATCGTGAATATTTCCAAGGCCTTTGCCATTGCAGAGGCCGCGGTGACCAGTTTCGGCTTGGCCTCCAAAGTCGCTGTGGGGGCTACTGGCATTGGATTACTCGTCTTGATTGGGGTGGAGATCTACAATAATTGGAGCAAGATCTTTCCGGTGATTCAGGCTGTTTACCAAACCTTTGCTGAAAACATCAGTACCATCTCCGGAGGTCTGGGCACGGTTCTGAAGGGGATTGGGAGTTTTGACCTAGCCAAGATCCAGACCGGGATCAACCAAGTGGGAAGTATTCTAGCCACTGGGTTTAAGAAGATTAAGGATTCCGCACCCAAAGAGGGAGAACTCTCCAGTGCCGTGACAGCGAGTCCGGAACAGATTGCGGCCGCAAAGAAGGCGAATGAAGAGCTCGTCCAGAATGAGATGCTGAAAAACCAGCGGATCAAAGCCGAAACCGAAGCCATGCGGCTCACGCTTCAGCAAGCCAGCCAAGCGACGATTGATCTCAAGAAGCAAGAAATCGAAACCTTGAAACTGCTCGAGGGTGAACAGTCAGCCGCACAACAGGCAGCCCTTCAAGATCATTTGAATACGATTCGTTCGATGCAAGAAACCCAAGCCGCGATCGAGCGAGATCAGCGACAGATTGCTTTCGATGAACTGCTTTCCAGTAACTCGAATTATCAGAACTTGTCGAACCAGCAGCAACAGATTTTCCTTCAGACTCGCTTATCTCAGCTTCAAGCGACGATTCAAAGCGAGCGTACGATCGAGCGGAAAATGGCCGAGGATCGACTCAGGGAACAAATCGATTCCAACAATCGGTTCCTAGAAAACGAAGAACGATTCAACGTGGTTTATGCGGGTCTGGTCGAGGCCCAGCAAAGCCGAGTAGTCCAAGGCTACAAGTCGGGATTCACCGAGCTCGGACAGCTCATGAACTCCAAGCAGCGAGCACTCTTTGAGATCGGGAAAGCCGCGGCCATTGCCAACGTCGTGATTAAAACCGCGGAATCCGCGATGGCGATCTATGCCGGATTCTCGGCGATTCCGATCGTCGGTCCAGTGCTCGGTCTTGCCGGTGCAGCAGCCGCTGTGGCGTTCGGAGCCGAGCAGATTGCCAACATCTCCTCCGCTGAGCCCAAGCCTGTCGCCATGGCCGAAGGGGGTCGCGTGACCGGTGGGATTCCTGGCATCGACAGCGTTCCTCTCATGGCTCAACAAAATGAGCTGGTGGTGCCTAGACAAAACTTCAATGAAACCGTGGAAGCCGTGGCGCTTCAACGTGGCTATCGCCCACCGAGTAGTTCTTCAGGCTCTACGGCTTTTTCTGGAGAGGCTTCTGCAAAGATTGAAATCTCTCTTACCGATAACCTCATGGACTTCATTGAGGCCAAACTCGTCGAACGTCAGCGACTGAATATTTCGATTCAAGGAGCTCCTGTATGAGTTCACAAATTATCTTTTTCCGAAAAAACGCAGCCGATTACTCAAAGAGTTGGGTCACGGCCACAGCCTCGCAAGGCAATGACTACGCTCGGAACGTTTTAAACAGAAACAATATATCGGCTTGGATTACCACCGGCTCAGTGGATGCGGACAACACCACGCTGACCATCAACCTTTCGGATATCCAAGAGGTAACGGACATCCTTCTGTTGAAACACAATTTCAAAGCCTTTACCGTGAAGTACTGGGATGGTTCCGCTTATCAGGATTTTTCTACTCCAATCGTGGAGACGACCAATACGGAAACCTCCAACTCTTACCAGAGAAGTTCCGTTCAAACGTCTCGCATTCAACTGACCATTACCGGAACCCAAACCCCGGACGTGGACAAGTTCCTTTATCAATTCATCCTTACGACTCGAATCGGGAAGCTGGAAAGCTGGCCACAAATTAAAGCACCCGTCCTCAGTCGAAATAAAAGGGTCAGCCAAATGCTTTCGGGGAAGATGAATATCCAGGAGAATGTGGGGGGATTTTCAACCTCTCTGAATTGGGATTCTTTGTCGATTGATGCCGATCTTGACATTATTGAACAGCTCTTCGATTCCTCGGAAGGATTTCTCTACTGGCCTTGTGGAGGAGATGAAGACCAATTCAAAACGCTTCGTCAGGGCTACCGAATGGAAGACATTTTCCTGGTCAAATGTACGAATGACTACGCTCCCGAATACAATTCAGGCGTCTACGTCAACGGTATCAAGTTGAGCATGAATCTGGCGGAGGTGATTGATTGAAAAACAAATGGAGAATTTATCTCAAGCCGTTTGACTCGGATGGAAATTACACAGACTGGGTTGAAGTCACTGACGACATCATTCTCGATTCTCTGGGTTCGGTGAATTCGGATATCGACAATACGGAGTATGACATCGGGGTGAATCGATTCAGCAACTTCAACATCACCTTCCGCAATGATTCTGGAAAGTACTCAGACGTGGGTGAAGACAAGAGTATCTTCCGATACAAGCGGTCCGATTCGCTTCTGAAGATCACCTGGGAAATCGAGAATGGTGGACCTTACGTGGGGATTGCCACCTCTGGGAGCGGATACCTTTCCGAAGAGATCGAAATCTTTCAAGGCCTGCTCAATGATGAAAGTTTAAAAATGGACATCAAAAAGCAGGAGCTCACCTTTACCTGCTTAGGAAGAGAAGCCATTTTTCAGAGAACGATTGTCCCGTTCGATACGGTCGACAATGGAGACCTGTATTCTGAAACGCTTTATAAAATCCTTAATCAATCCGCAATTACGAACCTACTCACGCTCGATGATGCGAACATCGATTGTGGCCTCGATCAAACCATTGATTCGATTGCGAGCCTCCAAAATAAAACCGTTCAAGAAGGATTGAACAAACTCCTGCTCGCCAGTAATTCGGTGCTCTATATCGAGAATGGAACCATTTTTATTTCTCCACGTGAGCCAGGGGTGTCGGTGGCGTTTACGTTCTACGGACAAGGTTCCCAAGCCGGTCCAGAGAACATTGTGGATCTGAAAAATATTCAAGGGGGGTTGAACAAGACCTTTAACTTCTTCACTTGGAAGGACACGGCACTGGTTTCGCAAGATCCGAGCTCGGTCTCCAAGTACGGAGCTCGTAAAAAAGAAGTGTCGTTCGAGTTCACGACCGATGAAACAAAACAACAAAACATTTTAGATTCGCTGAAAGATGAATTCAAGAATCCACAACAGGAGTTTAATATCACCACGCCGCTGAGTTATCAGTCGCTGGCGGTGAATCTTCTCGACCGCGTGGCGATTGATTATCCCCGAGTCTACGTGTCTACCGGCAAGCAGATCCCGATCTGTGGAGTGGCGATCTGTGGAGATCCCGAGACGGCCACTCTGCCGAAGGGACTTTGGGCGTTCACCGTATCCGACGACGATGGCTACAAAGTTTTGGGGAAATCCATCGACATGAAGAACGAGAATATTACGTTTCGGGTCAGGAAGATCGAAACCTAGGAAAGGGAAGCTATGGGAACGAACACTTTACCCACCCGAGCCAATGGGCAGTTCATGGATGAAACTTGGTTCGACAAAATTAATGAGGCCCTGTTCGGAGATCTTGTTCCGAGGAACGCGAGTGGGGTGGCCACCAACAACGCAGGCGCCCTGGGAACCGTGACCTATACCTGGTCCCAAGGGGTGACCTACTCAGCCTGGTACCGAGCCTTGAATAATTCGAATGTGATTCGGGTCAAATCGCCCGATTCACTCGCCTCGTCCTACGACCTCATTCTTCCGGAATCCCTTCCGGCTTCGAAGCTGAATCTCTTTCTCGATGAGAATGGACAGCTCGTCGCCGAAGGAGCCACCCAAGCGATCAGTTCCAGCTCGGGGAACTTCTCCAATTCTTCGGGAGACTTTGTTCCGGTGACCAACTTCTCGGTGAACCTGGATGTTCCTGGGGGACGGGATGTGGAGATTTTCGTCATCCCCGATGGGAACACGTCGAACTCGGCTGCTGTAGGAGGAGAGGTGGCGGACACCCTTTTCCGAGTGATGAGGGATTCGACCGAGGTGGGCCGAATTAAATTCGATCATTTCTTTTCGTCCGAGGCTGTGAGGTACGCGCCGGGCGTTTTAACCTGGCTCGATATCGAGCCGGCTGCGGGAAATTATGATTACTCGCTCGAAGTGCTCGGGTCTTCGGCGAATGCGTATGTTCAATATTGTAAAATGGTGGCTCGCTTAGCGTTTTAAAAAGGCCACAAAGTTTTTTCAAGGAAGGAAAAAATATGGGTTTAGATACCTTAGTCGATCGCGCAGACGATCAAACCATTAGTCAGGACTGGTACAACTCCGTCCACTCAGCCCTGAAAGGAGACTTTGTTCCGAGAGATTCCAGTGGCGCCCCCACCAACAATGCGGGTGCCTTTGGTTCAACCACTTATACTTGGACCAGGAATGTGGCCTACTCCTACCACCACCGCGCTTTAAACAATTCCAATTTAGTGCGCGTGAAGGCGCCGGATGACCTTGCTGCCACGATCGATATGATCTGGCCCACCGCTTTGCCCAGTGGAAAGCGCGCGGTCTTCATGGATCAGAATGGCCAACTCTATGCGGAGCAAGTGACTCGAACGATCAGTCCGAGCTCAGGTGCTTGGTTTGATTCCACAGGAAGCTTTACCACGGTCACCAATTTCGCCGTCAGCTTAACGGTGCCTGCCGGAAGAGACGTTGAGGTGTTTGTCATTCCGGATGGGGACACTTCCAATTCCGCAGCGGTCGGAGGACAAGCAGAAGTTCATTTCCAACTCCTCCGAGATGCAACAGAAGTCGGCCGAGCCAAGATCGATAACCCTACAACAAGCACACTGATTCGAGTGGGTCCAGGGTGTTTGCGATGGATCGATGTCAACCCCGGTGCAGGAACTTATCTCTACACCCTCAAGGGCAGAAGCACCACGGACTCGGTGTTTGTTCAATATTGTAAAATGGTGGCGCGAGTCGCTCCTTAAGGAAGAGAGGCGAAAATGAGTTTCCAGGAAATACCCATAAGACAAAACGGACAAGTTTTTCTGTACAGTTGGTTTAACAGTCTTCGTTCAGCCGGAGTGTTGCTCGAACAGTTTATAGGGGAAGACTACATCCCGAATCAAGAATTTTCTTTGGCCAATAACCAGTCTTCTGCGGCCAACGTCACGGGTCTTTTACTCGACAAAGATGACTACCAGCTCGCGCTTATCTACGTGGGCGTGAAGCGTTCTACGGATTCGGTTGAAGTGATGTCCGGCGGAATTCTGACAGCTGTTTATCGAACGCTGACCAACACGTGGGAGTTGCTTGATCAGCTGAACGGAGACGATGACGGAGTCACCTTCTCCATCACATCCGGGGGGCAGGTTCAGTACACCTCCGACAATATGTCGGGGACAGGTTACGCAGGCACAATGCAGTTCCGTGCCATGACATTTGGTTTCTAAAGGAGAAAATGTTATGAGTTTGAATCAGTATACGGATAGTTTAATTGTTAGAACCGTTGCAAAAATGCTCGAAGGCTTGAAGTTAGGATCGACTAGTTCGCCAGATTCGAAAGCTATTTTAGATCTCGAAAGCACGACCAAAGGAATGCTTTTTCCTCGTATGACTGAAACTCAACGAGATGCTATTTCCTCTCCTCCTACAGGATTAACGATCTTCAATACCACTACAAATAAGATCAACGCCTATAACGGAGTCGCTTGGGCCGAAGTCGGAAGCGGTTCAGGTCAAGGTGGCATCAATTATATTTCTAAAAATAATGGCAATTCTGATTTTGAAGTGAATGCTGCTGGATGGTCTGCATACGCAGATGCAGCTGGATCGTCTCCAGTCGATGGCACTGGTGGCAGTCCTACAGTTACGATCACTCGAACGACTTCGAGTCCTCTTCGAGACACCGGATCAGGTTTGATCACCAAGGATGCAGCCGATCGACAAGGTGAAGGGGTGAGTTATGATTTCACGATCGACTCCGCCGATCAAGCCAAGCCACTCGTAGTCTCCTTCGATTATGAGCCCTCTTCCGATTTCGCTGCAGGAGATTCAAGTGATCTCAGAATCTATATCCTTGACGTTACCAATTCTCGATTGATTCAACCTGCTCCCTACACCCTTCAAGGAGGAAGTGGCTCGAAACATCGCTTTCAAGGTATCTTTCAAACCTCAGCGGATAGCACCAGCTATCGATTGATTTTTCACGTGGCGACGACCAATGCGAATGCTTGGACTTTCAAGTTCGATAACGTTTCAGTCGGTCCTGAGTCCGTAGCCTATGGTCCACCTGTCACCGATTGGGCCGACTTTAATGCCACGGGAACTTGGACAACCAACACCACCTACCTTGGAAAATTTAGAAGAGTCGGAGATACGATTGAACTTTGGTATCAGGTTACTCTTTCCGGCGCTCCTGATGCAACGGATCTTGCCGTCAACCTTCCTGCTGGACTTTCAATCGATACGACGAAACTCACTTCGATCGCCGATAATCGCGAGCTAGATGGTTTTGCCATCATTATGGATGGCGGAGGTCATGGCGAAGCAAGTACCCACAAAATAATTTATATTACCGCAAGTCAGGTCAAGCCTCTCACTGAGGCAGGTGGAAACTTAACGGATACCGTCCCGATTACCTTCGCCTCTGGAGATCGAATTTTTATTCGAGTCAATCTTCCTATTCTCGGTTGGTCTTCAACTGTTCAAATGTCCAATGATACACTGAACCGAGTTGTTGCGGCTCGATATCGGATCAGCTCCAGCAGTGCGAATATTTCATTTGCCCATGCGACTGAAGAAATTGTGGATTTCGATGACAAGGTTTTTGATACGACTAATTCCGTGACAACCGGTGCGAACTGGAAGTTCACAGCTCCTGTTTCAGGAATCTATCGTGTCAGTACTTCGATTCATTGGGACTCTTATACAGACATGTTTCTTGAACAAGTTCAATTATACGTCAATGGTGCGGTGGCTGCTGTCCTCGTGCAGGCTTCAGTCTCAGAAATTACCAATCGTCAACGCAGTGGAAGTTGTTTAGTTCAACTGAATGCGGGAGATGAAGTCAACATTAGAGCCCAACAAAACGACAACGGTGGACTAGCTCGCGATATCGACGACTACTCTAATATTGTCTATGTAGATATCGAAAGACTCTCAGGTCCTTCCGTAATCGCTGCAACCGAAACAATTTCTGCAGATTATCGTCAATCTGGAAATCAGGCCATTACTTCAGGAGCAGAGACTCATATCACTACTCTAGATACAAAGATTTGGGATACTCATGGGGCTTATTCTGGAAATGTTTTTACAGCCCCTATTAGTGGTAAATATAGAGTCGATTTCAGTATTGAATTTTCTAACAATGGCACCTCATATCGATTCATTAACGTCTATAAAAATGGAGTCAAGTATCGAGATCTAGAAGGAGCAGGCACTGTTTCAGGATCAAATACAACACGTCTCAGCGGAACAACGGTAGTCCCGATGAATACGGGTGACTATCTCGCTTTCACTGTGAATACGGGAGATGACGTGAATGCGCAGGGTGGGTACTTCACGATCACCCGTGAAGGAAATTAGCCATGACCGGGAAAAGAAGATCTCTGATGTTTCGAGTGATGGATGGAAACCCTCAAGTGCTGCCTTATTTACACCACTTTGATAGATACCATCGATGTGATGAAATTTTGGCATGGCTCATCAAGAATCGGCTGACTGGGAAGGAGTTCATAGCTTGGGTGAAGGATCTTTATCCTCACCTGACTTTCCTTTCCGTGGGTCACTATATATTATCTAAGTTGAAAAAAGATAATCGGCCCATTGTCTATGGAAAGGACATGATATGAATTTCATCAGTGATTCAACAAAGGTGCCACTAGGCCTTGCGCTTGCAGTCATTGGGGGTGGAGCAGGATGGCTCACCAACATCGCATTTCAAACCAACGCCAACGCAAAAACTTTAGAGGTCATGGAAAAAAAACACGATCTCTATTTAGAAAGTCTACAGCGCATCGAAACGGATTTAGCCGTAGTTCGAGGCAAGGTAGAATGGATTGAACGTCATTCCAAGGAAAGGGAATAAACAAATGATAATGAATATCATCAACTTCTTAATCGTAAATTACGAAGTGATTCTTGCAGGTGTGGTGGGTGTCTGCTTGGGATTGATCGCTATTTTCACGGTCATTCCTGGTGAACAACCCGAGAAAGCCCTTCAAGGGTTCGTGGACTTCATTAAGAAGTTTTCAAAGAAATAAATAATCGCTATGGAAGTCCTACTGGCAATCGGTGCGATTATCCGAGCATGGCCCGAGACGGTTAAGTTTTTGAACCGTCTCGTGGACGTGTTCGAACAACTTAAAAAAGCAGCGGATGAAAAAGAACTCAACCAATGGTTAGAAGAACTCGACGGCACACTCAAAGTCGTCGAATCCGCAAAGAGTTTAGAGGAGCGAGTGAATGCCGCGAAAAAGTTGGCTGATCTGGTTCGGCGTCTGGGCTAGCCTGACATTATCGGCTTGCAAACATGCTCCGAAGGTGAACTATTGCCTACCCGGCGAGCCGTATTATGGCTGTTCGGAAGGACCTCTCGACATGAGACAGGCCGATGGGATGATTTGCACGAGCACTCGGGACCAACGGTCCATTCTCAGGGCGTGCAAACTCGGGGTCGGTGTACCCGACACCATCGTGATGTGTGTGGCGACCAGTGGGGGGAGCCAAGTCGCATGTTCAGATGGCGGTATTCTCCCTGCTTACGGTGGGGAGGATACCTACACCTGCCTGAACACTCGGGACTTCGACCGGCTCATGGTCTATTGCAAACGAAAGCAGGATGACTAAATGAACTTCCTCATTCAATACGCGATGAGTTTTATCGGGGTGCCTTATCGGTGGGCCGGCGAAAATCCGATTCATGGGTTTGATTGCTCGGGATTGGTTCAAGAGATTTTGCGCTCAGTGGGCATGGACCCACCCGAAGACCAAACCGCTCAGGCTCTCTACAACCTCCTCGTGAAGAAGACCACGATTCGGGATAACTTCTGTCCAGGTGCAGTTGCCTTCTACGGCAAGAGCCTGACCCAGATTACCCATGTGGCCTTTATGATCGACGCCTTCCGGGTGGTCGAGGCAGGTGGGGGTGGAGCGACGACCAAGACCAAAGAGGATGCCGCTCTACAGAATGCCTTTGTGCGCATTCGACCAGTAAACCACCGGAAGGACTTGCTCGTTACCTTGCTTCCGGACTATCCTGCAGACCTCATCATCCGTTGACCGGAGGAGGGGTGCGGAAGTCGACTTGGGGAACGAAGTCCAAAGAGCTGTGACATGGCCAGCTACGTCCCCTGAGGAACTGCAAAGAAGAGGTTTTATCCAGCCGACCGCGGTTCTTTCACCCCACAATTTTTACTTATATTTTTCGACTTTCTATAAGCCTTGGTGCTTGTGCGATCTGATCTAGTTTGCAGAGACATCCGACCCAACTTTGAAAGTACGGTCGGTTGACAGCAATGCTAGGGGATATGCGTAGTTAATGCAGCGCGTCTTAATGTATCGATTCACGCCTCTTTTCGTTACATCCTCACTAGACAAATTTCGGCAAGCATGACAAGGAAGGCAAGACTGTAAAACTATGATGTTTAGAGCGAGAGAGTGGTCATTTTTCCTTAGACCGGAACTCCTCGCTCTTTTTTTTTGTCATACGAAATCCTCAAATTAAGTATGGGGGATTTTCAATTCAAATTATGGGAGAATTGGACCGGGGGAAGTCCAATGCTTAAACGAACTGAGAAACCATGGATTCTGGCGGGTGAGATTGTCACCTGCGCTGCGTGCAAAATGGAGATTGCAGAAGTCGTCCGAGACCTTTATTTCCAGGAACCTTGCCAAGCGGATATGTTCTCCAGCCTCATTGAGGACTACAAGATTCAAGACGGGATGCAGCCCGAATGTCCGGGGTGTAGATCTCACTGGTGGACTGGCCGACAGATCCACTTAAGAGGGGGTTGGGTATGAAGCCGGCTGCCGCGAAAGCCAAAGGTCGGCGCTGTGCCCAGGAAACCAAGGACCTACTGCTGAAGTCTTGCCGACTTCTGGAAGATGCCGACATTGTGGTGACGCCTTCCGGAGTGACCGGTCCGGACCTTCACTTTTCCCCTCGGGCAAGCAAGATGTTCCCCTTCACGGTGGAGTGCAAGAATCGGGAAGCCATGAACATCTGGGAGGCTCTGGCTCAAGCCGAAGCACACAAAGGAGCTCCTGGGAGCAAGCCGGTCCTCTTCTTCAAGCGAAACCGGTCAGAGCTCTACGTCAGCATGAAGGCTGAAGATCTGATGCAGCTTCTTCTGAGTCGCAAGGTGAGTTAGGTTGATCCAACTTATAACTCAACCACTTCCAGAGGAAGTCTGAATGCTTCTCTAAATCCCGAATCCGTTTTTCTAAAAGGATGGCTCTTCCGTAGGCAAAGGACGCGAGTAAGGCGTAAAGGCTGGCATCATAATTTTTATCATAAAAGCATTTTATTGCTGCGGCCAACGTGATCAACGGCATGATGATATCGAGAACCTGTTGAACTTTATCTAAACTTTCTACGGATGGTTTTTTAGCCAGCATATGGATTTTTCTCCGGGATAAAAAGATTGCGTGCGTTGTCTTCGTGATAACCACAATTCAAGCAGAAGAGATTTTCCATATCTCCTCGGCTGTGACTCCAGAACTCGCACGTTCTGCAAAAAATTGCATCAACAGTCAGGATGTAGAGTTTATTATCGTTTCTATCTAGAATAGATTTAATGAGAATTCTTCGAAGAGGTTTTTATTGGAACTGGCC